>Ga0315288_10001219_pt1 | contig 33131 bp, 21 predicted proteins | sample YL17G11_20_MG_FD_203454 | JGI IMG/M metagenome (GOLD analysis project Ga0315288, IMG submission 203454) | Sediment microbial communities from Yellowstone Lake, YNP, Wyoming, USA - YL17G11_20 | ecosystem: Environmental > Aquatic > Freshwater > Lake > Sediment | place: USA: Wyoming | collected...
TAGGGGGGGGGCCGGGCGGGAGGGGGGGTTGTGTAGGTAGGTATAGGGGGTGTGCCGGGCGGGAGGGGTGTTCGGGCGTGGTGTTTTGGGGGGGGGCAAACAGGGCGGACCAAGGTGTGCGGTGGCGCCCGCTTGAATTCGGTGGAAACGCGGCGACGGCGGTGGCCGCGCGGGCGGCGGCGGGCGGCGGCGGCCGGACACGGCCGCGGCGCGCGCCCTAGTCGCCCGCCGGCGCCGCGCCGCCGCCGGCGCCGTCGAGCGCGGGCGGCTCGCCCGCGCCACCCGCCGCGCCGCCGCCCGCGGGCCCGAGCGTCGGCCACTCGGCGCCCGGCGCCTCTTTCGCGAGCGTGATGATAATGTTCTTCCGCGTCCGGCTCGCCGTCGCCACGCACGCCGCGGGCACGATGGGGCCCGGGGTGGGCGCCAGGCGGAACGCGTGGTCGCGGCCGCCGACGCCGCGCGCGACGACGTCGACCGCCGAGCGCGTGAACCGCGCGTCGAGCGAGGCCGTCGTCACGCCCCGCAGCGGCACGTACATCTGCACGCTCGCCGCGTCCTGCATCCAGGAGTAGGAGGTCAGGGGGGAGGCGGGGGCTTCGGGGCGGGGGGCGGGGGGCGGGGGGGGCGGCCGCGGCGCGCGCGGCGCGTGCGCGTGCGCGAGGCCTTGACCGCGCGGCGGCGCGGCCGCGGGCGCGCCGGCGTCGCCCGCCACGAGGGACGCGGCTTGCAGCTTGGCGAGGGACGCGGCGAGGACGGTGCGCGACGTCTGCAAAGGGAAAGGGGGCGAGCGCGGGCGGGCGCGTCGGGGGTCGCGCACCGGACCGGCGCGGCCGGGCCATTTGCCGCCGCGCGCCGCGCCCCAATCGCGCGCCCGACGCCCACGCCCACTCTCCCTACACCCCCTCACCTCGATGTCGTCCGCCATTGCGACCAGCCGCTCCGCCACCGCGGGCCGGAGGGCGAGCGAGGCGAGGCGGCGCAACTCCGCCGCGTCCGCTTCTAACTCGAGCATCGCGCCCGGCGGGCGCGGCCGGGCGGGCGGGAGCGCGGCCCCTGCGCGCGCGGCCGGGGGGAGGGGGCGGGAGGCCGCTGCGGGAAGACTGACGCGGCGCACCGGCTCGCTGGAAGCGTCCTGCCTGTTGGGCAAGGCCCAGGCCGCGCCCCGGCCGCCCTCCTGGCGCGCAATTTTGGTGGCCACACAGCGGGCGCCCCACCCCCAGAACCAGAAACAGGCGACCCAAAACAAAGGGGGCGCCCGCCCCTCACCTCCTCTCTCTACCGCGGCGCCCCACCCGCCCCGACCGCGTTGGCGAGCACGAGCGTGCGCTGGGTGAGCCCTTTGACGGTTTCCAGCAACCCGTCGTGCACCGACGGAAACGCGGCGCCGACGACAACAGTGCCCGCCCTCGAGTCGACGCGCGCGTTGAGCCGCGCGCCGCGGATGAGGTTGACGATCCACGCTTCCGCCGCGCCCTCGTCCAGGTGCAGCTTGGAGGAGAGGAGGCGCAGGTCGATGCAGGAGTGAATGCGGCAGTAGGATTCGAACAGGAGGAGGCGGGCGGCTTCCAAGAATTCGTCCTTGACGGCCGCCAGGAAAAAGTCGTTGGCCAGGACGGTCTCGGCCGCCGCCAGCGCTTCTTGCGCGCCCTCAAAATCGTGGGCGACGCAGAGCGCGCGCACGAAATCGGTGACCGGGTCGGCCACCGCGTGCGCCTCGGCCTCGACCACGCGCGCCACCTCCTTCATCACGTTCCTCCGCCGCTTGTTGACCAGGACGGCGACGCACAGGTAGCGCAGCAGGTGCGGGGCGGCGGCCTGGAGGGCGTGCAGGTAGCGGTCGGTCAGGAAGAGGTCGACCAGGGCGGACCGCCCGCCGTCGTGGTTGAAGTGCACAAACAGCGCCCAGTGCAGGAGCCAGGCGCGGCGTTGCAGTTGGACGAGGGCGGGGGCAAAGGCATCGGCGTCGAGCGCGTCGCGCACGCGCGTGAGCGAGTCGAGCGCGGCGTCCCAAGATTGGGTCAGGATGTGGGCGGCCAGGCGGCCCCACAGGGACGCCAACACCGCCGCCCCATCCGTCGCCAGGGCGGCGTGGTGGTGGAGGAGTTCGGCAGCGGCCGCGTAGTTGCCGCAGTCGTATTGAAACCGCGCGTACGCGTGCAGGGCTGCCACGTCGGCAGTCGTGATGCCTTTGTGGGCCAGCAGCGCGGCGTTGGCCGACTTGTCGGGGCGGAGCTGGGCGACGGCGGCTTCGTCCGAGAGGAACGCGAGCACGGGTTCGGCGGCGGTCTGACGAGGTGGGGAGGAGTGAGGCGCTTCCGGCGCGACGATGGCGAGCGCCACATGCGCGTGCTCGCCCGGCCGGGCGCGGGGCGGGCGCGGGGCCGGCGGCGGCGCGGGCGCGTCGGGCGGCGGCCGATCAGCGCGCCCGCCGCGCGCCGTGCCCGATCGGCACCGCCGTGCCGCCACGCACACGCACGCACACCCTCCTCCCTCTCGTCGTCCCACCTGCAGCGTCTGCAGCTCGGCGACGACAGCGCCGCGGCGCGCCGTCACCTCGGCCGGCGGCTCCGTCCCTTTGGCCGCGCGCCACACGTCGGCGGCATAATCGACCATGTTTGTCTCCGCGAGGAGCGCGATCTTGGCGTCGGCGACCGAGTCGGCGTCGTACGCGCCACGGGCCGCCGCGAATTCCAACAAGGGAAACAGGAGGTGGCGGTCCAGGAATGGGGCCAGAGTGGGGGTGAGGTCGCCGGGCGCCGCCATGGTGTGGTGGGCCTGGGCGGGGCCGCGGGGAGTGAACGACACGGGGCGCAGGCGCGCCGCCACTCTTCGCCCGCCATGCGGGCGGCCGCCCCGCCGCGGCTAGGCCTGGGCCGACCGCGCGGCCGCGTGCGCGTGCTGGCGGCGGCTGGCGCCCCCGCCCCTCCCTCTTTGGCCGACGAGCTGCGTGCCGAAGCTTTCGCCGCGCGCCGGGCGGCGGCCGCGCACCGGGTGCGGGCAGCGAGATTGGCTGATCGCGCTGTCGCGCTGCGGGAAGGGGCTGAGCGATCCGTCGCCGCGGGCGACGGAGACGCCGCGCGTTCCGCGCTCAACGCGAGGGCCGCCGTCGAGCAAGCGATTGCCCAGGCCGAACGCCGGGCCGCAGCCAATGACGCGCTGGCGCTGGCGCTGGCGGCAAGGGTGGACGGGGTGCGGCGAGGGGGGGTGGCGAGGTGAAAGGAAGAGAGAAGGACGGAAATAGGGCGGGCAGGGCGATCCGGCGACTGGAACGCACTGCGGGCGGATCGTGGGCCGGCCGGCGGTCTGTGCGGCCTGGCTGACGCGGCCCTAGCCCCGTGGAAACGGGTAGGAGGCGTGTGGTTAGACTTCTGGAGACGGCCGCCGCGCTGACCGCTCTCACTCCTCTCCCGAGACTCTCCGGCACCCGCCCGCCCCCTCAACTCGCGCCCGCAGGTGCGACCATGGCTGCGCGGGGCCGGCGGCGCGTTGGGAGTGAGCGGCGGCGGCGACCGACTGGGCACCCCGTCGGTCACTCGCCGCCGCCGTCTTCGCCCAGCGGCGGCGGCGTCGCCGGCCGCCGCGCGGGGCACGATGGACCCGACCGCGCCTGCTTGGGGCGGGACCAGGCGCGGCGGTGACCGCGGGCGGCGCCAGCAGCGCACGCCTTGTCGCCGCTGTCGCCGCCACCGGCGCGATCTCACACCCACGACGCCACCCCACCACCAGCCGCTATGAACGCCTTGCGTCTCGCCGCTACCCCCCTGGCGCCCTCGCCCTGGGCCCGGTCCTCGCGCACGCAGCCGCCGCGCGCCTACACGTCAAGCTCGCCCTCTTTCGGCGGCGACGGCGTCCTCCGCCGCCCCGACGTGCCCTATCTGTCGGACGAAGAAGAGACGTTTGCCGCGACGCGGCGCGCGGCGGGCACGCGCGCGCGCGCGCCGGCCCCCGTCGCGCCGCCCGCCTTCCGCTCCGCCCTGGAGCAGGTCGCGTACGAGACCAACGCCCGTCTGTTCTCTGACGCGCCCAAGAAGTCCCTGTGGGCCGGCCTCTTTGGCGGGCGGTGACGCGGCACGGCGCCGCCGCGCGCGCGCGCAGGGATGCCGCGCGCGCCGGCCGAGGCGCGCCCGCCGCCCCCCGCGCCGCCGCCACGTTAGAGCAGACACCCTGAACATTCGTGCCGCAGTGCGCGCGCCGAACAAAAGAGACGCCACACGCCCCACCGCGCGTTGCCTCCCCAACTCAACCTCCACCACGTTCCCGCCGCCCCAGGCGGGCCGCCTCGTGGCCCGCCCGGCGTCGCCGGCTTCTTTTTGACCGTGTTGCCGCCCATTTTGAGGGCGCCGACCGTCGCGCCGCGTCCGGACGCGGTTCTTTCCTCGCCGCGGCGGGCTCCCTCTGGGGCCCGCCGCCGCGGGCCGCGCCCGGCCGGCCCCGCGTGCCGCACGTCGCACGTCATTTTGTTGGCGCCGCGGCCGCGCCCCCCCGGCGCGGTCGCCGCCCGCGCGCCTCTCCCCACCCCCCCACGCAGCACTATTCCTCGCGCGCGCCGCCCGTTCCGCCCCCCGCGGAGTTTTGCACATGGCCCCGCGTCGCCACTGCGCCCCCGTTTTGCCCCGGCCCGGATTTTGGGGCGCGGCGCGCCGGGCCCCCCCGCCCAGCGCGCCGCGCCCACCGCTGCCGGCCCCCCTCCCCCCTTTGTGCTTCACCACGCCTTGGTGTAACAGAGGTTGACCCCCGCGCGCGTCGTTTACCCCAGTGGTTGGTGGTGCTGTGTCGTCGCTGCGCGCCCCCCGCCGACCCTCCCCCCGCGCCCCGCTGCAACGGTGCGCGCCTCGCCTGCCGCCCCACCACCCCACCCCATCTTTCTCCCTCCTTCACTCGCCCGCGCGCGCAATCAGGCCGAGCATCCCCCGGCGCGCCGGCTTGGCCGACGGCACGCCGACGGGGGCGGCGTCGCCCCCGACCGCGCTCCGCGCCTTGGCCATACGCGCGTTGAAATCGGCGGTGAATGCGTCGAAGCGCGCCTGCAACGAATTGAGCTCAACGGCCGCCTGCATCGCGGGCGCGTCGGCCGCGCCCGTCGCCACCTCTTCCAAAAATGCGGCGTCGTCCGCAAACAGGTTGGCCTTGCGCCCCAGTTCCGAGGCGAGGTCGTTGATGGCTCGCAAGGAGTGGGCGTGGGCGGCGGCGGACGTGCGCTCCGAAGGGGGCGCGGGCGGGCCGCGCGCGCGGCCGCGCACGCCGCTCGGCGGCCGCGCGACGACCGCCGCCAGGTCGGACCGCACCGCGGCCAGCGCGCCGTGCAGGCACCGGTTGTTGGCGATGAGCTGCGCGACTTGGGCCTGGAGGAGTGGGAGGGGGAGGGGGGTGGGGTTGGGGGTGGTCGTGGTCGCTCCCCCCTCGTCTCCCCTCCTCGCTCCCCCATCGCACCTCCAGCCTCTCCGCGTACGCCGCCCACAGCGCCACCTCGGCAGGCACGGACACCGGTGCGTTGGCCGCCGCCCCGATGAACGCGGGCCGGCGCGGCGCGGCCGGCGCGCCGCGCGCGGCCGGCGCGGCGACCGCCGCCCCCGTCACCGCCAGCCCCGCTGGCGTGGTCACGCGCCACCCGTCGCCAGGGTCCTGCACCAGGGACGCCGTGCGCGGCGGCGCCAGCAGCGCCCCGTCCCCGCTTCCGGGCGCGCCGAAAAAGCGGGCCGCGACCGCGGTCGCCGCCGCGCGCTCGGCGGTCGCCTTGCGTCCGGCATCCGCGCGGCGAGCGTCGGCCGCAGCGGCGAGGGACGCTTCCGCGGCGGCGGAGGCGTCGGCCAGGGCTGCGACTTCGCGAGCGGCGGTCGCGGCCGCGGCTTCGTGCTCGGCGACCGCAGCAGCCTCGGCCGCAGCCGCAGCCGCGGCCTCTTCGCGCTCGCACGCCTCGCGAGCCGCGACACGAGCCGCCACGCGCCTGGTAAGCGCGCGCCGGCGGGCGGCGGCCTGGATGACGCACGCCGCCTCGCGCGCGCGCACCAACAGCGCGCGCGCCGTCCGCCCGCGCTCGGCCGCCTGGATGGCGACGATGGCAGAACGGGTGGCGAGGAACGAGCGCCGAGCAGTCCTCCCCCTCCACCGCGCCCCCAGCACGCTCGCCGCCGCGTGCGCGCGCGCGAGCGCGAGCTCCAGCGACGACAGGACGCCAGCGCGAAGAAAGAGCTTGGTCACGCCCGCGGCCCAGGCGTCGGCGGGGACGCGGAGCAGGGAGAGGAGGGACAGGCAGGCGGATTTGGGGGACGCGGCGTCGACCCCGCCTCCCCCGAGCAACAACCCAAACCGGGCCGCCACATCCGCATACGGCAGCCGCGTCGGGTACCCCGCGCGCGCGATGCGGGCGACCTCGGTGACGCCCGCGCAGCGCAGCTGGTGCGCGACGAGGGGGGCATCGAACGCGGCCGGCGCCTGCGCCGCGTTGGGCTTGACGCAGCGCACAAAGTGGAGCTCGGTCGACCCCAAGCGGCCCAGCAACGACCGCAGTTGGTCCCGGAACGAGCCCATGACGGTGGCACCCCGGCGCGCGGCCAGCGTGGCCGCCGCGCTCGCGAGCGCGCGGGGAAGCGCGTCGGCGCTCGCCGCCAGCAGCGCCGCCGCGGCCGGCTGCACCACGTCCTTGTTGCGGTCCAGGAAGCCGACCGTGGTGTAGGTGACGACGCCGGCGGCGTGGTCGACGGAGAAGGTGGCGCCGGCGCCGGCGGGGCAGCCGCCGACGGCAGGGGAGGAGGCGAGGGCGGCAGCGACGCGCAGGCCAAAGCCGGAATCGGAGCCGCCAGGGACGACGCAGGCTTCATCGAGCAGCGCGAGAACCCCCACCCCAGCCGGCGGCCGCGCGTCCAACGCCGCCAGCGCAGGCGCGTTGTCGCGCCACGCGACGCGCGCCCAGTCGACCCCCTCCGTCTTGTACTCGTCCTGCTCCAGCGCCAGCATGACCGCATTGAATTGGTGCTGCAGGTGCTCGTTGGCGTAGTTGATGGCGAGCTGTTCAAACCCGTTGGCGCCAAAGCATTCAAAACCGTAGATGTCGAGAATGGAGAGTTCGGGGGGGGTGGCGGCGTCGTCGCCGTCGGCCGCGTCGGCCGCGTCGGCCGCTTCAGCATCCCCACCGGCCAGGGCTTCGTTGACGCGCTCGACCAGCCAGTCGAAGAGGCAGGCGTACACCGCTTTTGCGAGCGCGTCGCGCGCGGCGGCCGCCGCGGCGGGGCGCAGCCTCGCGAGCACGACGTCGCCGCCGGCGTCGATGGCGCGCGTCGTCAGAGCGGAGGAGAGGGCGGAAGGGTCGACGCCGAGCAAGTGGGAGGCGGACGCCAGAGCGCCGTCCTCGACCGCTTCGCTTGCTTCGCCGCCGTTGGCGTCGGCAAACTGGATGTTGCCGAGCCACAGACAGCCCGCGACGACGCGCCACAGAGCATCCCGGTCGTCGGCGCCGACGCCGACGGCCTCCAGCGCCTCGACCATGTCGCCAAACGCCGCCGCGTCATCGACGCCGGGGATGGTCGACCCGTCGCCCGCGAGGTAGGCAAACGCCGCGGGGTCGGCCGGCAGCCGGCAGGCAGTGCGCGTGTCAGCATCTGCACCACGCGTCAGGGCATAGAGAACGTGGAACGAGCGCTCGCCGACGGGCCGCGCGACGAGGCGAGACTTTTCCAGCAGGAACGTCTGCACCCGCGCCCCCGCCACCCGCCGCGCCCCGTCAAACCGCACCGACACCAGCTTGCCAAACCTGGACGAGTTGTCGTTGCGCGCGGTCTTGGCGTTGCCGAAGGCTTCGAGGAGCGGGTTGGACGCGAGCACGGCGGCCTCCACGCCCGTGCCGCCGGCGAGCGACGCGAGGTGGCGCATGGCAAGCTTGGCGGTTTCCGTCTTGCCGGCACCCGACTCCCCGGAGATGACGAGCGATTGACCGACGCCCTTGGCCGCGAGCGCGGCGTACGCGCGCGCGGCCGTCTCGTAGATGTGCGGGGGAGTGGAGTCCTCCTTGGCGCCCGCCAACGCGGCAGGGGCGTACCGGGCCGCGGTGGCGGCGTCGTAGAGGGACGGGACGTCCTTGAAGGGATTAACGGCGACGAGAACAGGACCACAGCGCGTGTAAACGTCATCCGCCGCGTGCCGCAGCCGCAGCCCGTGCAGCACGGCGGGCTCGTTCAGGTGGGACAGGGCGATGACGTCGGCCGCCGTCTCGCCGGCGGCGTGGTTGGCGGGGAAGACGGAAGACGTCGGGTAGAGCGCGGCGTCGGCGCCGGGCAGCGACACGGACAGCGCCTTCGCCCCCGCCACGGGCCCCGCCGCCAGCACACCGGCCTCCCACATGTCGGCCGAGACGGCGACCCAGACGGGGTCGCCCTTGGCGAGGGCGAAAACGGCGTCGGTCGAGGGTGGGGCGGGCGCGGCCGAGGGCGCCTCCGCCGCCGCCTGTGAAGGCGGCGGGGCCGCCGACGCCGGCCGCGACTTGGGCTTTTTGGCCTTTTTGCGGAACATCTGAAATTGGGGGATGGGGAGGGGCGCGCGCGTCGGCATTCGGCCCGCATGCCCCCGCTCTGCCACCCCCACACGACGAATTGACGTCGCGGCAAGCTTTCAAAGAGGAGCGCGGGGCGTCCGAGGCCCGCCACCGCCGCGAAACGCACCGCGGATGCCAACCGCCGCGCGGACCTGGCGCGTGTGTGGGCGCGCCGCGCTCGAAGCTCGCTCGCTCGGGGCGTGCGGGGTCACGCGCGAGTTGTGCGGAGGACGGGGCGCGGGGCGCGGGTGTGCGAGGGGAGGGAGAGAGGAGCGCGCGCGTCTCGTCCTCTTCTTCCTGTCCCATCGGTTTCACAGGCCCCCTCACCGAACGCAACCGTCCAAATCACGCACGCACGTTTTCCCCACACCCAAAACCAAAAATCTTCACGCCTTGAGGTACGGCTCCAGGCTCTCGCCCGCCGCCTTCTCGAGGTCGGCGACGAGCGCGCGCGCGCGGCGCGCCACGCCCTCGTCCCCGTCCTCCAGCAGCTCGCCCAGGAATGGCAAGGCTTCCGGGAGCAGGGGCAGGTAGTCGTCGCCGACGGCGGCGGCCAGAGACGCCGCGGCAGCCAGCGCCGCCGCGCGCGCGGCAGGGTCGTCGGCGCGTGTCGCCATGAGCGCCGCGTGATTGGCAGGCTTGAGCAAAGACGCAGAGGCGTCAGAGACGGACGCCGACGCGACGGCAAGGGCGGCAAGCGCGCCCGCGGCCGCGCGCGCGAGCGCGGGCAGCGGCGCGACGCCGGCGCGGCCGGCCGGGACGGCCGGGGGGACGCCGGGCGGCGCCCCACCGCCCGCCGAGTCCGCCTCCAGCGCGGCTGCGACCGCCACCGTCGGCGCGACCAACCCGAGCGCCCCCGCGAGAGGGTCGAGCAGGCGCGCCGCGGCGGCCGCGTCGGCAAACGCGCCTCCCGCGTCGTACAGCAGGCACCGGTGCAGCAGGCGCAGCGCGCGCAGGCGGGCGAGCCAGGAGGCGTCGGCGTCGTCGTCCGCCGGGACCGCCGCTGCCGCGCGCCGCTTTTTGGGCGGCGGCGCCGCGACCGCTCCCCCCTGTGCCTCCACCCCTCCCAGCCCCGCGAGCGCGGCGTCGACCAGCTGCCGCCCAAACGGCCCAAACACCGACCGCAGCCGTTCCGACGTCGCGCTCGCCGCGGCCAGCAGGGACGCGAGGCGGGCGGCGGGGCGCGGCGCGCGCGCGTCGACCGCCCACGCGGTCAGCCGCGCGAGCAGCGAGGCGAAAGGCGCCTCGGTGAGGCGCTCGGCCAGGGCGACGAGAGCAGAGGCGGTGGCGTCCTCGATGGCGGAAATGTCGCCAGGCGCGCGAGCCTCGCGCGCGCCAAGGCCCGCGGTGAGCACAGCCAGCGCGGGCCCCGCGGCCGCCGCCTCGGCCGCCGCCGGCGCCAGCCGCGCAAACGTGGCCGCCGCCAGCGCCAGGGCGGCGCGGGCGGGGCCGTCGCCCGCGGAGATGGCGGCGGGGACGGCGGCGGCGAGCGCGGGCAGGAGCAGGCGCGCTGGGACGGCGGCCGGCGCGGCGGCGCGCGCGGCGGCCGCGGCGTCGGCCGCGGGCCCGCCCCGGGCGCCGGGCGCGGGCGCCAGGCCGGGTGTGAGCAGCAGCGCCACCAACCGGGGCAGCGCGGGCGCGGCCAGGCCGCCCAGGCCGGAGACGAGAGCCGCCGCCGCCGTCGCGGCGGCCGCCGCGTCGAGCTCGGCGTCGACGCCGCCCGCGCCCCCGGTCCAGCGCCCGACCGCCGCTTCGGCCGCGTCCAGCAGCGCGGGCAGCGATACGGGCAGCGCCGGCAGCGCCGCCGGCCCCAGCGCGGCGAGCGCGGTCGCCGCTGCGGCGAGCGCGCCGCCGCGCAGCGCGCCTGGCGCCGCCTCGCCCGCGCACTCGAGCGCGACGGGTAGGCCGGCCAGGTAGGGGGCAGGGTCGACGCCGCCAAACGCGGCGGCCGCCGCGCCAAAGGCGGCGAGCGCAGCAGCGCGCGCGCCGTCGGGCACGCCCGCTGCGACGAGCGCAGGCAGCGCGGCAGCGACCGCGGCGCCGCCGGGGGCGGCGGCGGTCAAGGAGGCGTTTCCACCGGTCGCTCGCAGAGCGTCGCACTTGGAGCGGGCGAGGGCGAGCGCGCGGCGGCCGCCGGCGGCTGGGGCCGACGCGGCGAGCGACGCAAGCGCCTTGAGGTGCGCCGCCGCGGGCGCCCCGCGCTCCAGCGCAGCCGCCAGGTCGAGCGCAGCGGCCGCCCCGGCTTCCCCGCGCGCCCCCGCCAGCGCGACGGCGAGCAGGCGGCCGGCAGCGCCGGTGGCAGGCGCGCCGCGCAGCGCGCGCGCGGCGAGCGCGACCGCCGCGCGCGGCAGCGGCGCCGCCGCGTCGCCGCCGGCGTCGTCGCGGGCAGCGTCCACGACGTCGGCCAGGGCGTCGGCGCGGGAGGAGGAGGGGGTCTGAGAGAGAAGTAGGGGGACGGGGTCGGTACGCGCTTCCGGCCGCGGTCGGCGCCCGCCCTCCCCGTCGTCGTCGTCGCGCGGCCAAGCCTCGGCATCAAGAACGAAATATGATTGTGTTTTGACGTCTTCAGCGCCGCGAGGGCGATAAGACTGACGTGCAAAAACGAATCGTCAGCGGCCGGCCGCGCACGCGACGAGGGGGGCGATAAGAACGCCGCGCGCCAGGCCTCAGGGCAAAGGTTGGCGATCCCGCGGGCCCGCCGAGGGCGGGCCCATCACACTCATTAAAATCAGTGTTATATTTTTGGAGCATCAGTGGCCAAGGGCGCGGCGTGGAGGGAAGAGGAAAGGAGCCCGCGCCGCGCGCCCACCCCACCACCCCCTCTACTCCTACCTGGCACGCGAGGTCCAGCGCGACGTCAGCCGCCCAGTCGGCGCCGCCGTCCGCCGCGCGCAGCAGCTCCACGGCGACGGCGGGCAAGCCGGCGGGGAGCGCGCCGGCGAGCGCGCCGGCGAGCGCGGCGCGCCGCGGTGCGAGCACCGCGGGCAGCGACGCGACCGCGGCCGCGGCCAGGCCGGCGGCCGGGCGGCCGGCGGCGACCCAGGCGTGGGCGAGTACGCGCACGGTTGCGTCGGCAGCGGCGCGGGAGGCGGGGTCGGGGGAGGCGGCGGCGGCAGCGGCGGCCGCGAGCGCGGCCGGCGCGCACGCGGCGGCCGTCGACGGCGCGAGCCCGGCGAGCGCGGCAAACGCATCCAGGGCGGCGACCCGAGTGGCCGGGTCGGTCGCCGCGTCGGCGGCGGCCGCGGCGGGGCCGGCGTCAGCGCTGGAGTTGAGGCCGCCACCACTGGCCAGCGCGTCGGCCGCGCTCCGGGCTGCGCCCAGCGCAAGGCGCAGCAGGTAGGGCGCGTCCACGAGGGCGCCGCCCACGCCGGCGCCGGAGTCGTCATCGTCGTCGTCGTCGCCGTCTTCAGTGGCGAGCGCCGCGGTCGCGGTCGCCGCGGCGGCCGCCGCCAGCCCGCGCACCAAGTCTTGCAGCGGCGGCAGCAGCGCCCCAGGGTCGTCCGCGGTGCGCCAGTGGAGCACCTCGAGCAGGACGGGCCAGTCGCGCGAGGCGGCGTCGGCGTCGGCCAGAGCGACGGCGGCGGACACGGGCGAAGTGGCGACCGCCTTTTTGCGGGGCGCTTTGCCACGGGCGGCAGGGGTCTTGTTCGAGCCACCCAGCAACGCCTCGGCCGCCTTTTTTAGCTCGGCCGCGACGTCGGCCGCGGGCAGGGGCGCCGCGTCGAGCGCCGCGCGTGCGGCCGCTCGCGCGCCCTCGTCCCCGTCGCGCGCCGCGGCGCGCACCAGGGCGATGAGCGCGGGGCGGCGCCCGGGGCCGGCCGCGCCGGCGGCGGGGGCGAGGGCGGCGAGGGCGGCGGCGCGCACGCGGGCGGGGCCGGCGTCGGCGGACGCTGCGAGTAGGGTCGACAGCGGCGGCGCCGAGGGGGCGCACCGGGCGACGCCGGCGGATGCAAGCGTGCACAGGTCGACGGCGAGAGAGGTGAAGGGCGCGTCTAAAGGGGTGGGGCGAGCCAGCACCGCGTCGAGCGCGAACGCCGCGGCGGCCGCCGCGGCCTCCCCATCGCCCGACGCCGCCGCCAGCGGCAGCAGCGCGCGCGCCGCGGCCGCGCCACCGGGGCCGTTCACGGCGGGGGCCAGGGCGTTCAGCGCAAAAGCGGCCAGGGCGGGCGCACCGGTGGCGGCCTTGGCGCCACGGCGTGCGGGCGCCGCCGCGGCGGCCGCCGCCAGCGCGCGAGCAGCCGCCGCCGGCTCGGCCTCGATCGCGGATCGAGCGTCCATGAGCGCGCTGGCCGCGTCCTTGAGCGCAGGCGAGCGCGCGTCGGCTGCGGCGAGCGCGGCGGCGGCCGCGACCGCCGCGCCGCGCACGCCCGCGTCGGCGCTCGACGCCGCGGCCAGCACACACGGCAGGGCGTCGGTAGCGGCGAAGTCGGCCGCCACCGCCGCCATGTCCTCGAGCGCGGCCAGTGCGGCGGCGGGGTCGGCGCCTGCCGCCGCGGCGGCCAGCACATTTCCGGCACCGCCGGACGCGGCCAGCGCGGCGCGCGCCGCGTCCCGGGCGCCGCACGCGGTCAGGCGTGCGTAGAGGGAAGCGGGGTCGGCGACAGACGACAGGGTCGAGGCGTCGGCCGCCGCGAGCGCGGCCGACAGCAGCCGCCGCGCGGCGGCCGCGCGCGCCGCAGCGGCGGGCGCGCCGCCGGTCGCCAGGGACACCAACATGGCGTCGCTGGGCAGGCCAGCCTCGGTGAAGAGCGAGGCGCCGTCGGCGGGGCCCAGGTCGGCCGCAACCGCCGGCGCGAGCGCGGCGCGCAGCGCGGCGGCCGCCACCGAGGCGCCTGCCGCGGCGGCCGCCTTGCCTCTGGCGGGCTTGAGCGCGGGGGCGGCCAGGGCGGCGATGAGGGCTGCGTGCGCGAGCAGGCGCGCGGCAGGCGCGTCGGAGCCGCCGAGCACGGCCGCCGCGTCGGCCGCGCCAGGCGACGACGAAGCGGCCGACGCTAGCGCGCGCACGACGATCCTGCAGTCGTCAAAGCAGGCGGCGTCCGTGGGCGGGGGCGCGGGCGCGGCCGGCGCGGCGGCCGTCGGCGCGGCCTTGGCGCCACGCCGCTTGGGCTGCGGCGTCGCGGGCGCGGCCGGCGCGGGAACGGCCGGCGCGTCGACGCCCGTCCAGCCGGCGTCCGCGAGAGCGCCCAGCAGCGGGTGCTCGAGCTTGGCCGCGTCGTCGGCCGCCGCGCGCGCCGCGCCGCGCCGCCCCGGCAGCGGCAGCGCGGCCGCCGCCAGCGCGTCGGCCGCCGCGCCGGTCCAGGCCGCCTCCTCGCGCGCCAGCCGGCACAGGGAGCGCAGCGCGCGCCGCTCGACGCCGCCGCCGCCGCCGCGCGACGCGGCGGCGGCGAGCGCGGCGCCCGCGTGGTCGGCAGGCAGCCCGCGCACCACGCGCCACGCGGCGGCCGCGGCCGCGACGCCGGCGTCCTCGTCGGCGAGGGCGGCCAGGAGGGCGGGGATGAGGTCGGCGGGGGGGGGGGGGGGCGCCGCCGCGACGGCACGCAACGCCTCGCGCCGCAGGGACGCGTGCGGCGACGCCAGGGCGGCGCCCAGGGACGCGCGCGCGGAGGGAAGGGGGGCGCGCCCGCCGCCGGCCAGGGCGGCGGCGGCAAAGTCGGCGGGGGACGACACGGTCGACGGCGTGGCGGCCGTGCCCGCGCCGCCCTTGTTCTTCAGCGCCGCGTCGACCGCCCCACCCACCGCCACGGGGTCGCGCCCGTCGAGCGCGGCCAGGGCGGCGGCCAGGCCGGCCTCGGCGTCGGCGTCGCCGGACGCGCGCGCGGACGCGCCCGCCACAAGGAGCGCGGCCGCCGCCCTCCCCGCGTCGGCCGCCTGCAGCGGCACGCCCCGCAGTAATTCCACGAGCACGCCCCGGTGCCGCGCCTGGGCGGGCGCAGCGGCGAGCAGGGGCGGCAGGAGCAGGCGCGCGAGCGCCCCGACGCGCGCGCCGCGCGCGGCCAGTGACGCGAGCGTTGCGGCCAGGCCCGCCACCTTGACGACGTGCGTGAACGCTTTGGGGTCGATGACCCCCACCTGCGGCTGGGCCGCGGCCAAGGCGGCCAGGAAGGCGACGGTGGGGGCCGCGGCGTCAGCAGCGTCGGGCGCGCCCTTGGCCGCCTCGATGAACAGGGCTGCAGAGGGGAAAAGGGGGGGTCGGCGGCGTGCTCCCGCCCCCACGCGCGTCAGCGACGCCGTCGCACGCGCCTCGGGGAATACAAACTGATGTGGGTGGCGGCAGCGCGGGCGCGCCGGGGGCGCGCCCGCCTCGCGCGCGGTCACTGAGCGTCGTCAGCGGCGCCCAGCCACGACACACTCCACCTCCCCTCCCCTACTTACTCGTGACGACGGCGTCGCTCAGCGGCGCTTTGGCCGCGAGCGCCGCCGCGACCATGAGCCCTGCACCGCGGCGGTGCGCGCCCGCGCCGCGCGCGAGCGCGGCGACCGCGCCGGGCAGCACGGCGCGCGCGGCGGCGTCGGTCAGGGCGGGCATGAGGGCCAAGGCTTCGCACACGGTGACCGCGTAAAATGAGAGGGCGGCCGGGGAGGGGGGCCGGCCGGCGGCGGGGGCCGCCGCGGCCGCGACGCCGCGCAGCACCCCAGCGTCGGCCGCCGCGCGCGCGGCGAGCACGGCGCGCGGCGGCGGCGCGCCCGCGGCGGCCGCACCGGCGAGCCAGGCCCAGGGGGTGCCGTCCAGGGCGCACGCGCGCAAGAGGCGGACGAACGCGTGGGTGCCGTGGTGCGGGAGCGCGGCGGTGACCAGGGCGTCCGGCACCGCCTCCCCGACCCGAAACCGGCGCACAAGATACTCGAGCGCGCGCCCGGCGGCGGGCTCGAGGAGGAACGGGCCGAGCAGCGCGACAAAGGTCGCGAGCGACGCGTCGAGTCGCGCGGCAGCGGCCGCGTCGAGCGCGTCCCGGTCGGTGCCGGGCGCGGGGCGAGAGAACAGGGTGCGGGCGTACGGTTCGAAGCGGGGGTCGAGGCGGACGAGGTCGCGAAAGCCTGGAGAAAAGTGGGAGGGCGGCGTCGCGCATGCGGGGCGGGCGCGGGGGGGCGGGGCGCGCGAATGGGGGGGCCAAACGCCGACTAGCGGGGCTGAACGACACACAGAAGCTCATGGGGGCGGCCCGCTGCGCTCGCTGGCCGGCCGGCCGGCGGCCAGCGCGCCGGCGCACCGCGCCGGCCGGCGGCCGCCGTCCATGGAGCCGCCGCCACCCCCTCCCACCACCCCCACCCCCCACCATCACTACTCACCAGACAACCCCACTTCGTACACGGTGGCCAAGTCGACGTCGGCCGCGGCGCCGGGCTCGTAGAGCAGGGATTTGCGGCGCGCAGGCTCGCCCGCGGGCGCGCCGCCCGCGCGCCCGCGCCAGGCCAGGGACGCGGCCGCGAGCTGGTCGCTCAGGGCGGTGGCCATGGTGGAAAGGGGGGGGGGGGCCGGCCGCCAAGACGCGCGGCGGCGGAGAAGAGTGGGGGCGGGCGGGCGCTGCAGAGAGTCTCGGCGCCGCTCCCCGCCCGCCGCCCGCCACACACGCCCTCTCGAGCGAGCGCCGGTTCAATGACAGAGTGCAAGTGTGGCAACTGGGGCAGCGGCCCGCCCCGTCCTTCCCTCACCCTCTACCGCGCGTCGCCGCCCGGCGGCAGGCCGACGCCCGCGAGCGAGGCCGGCGCCAGCAGGCCGTCTCCCGGCGGCGGCGCCGGCGCCGCCGGCGGCGCCCAGCCGGCCTGCGTCCGCACGGGCAGCATCCACTGCACGGGGCCGCCGGCCGGCCATGCGCCCGGGCCGCCGCGCACGGGCGCCCCGGCCGCGCCCGCGGCGTGCGCGGCCGCAATGGCCGCCCACGGCGGGGGCGCGAGGTGGGCGCCCGGGCCTTCGTGCACGGGGGCGTGGTGTGCGGGCAGGGGGTGCGCGTGCGCCACAACCGGCCCACCGACCGGCCCCGCGCCGTAGCCGGCCGCCAGGATGGCCACCCGGTGCTGGTGGTGCTGGGCGGCGGCCATCGCGGCGGCGTGGGCCCAGGCGTGGTGGGGGTCGGGGAGGTGAAGGGCAGGGGGGGGGGCGCAGCCCGCCGGAGCCGCCGGCCGGGCTCGCCCGCCCGCCGGCTCGGCTTTGCGCTTGGGCGCGCGCGACGGCGACGCCGCGCGCGCGGCCGCGGCGGCGCGCGCGGCCGCGGTCGCGGCGGCGGCGGCCGCCGCCGCCGCCGCCGCCACCTCTTCCGCCCGCGCCCGCGCCGCCGCCTCGGCCGCCGCACAAGCCGGCTTGTGCGCGGCGTACACGGACGCGAGCAGCGTGGCGCCGCACGCGGCGCAGCGGACGAGGGCGAGCGCGGACGCCGGCGCGTGCGCCGCGGCGGGCGCCGCCGCGCCGTCGGCCGCCGCCGCCAGCTCGGCGCGCGCCGCGGCGGCGGCGACCGCCAGCGCGGCCGCGTCGGCGCGCGCGGCCGCGGGCGTGGGGGGGGCGGCCAGGGCGCGGGCGAGCGTGGCCCACGCCGGCGCGCGCGGCGCGGGCGCGGCAAACGCGGGCCGCGGCGCGGGCGCCGCGTCGGCCGCGCCCCCGAACACGCACGCCAGGCAGTCGGCCAGCAGGCCGGGGCGGGGGGTGCCGAGCGCGTCGGGCAGGCGGCGCGCCTCGTCGGCGAGCTCTGCGGGGGGGGGCGGCGAGGGGGGCGGTCGGTCGGGCGGCGCGCACGCGGCTCGCCCGCCGCCCTGCTGACGGCCCCAACGCCGCCGCCCCCGACGCTGGACGGCCGCCGCGTCGGCCGCGACCGCGGGAGGCGGCCGCGGGCGCGGGCGGGGCTCGGGACCGCGCGCGCCGGCGGCCTGCCGCGGGCACCGATGGGGGAGGGCGCGGGGCGCCCGCGCCCGCGCCGCCCCGACGGATGGCACGCCAACGTGCGACACTGCGGGCGGCCGCCCGCGGTCGCGCGCCGCCCCAGCGCCCGCGGGCGCGCCCCGCCCCTTCCCCAACACCCACCCGCGCGCAGCGCGTCGAGCGTCGTGCCCGGTGCCGCGGTCGTCGTCGCCATGGCCGCGGGCGCGGGGCGGACGGCCCCGGAAGCCGCGGGGAGTGGCGGAGCGCGCGGCTGCGTCCCGCCCACAGTCCATCCAGCCGCCCTCGCCGCCATGGACGTCGAGGCGCCCAAGGGGTCGGCCGCCGCGCTGCGTGCGGGCGCGCCGCCCTCGGCCGACGTGCCGGGCGCGGGCCGGGAGGGGTGGCTCGCCAAGCAGGCGACTGAACTCCGCAAATCATTTCGCGTGCCGGAGGGCGGGCTGGTGAGACGCCCCCAGGCGGCGTCCGCTCTGAAGGGTTGCCACTGGAGCGGCGGCGGGCGCGCTCGCGCCCTACCTCCGCGATGGCGGACGCTCCCGCGCACGCACCGCGAGCGCCCCCTACCCCCGCCGCCGACACCGCCCCTCCCTCCCACCCACCCCAGACCGAGGAGGAGGCCAACGCGCACCGGGCGGGTACATCGTCCCGGGAGGCGACGGTGCTGCAGGTCGGTGGAGAGGGGAGGGAAGGCGGCGACGCGCGCGCCGCGACGCCCAGCGGCCCGACGCCCGCGGCCCGCTCCACCCCCCCAGGTCGGCTACCACAACTTCACGAGCATGTGAGTCGGAGGCGCGGGCGGGGAGCGCGTCCAACCGCCGCCACCGCGACCCCGACCGCGCCGCCCCCACCCCGCCCCCGCCCCACCACGCCGCCAGGGTCGGCGCCGGCGTCCTGGCCCTCCCCGCCGTCATGGCCTCCCTCGGCTGGGGCGCGGGCTCGGTCGCCCTCTTCCTCTCCTGGTTTGTCTCCCTCCAAACCTTTGTCTTCCTGGTGCGCCTGCACGAGCAGGGGGAGGCGCCCAACGTGCGGCGCATGGACCGGTATCCCCAGCTGACCAGGGAAGCGTTTGGGGCGCGGGCCGGGTTTTGGGCGTTGACCCCGTTTCAGCTCATCCTCTTCACCGGCATCCCGATCGCGTACACGATCACCGGCGCCGAGTCCCTGCAGCAGTGCGTGACGTTGCTGTCCCCGGGCTCGCCCTGGGGCGGGGGCGCGGGCGGCGGCCTGACGCGGTGGGTCGTCCTCTTCTCCGCGGTCCAGCTCGCCGTCGTGCAGGTCCCGTCCTTTCACTCGCTCTCCGCCGTCTCCCTCGTGGGCGCCGCCGCCTCCCTGTTCTACATCCTGGTGGCCTTCGTCGGCGCCCTGGTCAAGGGGCGGGCGCCGGGGGTGGCGTACGGGCAACCGCGCGCGTGGACGTCCCCCGCCGACAAACTGTTCGGCGTCTTCAACGCGCTCGCCACCGCCGCGTTCGCCTACGGCGGGCACAACATCGCGTGCGAGATTCAGGCCACGCTGCCCCTGCCGCCGTCGACGATCAAGCGGATGGTGGGGGGAGGGGGGAGGAGCGGGGGGGGGGGCGGCGCGCGCGCGCGGCGCCCCGGCCCCCCCACCCACCCCCCCCCCCACCAAACCTCCCTCCCCCGCACTTTCTTGCTGACCGCCTGGTGCTACTTCTCGGTCGCCATCTCCGGCTTTTGGGCGTACGGGGCCGGGGTGGCGCCAAACATCTTGGTGTCGCTCGACAAGCCCACGGGCGTCATCGTGGCCGCCAACCTGGCCGTGTTTCTGCACGTCATGGGTACGAGACGAAGGAGGAGAGGGGATTGGGGCAATGGTTGAGGTGGTGCGGGGCGCGCAACGAGACTCCTCGCCGACCCCTCAAACCCCTTCCACCCCCTCCTCCCGTGCAGCCGGCTACCACGTCTACCTCTTCCCCCTCATCGACATGGCCGACGGCGTCGCGCTGAAACACGGCATCCTGCCGTCGTCGCCCCTGTGGCGGGCGGGCCTGCGAACTTCGTTCGTCGTCGCGGTCGCCGTCGTCGCGTCCGCCGTCCCTTTCTTCGGCGTCGTCCTCGGCTTCCTGGGCGCCGTCTCCATCACGCCCACCACGTTCATGATGCCGTGCGCGCTCTGGCTCAAGCTGCGGCGGCCGACCCCGAGACAGTGGCAGTGGTGGTTTTGCTGGGCGACGCTGGGCGTGATGTCCGTCATCATGGTCGTCGGCGCCGCGGGCGCGGTGCGCGAATTTTTGGTGACGGTGGTGGACGGGGAGGGGGGCGAGCGGGCGCCGTTTAAATGGTGAGGGAGAGGGTGGGGAGGGTGTTTGCACAGGGGGGTCGCTCGCGCCCCGTGCATCACTCGCCGCGCCGCGCCGTCACCGGCAGCAGGGCCACGCCGTCCCGCGCGCGCCGGGGCGGGCGCTCGGGGTCGCCCGCGCGGTGCAGCAGGGCGACGCCGCCCGCGGCGGCCGCAAAGCCGCAGAGCGCTGCCGCCGTGTCGGCCCACGGCTGCGGCGCGCGAAAGAGGGCTTCCGACGCGGTGCACGTGGCTGTCGTGAACATGACGTAGTGTGGTGGTGTGACCATAGTCGCGGGAAAGCGATCGAGCGCGCGGTTTAGAAAGGCCAGCGACGCGGGCACGCAGGCCACCACGACAACCACAGCGGCCCACGTCGCCGGCCTCGTCATCTGGTTGCCACCGCCCGATAGCGTGAGGCGGGCGGCAAGGGCCAGGGTTTGGACGCCCAACACGGAAAACGAGGCGAGCAGCGACGCTGCGCCGACCGGCACCGCGGCGACCGCCGCGCCCCACCGCGGCTCGGCGACCGCGACGAGCCACCAGGTGAGGGCGACCGAGACGGCGGCGTAGGCCAGGAACCCGGGGCGGGCCGCGAGGGCGGCAATCGCGTCGACCGACGCGACACGCGGTTCGGCGGGGGCGTGGAGGGCAGCCACCCCCCCCCCAACCACCGCCATCCCGCACCCCAGCCACGCCCGCCATACCATGCGCTCTCCGAGAAACACGTGGGACAGGACGGCGGCGCACACGATCGACAGGGCGCCGAGCGGCGTGACGAGCGAGGCGGGCGCGAATGCATAAGCGGCCGCGTTGGCGCCTTCGCCGACGCCCATGAGGGCCAGACCTAGCCACCACGTGGGTTGGGCCAGGTAGGAGTAGCCGCCGGCGCCTGGTGGTGGTGGCGGGCGGGGTTGGCGGCCGCGCGCGGTGGCTCGAGAACGATCCCCGCCCGTCCATCCCATCCTACCTGCACGTAGCCCGGCCGCAGGCTCCGCCAGTCCCTTTTTCTTGACGATGAAGCTGGCCCCGATGAAGAGCGAGCTCGCCGCGGCGAGCGCGACGCCGAGCGCGGCGTCGGTTGGGGCGCGCGCGACGGCGCCGAGCGGGGGCGCAAAGGCCAGGCCGTCGGCGTCATCCATGCCGGCCGGCCCTGGCCGGGCCGGGCCCTGGATTGGGCGCTGTGCCACAATGCGCGGCCGGCCGGCGCCGCTGCGCGCCGGGCCGCCACCGCGCCCGCCACCGGTCACGCCGCGCTGCCTGGATGCCGAAGCCGCGGCCGTCATCAGGGTGCTGGCCAACAGGGGGGCGCTACCACGCCTCGACCTCGGCCGTTCTTTAGCGTTTGACCTTGCCGCCGCTCGGGCGCCGCTGACACCAACCGGCGCGCACGCGCTCGACGCGGTGGCGGGCGCGTCCGCGCGAGCGCTCAACGCGAGCGACGGACCGTTCGAACGCGATGCTCGCCTTCTGCGCTGCCTTGCGGCCCTCGGCCACGCCACCCTACCCGCGCGCGAGCTGGCGGCCGCCGTCCTGCGCGCGGCCGCTACCGCGCTGGCGGCCGACGCGGCGGCGGGCGGGCGGGGGGTGCAACTGGCGACGCTGCCGGAAGCCGCGGCGGCCGCACGCGCGGCCACTGCGCTCGGCGTCAAGCCCCAAGGCGCTTTGATGGACGGCATTGGAGCAGCCTTGACCTTGGGGGTCGGCGCGCCACTGGCCGCGTCGGGGACCGCCGCGCCGCCGTCGGTCGCCGTCGACTGGCTGTGCGCCGCCGCCACGGCCGGCCACGCCCTGCCGCCCTCGGTGGCAGCCACCATCGCCACCGCGCGCTACACACCGGTGCAGGCCGCGACCGCGGCCGCCTGCCTCGCCCTGCTCGGCGCGCCCGCTTCCCCCTCTCTCGCGGCCACGCTGCGCACGCGTGTCGCGGGCGCGCGCGCGGGCATGCCGCCCGACGCGGCGGCGGCCGCTGCGTCCGCCTTGGGCGCGTGGGGAGGGCTGGACGGGGCGGCGGCGGCGGGTCTGCTCGACGCAGCGGCTGCCGGCGCAGGCGGGCCGCGCCCGCTGCCCGCGGGCGACTGGGCGTGCGTGTGGGCGGCGGTCGCGCCGCTCGCAGGAGAGCTGGTTGCCGGCGGCGCGCTCACGCCGCGCGCGCAGCGCGGGCTCGCGTCGGCGCGCGAAGCGGGGAAGCCGCGGCGGACGCCGCCGCGGCCGCCGACGCCCCGCCCGAACTAGCATCGATGGCGCGCCGACTAAACCACGCCTTGGTTCCTCCTTGCGTGGCCAGCGGGACGCTCGCCTGGACCGCGGGCGGCGCTGCGCTCGCGCGCGCGTCGTCCAACGCGCCCCCGGTCGCGCTGGGGGTATTGTTGGCGCCGCACGCGGCGCACGTGACGGCTGCAGAGGCGGCGGAAGGACAGCAACACCAGTGTTGACAGCATTTGCAGACTCCACACTCAATCTCTCACCTTCTTCCTCTCTACTCCTGCGCCCGCACCTCGACCGTGAAGTCCACGCCGTCCTGCTCGCGCAGCAGGGTGACGTTTCGCCCATCCGACTGGCGCACGACGAGGCCGGCGCCGGCGGGCGCGCGGCCGAGCGCGACGACGTCCACTCCCGCACCGTCGCCGCCGCGCAGCGTGAGCCGCGCGCCCGCGATCGCGGCCCCGCTGACCAGGAGCAGCGTGTCGACCGACACCTTGGCCCCGGCCGGCGGCGCCCGCGGCGGCGGCCGGGCCTTCGCGAGCGCCGCGGCGCGCGTCTGCCCCGCCCACGCGACCTCGCCCCGGCCCGCCATGGCGGCCAGCTCGGACACGGGCACATTCGATTCTTCCTCGCCCGTGTCGTACAGGATGGCGCAGGAGGAAGAGGGGTGGAGGTCGCCGCGACCTCCTCCTCCTCCTCCCAGCGGCTCCACTAGGCGCGCTGGCCACCAGGCGCCATCGTCCGGCCACAGAACGTGGATGCGGGCGCTGGCCGCGATGGCGGCGGGGGCGTCGCGGGGGGCCATCAACACGCGCGGCTGCCGCGCGAGCCGCGCGTCGGCCTCGGAGCGCGCGGCTACCGCGGCCGCGGCCGACGCCGCAGCGGAGTCGATGGTCGCCGCGTCGTCGCCGACCGCGGCGGCCGCGCGGGCGGCGGCGTCGGCCGCGGCGGCCGCCGCCGCCTCGGCTCGGTCCGCGGCCGCTTGCAGCGCCACCAGCTCATCTTGCAGCCGCTCCTCATCGGCGTCTGTCGCCACTGTGGCCGACCGGCAGTGGAGCGGGGGGACGACGGCCTCGACGGTGCCGCCCCGGGTCGACGCACGCTCGCCGTCGGCCCGACGCGCGCCCACCGCCGCCCACAAATCCTCGGCCGCCGCTTCAAACGACGCCGCGTCCGCCACCCTGCTCACGCCGGGCGGCGCGGCGGCCGCGCAGCGGCAAACGGCGTGGCTAGGGGGTGGAGGAATTGGGGTCGGGGGCCGGCGGCGCGTGCTCGCGGGGGGGCGACCCCACGCATGGCGACGCACCCCGTGAGCGGGCAGGCCAGGTGGAAGGCGGCCGCCATGGCCGCGGTAGTGGATCATTTTTTTGTCGGCGGCACTGGCCGCCGCTGCTGCGCTGGACCCCGCCCCGAGAACAAACTATGCTGAATGGCCCCGACGGCGGCCCGCGCGAGGCGCAGATCCGGCCTCTGCCCCTCAACGACCGCTCGATCCTTCATTATGCCACGGAAATTGTAAAATGGCACTGTTCTGCGTCGCTCCCACCCGGAGCGACAGCGCATGTGGCCGAGTGGTCAAGGCGCCTCCCTGCTAAGGAGGTGTCGAGAGACGCCGAGGTTCGAATCCTCGCATGCGCGGAGGTCAAAAGGTCGCGGTCTCAAGACCGAGACCCCTATCCCCCTTTATTTTTGCTTTTTTTTGCTCGCAGCGCGCGCGCGCCCGAGCCGCGCCGCGGGGCAGTGCTGGGCGGTTGCAAGGGGCCGGCAGAACGCGTCCCGCCCCCTTCTCTCTCACGCCCCTGTTCCTCCCACCACTTCCCCGTCCCCGCTCCCGCCCCCCGGCCCCGGAACCCGGAACCGGCGCGCAAAGGCGGCCGGGTTGAGCGGCGCAAAGCCGGGCGGCAGGTCGGGCGCGGCCTCCTTTGGGCGGACGGCCCTCGGCGGCGGCGACCACGGCGCGAGGCGCGGGTCGCCCGCGAAAGGGTGGTCGGGGCCGGCAAAGATGCGCAGCTTGCGCGCGCGGGATGCCCGCAGGTTGTTCTTGGGCAGCATGCCGTACACGGCGCGGCGCAGCGGCGCGCCCGCGTCGCCCGCGGCGACGAGTTCACGCGGCGTGGTTTCTTTCAAACCTCCAGGGTGCCCCGTGTGCCATTTATATTTCTTCTCGTCCCACTTGCGGCCCGTGAAGGTGAGAGCCGAGGCGTTGACGACGACGACGACGTCTCCAGCGTCGGCCGCGGGGTGGTACGTCGGCTTGTCCTTGCCCTGTCAGAAAAAGGGTGGCGTGTAAGCCAGCGTGTGTGTGTGTGACGCGTGCGCCGCCGGCGCGGCGCGGCGCCGCCCCCAGCACCGCGGCCGCCAATCGCCGCCCCCTTCCTGTCTCTCACCTGGAGCACGAGCGCGATCTGGGCCGCCAGCCGGCCCACCACCTGGTCCTTGGCGTCGATCAGGCGCAGGCGCAGGCCCGTGGCGTCGATGCCCTGGAGGAGAAGAGAGAGGGAAGGTCGGCGGCGGCGACGCGGGGCGGGCGCGGGCTCGCGGTGCCGGTGCTGGCCCCCCATCGCACCCGCAGGAGGTCGCGGGGCGCCATAGGGGGCAGGCGGGCGGCAGCGCCCGCCTGCGCAACACTGAACGGCGCCAGCCGGCGCCCGGCCCACACACTAGCGACCGCCAGGCGACCCCGCCCGCCCCGCCCGCCGCCATGGTGGGTTGGTGGGGTGGAGAGCCTTGACACCGCGCACGCGCCGCGGCGCGCCGCCGCCCCCGCCTCTCGCGCCGCGGCCGCCGACTCGCCATCCCTCCCTCCCCAAGGCGACGCGCTGCCAGTTTGAAAACAGCAACGACATCGGCGTCTTCTCCAAGCTCACCTCGGCCTACTGCCTGGTGGCGCTGGGCGGCAGCGAGAACTTTTACAGGTAGGGGAGCCGGCGGCTGAAGATGGAGGGGGAGGAACGGCCGCGTCGCGCACTGCCGGCGCATGGATCGGTAGCTGCTGTGAACGAGGGGCCTTGGCGGGCGCGAGTGGCGCGCCGGGCGACCGTGCGAGCCCGGGATGCGCCCCCGAGCACGGCCCGCACCCCCGACCGACCCCTCCCGCCCATCTCCCCCCTCCCTTCTCACCAGCGTATTCGAGGCCGAGCTCGCCGACCACATCCCCGTCGTCAAAACCTCGGTCGCCGGCACCCGCCTCGTCGGCCGCGTGTGCGTCGGCAACCGGCACGGCCTGCTCATGCCGTCCACGGCGACCGACCAGGAGCTGCTGCACGTGCGCAACTCGCTGCCGGACGAGGTTGTTGTGCAGCGGGTGGACGAGCGGTTGTCCGCTCTGGGCAACTGCATCGCGGTCAACGATTACGCCGCGCTCATCCACCCCGACATCGACCGCGAAACGGAAGAAATTGCGGCCGACGTCCTCGGCGTCGAAGTCTTTCGACAGGCGGTCGCCGGCAACACGCTCGTCGGGAGCTACGCTGTGTTCACCAACCAGGGCGGCATCGTCGCGCCGCAGGCGACTGTGGAGGAGTTGGACGAACTCTCGTCCCTGCTCCAGGTGCCCCTCGTCGCCGGCACGGTCAACCGTGGGTCGGATGTGGTCGGCGCGGGCCTCGTCGCCAACGACTGGGCCGCCTTCTGCGGGCTCGACACGACGGCGACCGAACTCTCGGTCGTGGAATCCGTGCTGCGCCTGCGGGGGGCGGCGCCGTCGGACGTGGCGACCGAGATGCGGGCGTCGTTGATCGACGCGATCGCGTGAAGAAGAGAGAGGAGAAGAGAAGGGGAGAAGGGGGAGAAAGGCAGAGGGGTTGGGATGGGGTCGTGGGGGGTGCACTGATGCTGCTGCTTTCGGGGGGCGCTGCAACCGCCGCTTTTGGTGGGCGGTTGCTCGCGGGAGCATGTGCGCCAGGAGCAGCGCGCGCCAGTCCCTCGCTCGCTAGAAAAACAAAAGAGTCATTCACACACACACACACACACACCCCTCTCTCTCTCCCTCTACTCTTCTAGGCCACGCACCGGCGCTTGATGCGCGACGCGGCCGCCGCCACCTCGTCCACCGCCGCCGCCGAGAGGGAGGCGCCGCCGGCCGCGATCGCGGCCTCGACCTCGGCCAGGGCGGCGAGCGCGTCGCCGAGCCGCGCAGCGGCGGAGGATGAAGGGAGGCCGCAGTCGCCAGCCGCTGCTGCAGCCACGGCGGCGGCGACCGCGTCGGCCGCCATGGAGACGGCGGCGCTGGCGTCAGCCGCCGCTTCGACGGCGCACGCCCCCCCCGGCGCCGGCGTTCGAGCCAGCACCACGCGCACGACCCCCATAAACTCCCCCCCCTCCCCATGCACCGCCGGGTCGTGGACGCTCCTCGGCACGCACGCCATCAGGTCGTCCCCGCCCGCGCGCGCGTGGGCGGCGAGGGCTTCGACCGCGGCGTGCCGCGCCAGCCAGTGGCCGCACGCGGTCAGCGCGGACAGCAGGCCGTCGACGCGGCCGCCGTCAGCGCCGGCGGCGGGCGCGATGCGGGTGGCGGCGGCGGCGGCGGCGGGGTCGGCGGCCGCGGCGGTGAGGGCGGGGGCGGCGAGGCGGCCGGCGAGCCGCGGCGGGCACCCCGCCGCGGCCACGACTCGCATTATCGCCGCCAGCGCGGCAGGGGGCAGCGCATCTGGGGGAGGAGGCACGCACGTCACGAGGGCGGTGGCGGCCGCGGTGGCGGCGGCGGGCGGGAGGAGGCCGTCGCCGCGGGCCGGCAGCAAACCCTCGACGACGCCCGCCGCGGCCGCCAAGCCTTTTGCGTCGCGCGCTCCAGCAGCCTGCTGGGCGGCGTGCATGGCGGCGTCCAGCAAGCGGGCGGCGGCGGCGCGGGCGGCGCCGCCGCCGGGGGCGGCGAGGGTCGCGACGCGCGCGGCGGCCGCCGCGGCGCCCGCGCCCGACGCGCAGCCGAGGTCGAGCGACGCCGCGTCCAGCAACAGCCGCTCGGTGGCCGCGGGTGACGCGGCGACCAGGCGGGCGGCCAGCGCGACGAGGCGGTCGGCGAGGGACGCGGCGGCCGCGCCGCCGCGCTGCGCGAGCGCCCCCGCGCCCGCCGCCGCGCGCGCCAGCACGGCCGCGTGCGCGCCCGCGACCGCGGCGGGCGCGGCGGACAGCAGGAGCGCCCACCCCGAGGCCAACGCCTCCCCCGCGGCGGGCGGCGCGAGCAGGGCGGCGTCAAAGAGGGCCGACTCGGCCGCGCGCCACGCAGCCGGCTCGCCCGCGGCCGCCGCGCCCGCGCCCGCGATGGCGGCGGCCAGCGCGCCGCGGGCGCTGGCGTCAACGGCGAGCGCGAGGGAGCGCAGGGCGGGCTGGAGGGCGCCGGCGAGGGTCGCGGCCGCGGCGGGCGCGCTCGCGCTGGCCGACGCCCGCAGCGCCGCCTCCAGCGCGGGCCCCGCGTCGTCTCCAAGGCCTTGGAACGCGGCTTTGTCGCAGCATGCGACGCCAGCGGCCGCGACGGCGTCCAGCGCGCGGTCGAGCGCGGCGCGCGCGGGCGCGAGCCCTGCGAGCGCCGCGCCGTCGATGGAAGCTAGAGAAGCCGCGGCGGCTCCCAAAGCCACGCCCGCCGACCTAAATACCGCCGCAGCGGACGCGGGGTGCACAGCCGCGACGCGCGCCGCCTGCTGCGCCCAGAAGCGGACGGACGTGAGCGCCGCGTCGGCCGGCGCGAGCGCGGCGGTGGCTGCCGCGCGCCGCGCAGCCGCCGCCAAGCCGGCCAACGCCGTCTCGGCCGCGCACCGCACGCCCGCGTCGGCGGCAGCGGGCGCGCGCGCGCCGACGGCGGCCTGGGGCAGGGCGGCAAGGAGGCGTGCCGCGCCGCCGGCCGACGCGTTGATCAGGGCGAACGACCGCGTCGTGGCGGGCGCGCCCGGGTCGTCGAACGCGGCGTCGGCCGCGGTGAACAGGGCGACGAGAGAGGTGACAGCGGAGGGGAGGGACGCCGCCAGGGCGGCGGGCGCCGGGTCGTCGGCGGGCGCGGGGCCCGCGCTCGCGTCGACCCACGCCGCCGCGGCCGCCGCTGCCGCCCCCACGCTGTCGCGCACCGCGTCCCTCACGCCGGCCATCAGGGCGCCGGCCGCGTCGGCGCCGGCGGCGGCGCACCAGGGGGCGGAGAACGAGGCGGCGTGCGCGCCGGCGACCAAGCGCGGCAAAGAGGCAATGGTTTGGGCGCAGGAGGACGCGCAGGGGGGGGAGGCAGCCGCCAGTGCGGCCGAGGCCGCCATGCAAGACACCGCGGCGTCGAGCAGGGGGGGGTGCAGGGACGGACAGGCGAGCGCGGCAGCGAGCGTCGACGCGGCCGCGGCTGCCGCCAAGAGCGCGGGGCCCGCGTCAGAAGCCGACGCGGGCGACCCGTCCCTGGCTGCCGCTGCGACCACCAGGAGCGCGGTGCGCGCGTCGTCGGCGCAAGAGGCGAGGGCGGGCGGGTGCGCGGCGAGCGCGGCGAGCGCGGACTGAGAGGAGGGGGGGGCGTGAGCGCGCGCACGGCCCTCGGGCCGCCCTCGTTGGAGCTGGCACATACTCTCCTTGCCCCTGGCCCTCTCTCCCCCCTCTCTCACCGCCGCGTCAGCGAGCAGCGCCGGCCGCAGACCGCGCGATGCGGGGTCGGCGCGCGCCGCCAGCGCGCGCACGGCCGTCACGGCGGCGCCCGCAGAGGGAGCCTGCGAGCGAGGTGGGTCGAGAAGGAGGCGCGTGAGCGGTCGGCCCGGCGTGCCCCAAAACGCGCGGCACGGATGGCGCGCCCCGCGCCCCCACCAACGCGCTCGCCGCCCCACCTCGACCGTCGAGGTGGCCATATCGGACGCGCCGGGGCGGGGGCGAGGGTGCGAGGGCGGCCCCTTGTGTGTGGAAGCGGCCGCGCACGGCCGACACGCTTTGCCACTGCGCGCCGCCACCCCCAATCGCGGCGCCCACACCCCAGCCGCGGCGCGCTTCAGCCCAGCCGCCGCCCTCCGATGGCCGCCTCGCGCCCCGGCGGCCTGGCGACCCCCAAGGCGGCGGTCGACTTTCTCACGCTCGTCGGCCGGCTCAAGGTCAGGGGGAAAGGAGGCCAGGAGAAGCAGTGGTGCGCCGTGTGTGGTGGCGCGAGCTGAATCCGACCCCCTCCCCGCCTCTGTCAGACCACGCCGCGCACCGGCTGGGTCCGCCGCGGCGTCCCCGCCCCCGAGTCGGTCGCCGACCACTCGTTCCGCGTCGCCATGACCGCCCTCGTCGCGGCCGCGGGCGACCCGGGCGTGGACGCGGGGCGCGCGGTCGTCGTCGCGCTCGCGCACGACGCGGCGGAAGCGATCGTCGGCGACCTCGCCCCCGGCGACGCGCCCAAAGCCGACAAAGCGGCGCGCGAGGCGGAAGCGATGGCGAGCATGGCGGACATGCTGGGTGGGGAGGGGAGCGCGGCGGCAACCCTCGTCGCGGGCGCGTGGGCAGAATACGAGGCTGGCGCGACGCCCGAGGCGCGCCTCGTCAAGGATTGCGACAAGGTGGAGATGCTGCTGCAAGCTGCCGAGTACGAGGGCGAGCACCCGGGCCTGGACCTGGGCGAGTTTTTTGCGAGCGTCGAGGGGCGACTGACGACGCGCGCGGGCAGGGCGCTCGCGTCAGAAGTCGCGCTTCGCCGGCCTGCCCGCCGCGGCCCGTGAGCGTGTGTGATTGACCGCGCCCCTGGCCCGCCCCGACCGTCCGCGGCCGGCGCGGCCGAGCGATGGCGGCGCCTCCCGCGCCTGGCGCGCCCCGGTCCGCGCCGCTCTCGGCCTGCGATACCGACTGCATCCCCCTGGAAGCATCGGTGAGGCCAGGGCGCCGGGCGGCCGCCGGGCGCTGCGCCCGTCGCATCGCGCGCCCATGCCCTCTCCCCTCCCAGGCCGCCACCGGCTTTGACAACCAACCGTACGTCGTCACAACGACTCTCCCCTCCCCTACATCGCTCCACGTCCTGGTGGAACGCCGGCAGGACGGGGCGGCATGGGCCGCGCGCCTCGACGCGGCCGACGTCGCGGCGCTCACCGCGCGCGGCGGCTCTCCCAAGCCGCTGCCCGGCTTTGTCAAGATGTTGAGGTCGGCGGCGGCCGGGGAGGGCGGGCGGGCGCTGCGGCTGGACCTGCTGTCGCCGGCCGACGTCGCGGCGGCCGGGCGCGCGCCGCCGCCGCCGGCGCCCGCGCTGCCGTCCGGCGCGCCGCCGAGGCCCGCGGCCCCCCCGGACGACCGGCGCTACCTCATCCTCAGCTACGCGAGCGAGTACGAGCGCGCGGTCTACCCCCTGCCCCTGGCGCCCGAGGCCGACGGCGCCGCGGCGCGGCGGCTGCGCGCGCTCGTGTCGTCCCTGCGCGACGCGCTCGACGCCGCCGCCGCGGACCGGGGCGTTGCCGACCTGGCGCGCGCCCGGGACGAAGCGGCCGCGCTGCGGGCGGCGCTGGCGGCGTCGGAGGGCGCGGCGGATGAGGCGTGCGCCGCGCTCGCGGCGCGCGCGGCGGCGGCCGAGGCCGAGCTGGACGCGGAGCGCGCCGCGTGCCGGCGTGCCGTGCGCGGCGCGCGCGCCGAGAGGGACGCGGCGCTGCAAGCGGCGACGGCGGCGCGTGGCGCGGCGGCGGGCGACGCCGCGCGCGCGCGCGCCGCGGCGGCCGCCCTCGACTGCGCCCGCGCGCGCTCTGGGCCGCCGCTCACGCCGCCCCGGTTTGACCCGACCGCCTACGTTCGCGAGCGGGCGGCCAAGGGGGCCAGGCGGCCGCTGGCGGCGGCGGCGCAGCCCGCGGCAACGCCGGCGGCGGCGACGCCCCCGGCCTCCAAGCCTGCGGCCTCCCCGACGACGCCTGCATCATCTACCCCGCCGCCCGCCCCTCCCGGGCACCTGTCTGCCATCGCGCGCGGCCCCTCCCTCCCGCCACGCCCTGCGTCGGCCACCACCGCGGGCGCCGACCTGGACGCCCGCCTCGACACGCTGCGCGGCTTCCTGGAGTCTGCACGGGCGAAGCGGGCGCCGACCGGGTAGAGAGAGAGGGGGGGAGAGAGTAGGGAGGGGCGCGTGGTCGACCCGTCTTCGGTCGGTCTCGTTGCTCTCGTTGTCAGTGCCCCTGCCGCCCTGCCCCTCCCCCCCCCCTGCGCCACTTGTCACGCCACCACAAACACGAAGAACAGGGCAAACACGAGGAGCACGCCCAGGCACTTGAGGATGAGCCACCGGTTGCTCGAGATCGTTGCCAGGTGCCTCAACAGCTGCGCTTGCGCCCCGTCCACGTTGGCCAGGGCGTCGCCCACGTGTTCGTCGATGCGGATGGCGGTCTCGCCCTGCTCGGCGACCAGGGTTGCGAGCTGCTGGAAGATGCCGCCGAGCTCCGCGATCGTCGACTCGACCTGCTGCAGCGCGCCGGCGCGCGACGCGAGGTACGTGTTTTGGGGGGCGGCCAGCGTGGCCTGGGCTTGGGCGCCGCCAAAGGCGGGGGGCGGGGGCGGGCGGTGGGAGAGGGTCGACGCGGGGCCAGACGCGAGGAGGGGTCGGCTGAGGGAGCGGGAGGGCGGGGGTCGGCCGCCGCCTCGCCGCGCGAGGAGGGGACATCGCCCCGCCCCGCGGTCGACCCCGCACCTGGCGTCGGCGGGCGCGCGCACCGCGGCCGGCCGCTGCCGCGCGCCGCCGCTCGCGCTCGCGCCGACGTGCGTTCCCGCCGCGCCCCACCCCACGCACGTTTCATCTGTGCCGCCGGGCGGCGGCCGCGGGGTCGGCCCCCCGAAGAGGGGCGCCTGGCGGGACGCCGCTGACGGCGCGGGCGCCGCGCGCGCCGACGCCGCCGGCGCCGCCGAAAACCTCGCCCGCCGGTCGGCCCCCGCCTCCAACGCCGCCTGCCGCGCGTCCAGCACGCCCTTGAACTGGGACGCGGCGTCCTTGAGCCGGGACCGCAGGGAGTCGACGACGGTTGCCGAGTGCGCGCGCGCGTGCGCGCCGACGCCCGCGCCGCGCCCGCCCAGCGTCGCCAGGTCGGCCAGCGCCCCGTTCAGGCCGGAGATGTCGCGCTTGATGCGGGCGGAGAGGTCGGCGATCTCGGGGGCGGGGTCGTCGAAAGAAGAGGTGCGCCGCGCGAGCGCGGCGAGCGCCGCCAGCCGCCTCGACGTCTCATGGATGCCCGCGCCCACCGCGGCCGCGCGCCGGGAGAAATCGGAGCCGCCGGCGGTGGAGGCGGCGGCGGCGGCGAGGGGGTGGGGAGCGCCGGGGAGGGTGGCTGCCGGAGGAGGAAGGGGGGTTGGTTTGGGGCGGTCTGCGCCTCACTGGCCCACCCTCGACCTCCAGCCATACCACCCACCTCCAGTGTCGGTCGCGGCGGCGGGCGTCGGTGCCTGGGGAGGGGGTTGGCGGGCGCGTCGGTCGCGCGGCGCGCATCGCCCGCACCGCGCTTGCCCAGCCCGCCGGCGATCGCGCTTTCAAGCCCAGCAACCACTACACCACCCCTCACCCCCCTCACCTGGGCCGCGCGCGCCGCGGCGACCAGCTTTTGGAATTCGGCGGTGCGGTCGGCCGCCGCGCCCCCGCCGCCGGCGAGCGGAGCCAGGCCCGGGGGCATGGTGGGGCGAGGGGGCCGTGTAGAGGCGATACCTTCACCGGCCGGGCGCCGCGCGCGGCGCTGGAGTGATTGCCGCGCGGTGCGAACAGCGCTCCCCCACTCCTCCTCCTCCCGGCATGCAGCCGCCCCCCCCGGGCGCGGCGGACGACCCTCCCCTGACGCGGGACGAGGTGGAGGCCGCGTTCGCGCTGGCTGCGAGGTGTGAAGGGGGGGGGGGGGGGGGGGGCCTGGGGTGGGCGGGGGGGGGGGGGTGGGGGGGGGGGGGGGGGGGGGGTGCATGGGGTAGGCGAGAGGGAGCGACACGCCAACCTGGCAACGCCTCTCCCTTTCTCACGCAGGGCGGTGGCGTCCCAGGAACCACTGGCTGGCGTGGTGCGGGCAGAGGAGCCGCGGGGGCGGCCAGGTGGGGCTGTCGAGCCGGCGCGGGCGCGCGGCGCAGAGGATGCCCCTCCGCCGCCCGCGCGCCCGCCGCCGCCGCCGCAGTGATGCAGGGAGATCTCAGGGATGGCTGTGTGATTTAGCGGTGGGCGTGCGGCTCAAAGCGGTCCCTCTCGCCGACGCGACACGCCGCCGCGACCGGCGGCACACACCTCAGCGCGGCGCCCCCCCAATCTCGGGCGCCGCCCCCCCCCCCCCCGCCCCCGGCCGCCCCCGCGGGGGGCCCCGCGCGGCCGCCCGCCGC
>Ga0315288_10001220_pt1 | contig 33122 bp, 32 predicted proteins | sample YL17G11_20_MG_FD_203454 | JGI IMG/M metagenome (GOLD analysis project Ga0315288, IMG submission 203454) | Sediment microbial communities from Yellowstone Lake, YNP, Wyoming, USA - YL17G11_20 | ecosystem: Environmental > Aquatic > Freshwater > Lake > Sediment | place: USA: Wyoming | collected...
GCGGGGCATCTTGTCTATTCATGGCGAACTCCTGTAAAACGTGGACAGAATAAATTTGTTCAAACAACCAATTGCCCACATTCTACATATTACCTATCTTCGCGCCAGAAAAATTAGTCACACCCAACCGGCGACTTGAGAAGGTTTCCGAAGAGCTCTCTGCTGCAAAAGGGGACCTCGAGCAAAAAAATGAGGCCCTGCAACAAGCCGGCAGCGAACTGGAACAGCGTGTTAAGGAGCGAACCGCGGAGCTTGATACTGCAAACAAGGTCCTTGGCGTGACGCAGCAGAATATGCACACGGTAATAAAACACAGCGCAGACGGGCTGTTGATTGTTGACGACGACAAAAATGTGCGATTTATGAACCCGGCTGCTGAGGTCATCCTCGGTCGCAGGGCGCAGGACCTGCTGGGTGAGCCGTTCGGATTGCCGCTAACCACCGACAAACCAAGCGAAGTTCAGCTTGTTGCCGCAGACGGCTCAGTGACCATCGCAGAAATGCAGGCCGTCCGAACGGAATGGGAGAATGAGGCGGTCTATATGGCGACGATTAGGGACATCACGCTTCTAAAAAAGGCCCAGCAGGAGATGGAGGCGGCAAACGAGCAGCTGCGGAAGTTCAATGACCTGAAAGATGAATTTGTCTCGATGGCCTCACATGAGCTGCGCACGCCGCTGTCCATCATTATTGGCGCCGTCAAGCTCGTTCTGGATGAGATACCCGGCAAGATTCTGCCGGAACAGAAAGATATACTTGACACTGCCATGAGGAACGTCAAAAGACTTGCCGGCATTGTCGATTCATTATTGAGCATATCCAAGATAGAGTCCGGCCGGCTCGATTTGCAGAAATCGGTCGTTAATATCTGCCAACTCATCGCAACCACGATTTGCGACTACGAAAAACTTGCCAAAGGGAAGGGTATCCAATTTTACTATGAGGTCTCCAAACAAGCTATTCGTATGTATGTTGACCCAGATAAAATCAGAGAAGTCATAATCAATCTCGTTTCCAACAGTATCAAGTTCACGCCCGAAGGAGGCCTAATCAAGGTAGATTGCGCCGAGCACGATGCAGAGGTTCTGGTTTCAGTTCAGGATTCGGGAATCGGAATCGCAGAGGAGAACATCCCAAAACTCTTCAATAAATTCACTCAATTTGGCAGAAAAGCCGGTCCGGGAGAAAAAGGAACGGGCCTGGGGCTGGCAATCTGCAAGGGCATATTGGGACTGCACAAAGGGAGAATTTGGGCCGAGTCCGAACTGGGCAAAGGAACTAAGTTCACTTTTGCAATTCCAAAAGGCAATCCCGAAGAACTTCTTGAGGAGTGCATAAACGATGCGATATGCGAATCACTGAAGAATGATGCAAAAACGTCCCTTATCGCAATATCCATAGCTAACTTAGGTATATTGAAGCTGAAATTATCCAGCAACGAGTATAACTCAATCTTAAGAGACATAAGAACTGTGCTTGAGACAAATTTGCGTCGAGGAAGCGGCGATGTCCTGGTTCCAGACGTCAGCGAAATTTTCATTATGCTGCCGAAGTGTGATAAAGAGGGCGCCTCTATAGTAAAGGCAAGATTGGAATGCTCACTGAATAACTGCCTTGCTCTTAAAAACCTGGCTGATAAGATTGAGACGCAATTAACAAGTGTCACGTATCCAGATGATGCCCGTACGGCTCAGGACCTGGTTAAGAAAGCAAAAGAATTAAGTCCCGTATCGCTTGATGCATCGAACATTTAGGGCAACATCGTATTTATGAGAGGCAAAAATGGATAAGAAAGATATACTTATTGTTGATGATGAACCCGATACGCTGCTCATCCTGGGAAAGGCGATAGCCGCAAGAGGATATTCTGTTGCTACAGCCAAAAACGGCAGCGACGCCATTCTGCTGGCAAAATCAGTCCATCCTAACCTTATCATTCTTGACATATTGATGCCAGATATGGATGGTGCCGAGGTTGCCGCACGCTTGAAAGAAGATTCCCAAACCAAGGACATCCCTGTCATATTCCTGACCTGCTTGATCACAAGGAAAGAAGAGGGATCGGGAAAGCGATATCACGATGCCGCAGACCACTTGTTCGTCGCAAAACCTTACGATATGGAAGAACTAATCTCGCACATTGCAGTCCTCATTTCCAAACCAGCTTTAGTGAAAAACAGCATATAAGAGCGTCTGCGGCTTCAGCAAGAGGTCTTCGTACGATTGAAGATAACTGAATTACATACTGGAACCGCAACTCTTTTATTGAAAAAAGGATATGCCAATGGAGCCAGTGGGATTCGAACCCGCGGCCTCTTGCATGCCATGCAAGCGCTCTCCCAGCTGAGCTATGGCCCCTACTGTAATGATAATAGCACAGAAAGAGGGTTCAGGCAAACAAATTTTGAAGTATCGCAAGTCGCGTGCGCCGATTCAAAGGACAATTGAGTTTGGCTCATTTTGAAACTATAATCACCGAAGACAAACGGAAGAAACAAGAATAACGGCGTGAAGAAAAGAGAGCATTGATTAAGAGAAAGAAGATAGGCATAACGGGTCGGGTGCAAGGGGTAGGTTTTAGGCCTGCGGTGTATCGGCTGGCAAGTCAACTGAAACTGAGGGGATTTGTCTATAATGACACCAAGGGCGTAACGATTGAGCTGCAGGGAGATGAAAAGACGATAATGGAATTTATAAGGCGTCTGAACGACAGCGACAGTCCACCTTTGGCGGAGATAGAAACCTGTATCGTAACCGATTTGCAACTGGTTGAGAGCGAGGACGGATTTGCAATAAGAAAAAGCAAGTTGGGAGGCAGTGCACTTTCACAGGTGACGGCGGATGTTGCGACGTGCGGGGATTGTCTTGGTGAGATGAGGGACAAGAAGGACTTTCGGTACCGATATCCGTTTATAAACTGCACGAATTGCGGGCCGAGATATTCGATAGTGAAGACGATTCCATACGACCGGCCAAACACGACGATGTCGGCGTTTGCGATGTGCGAGCGGTGTGCGGGACAATATGGTGACGTTGGAGACAGGCGGTTTCACGCTCAGCCGGTCGCGTGTGCAAAGTGCGGGCCGAAGATTTGGCTGACAGATAGTCAAGGGCAAACGACGCGGACGGGGACGGATGCGGTCATAGCCGAGACGGCGAGGATGCTGCGAGAGGGGAAGATAGCGGCGATAAAGGGAGTCGGGGGTTTTCACTTGGCGGTCGATGCGTTCAATGAAGATGCGGTAAGCGAACTACGGCGGCGCAAGAGGCGGGACTGCAAGCCGTTTGCGCTGATGGCGGATTCGATTGAGACGATAAAGAAATACGCGGTGGTGAGCGAGGCGGCAGAAACGGTATTGCTTAGTCCACAAAGTCCGATTGTGCTGCTGCCTAAAAGACCAAACGCACCAATAGCATCATCGGTTGCTGCGGGGGTGAACACATTCGGGTTTATGCTGTGTTATGCGCCGCTGCAATATATGCTGTTTGCCGAGGGGCTGTCCGCCTCGCCGAAGGCGGGCGAGACCTCGCCAACAGGCGGGAAGGTGCTGGTGATGACGAGCGGAAATATCGCGGATGAGCCATTGATTTGCAGAAATGACGAGGCGATTGAGAAGCTGAGTTGTGTGGCGGATGTGTTTTTGATGCACGAGAGGGAAATTTTCAGGCAGGTGGATGATTCGATTGTACATTTTGTGGATGAGACGGCGGTTCTTTTGCGGCGGTCGAGGGGTTATGTGCCGACGCCGATACTGATTGAGAAACCGTGCGGCGAAGACATATTTGCAGCGGGTGCGGATTTGAAGAATACGTTTTCGTTTGTGAAGCAGAATCAGATTATCAGCAGCGAACATATCGGGGACCTTGAGGACGCCGAGGTGTATCACCATTACATAGATTCGGTTGAACATTTACGGAAGCTGTTCGAGGTTGAACCGAAGGTTGTGGTATGCGACCTGCATCCAAATTATCTATCGACGCAGTATGCGCGGGCGCTGCGGGGCGTGAGGGTCATTGAGGTTCAGCATCACTGGGCGCATATTGCTTCGGTTTTGGCAGAACACAACACCGACCCCGGCGCGCCGGGGGTGATAGGGCTTAGCTGCGACGGGACAGGTTACGGGACAGATGGGGCGATATGGGGCTGTGAATGTTTGATTGTGACGCTGGAGGATTTTGAGCGGTTCGGACATTTGGCGTATTACCCCCTTGGAGGCGGCGATGCGGCGAGCAAAGAGGCAATCAGGCCGGTTGCAGGATTGCTGACGAAAGCTTATGGAGAAGGATTTGAGGCGGGAGAGCTGAAATGGCTGCTTGAGCGGATTGAGCCGGATACAGCGAAACGGGAAATCATATTTGAGCAAATTCGCAAAGGAATCAACACCGTTTCGACATCGAGTTTGGGCAGGGTCTTTGACGCAGTTTCTGCAATGGTCGGCTTAGGTAATTACAATCATTTTGAGGCACAGTTGCCGATGGCGCTGGAGGCAACGGCTGCTGAAAACATTGATGAAGGTTACGATTTTAAAATTACAAGCCGCGGCGATAAAACTGTGGAACTTGATTTGGGTATGATGCTAAAGCAAATCGTTGGAGATATTGGACGGGGAGAAAACACCGGTATCATTTCAGCGAAGTTTCATAACACAGTCGCCGCCGGTCTGGTTGAAATGGCAAAGGCGGCAAAGGAGGCAAAGAGAATAGAGACGGTTGCGCTGAGCGGCGGGGTCTTCTGTAATCGGTATTTGGCGAATCGTGTGATTAAGTTCTTGAAGCGGGACGGCTTTAGGGTATTATTTAACCGCGATTTTCCGTCGAATGACGGCGGAATATCAATCGGCCAGGCGGCAATAGCGGCGCACAAAGTAAAGTAACCGCAGAGAGTGCGAAAACCGCAGAGGAAAATCTGATAACGAGAATTTGAAATATGTGTTTGGCGATACCGGCGAGGATAGTTGAGATAGACGGTGACAGGGCGGTGGTTGACGCGATGGGCAACCGGTTCCGCGCGAGGACAACGCTGCTGCCGGAGGTAAAATTGGGCGATTTGGTGCTAGTGCACGCCGGTTTTGCGATTTCGATAGTCGAAGAGGAAGAGGCAAAGAAGACCTGGCAGCTTATTGCGGAGATTGACGAGTTCAGAGATACACCAAATAAAGTTTCAGGATAAACAGTAAAACTATGCTGGAGAGAATCTACAAAGCTCAGTGTCAGATGGATTCGGCCTGCAGGAAGTTAGGCAGGCAGATAAACATTATGGAGGTATGCGGAACGCACACGGTTTCGATTTTCCGCAACGGGATAAGGACGACGCTGCCTAAGGGGATAAAGATGCTGTCGGGGCCGGGATGCCCCGTTTGCGTGACCGACCAGAGCTACATTGATACGGTCCTGCAATTGGCGCAGAGAGACGACTGCATAATTGCGACATACGGAGACATGATTCGTGTGCCCGGTAAAGGCGGGTCGCTTGAGACACAACAATCGGCGGCAAAGGTGAGAGTGGTATTGAGCAGCGAGGATGCGCTGCAATTAGCGAAGGATAATCCGGACAAGACGGTTGTCTTTATCGCAGTGGGTTTTGAGACGACAGCACCAGCGACGGCAGTGGCGGTGAGGGACGCATCAGAACATAATATCGACAACTTCTGTATTTTGAGCGGGCACAAGCTGGTAGTGCCGGCTATGAGGGCGCTGGTTTCAGAGAAGAACGACAAGATAGACGCATTTTTGTGTCCGGGGCACGTGAGCGTAATAATCGGTTATGGGGCTTACGGCGAGATATTGGAACGATATGGTCGGCCTTGCGTGGTTGCGGGATTCGAGCCGATGCAGATAATCGACGGTCTGTCGGAGATATGTCGGCAGCTTGAGGCAGGCAAACCGGAGCTGAAATCGGTTTATACGGCGGTCGTGACAAAAGAGGGCAACAGGATAGCGCAGAAAATAATTGCGGAGTGCTTCGAGCCGGCTGATGGTTACTGGAGGGGACTGGGCAGGATTGAAAAGAGCTCGCTGCGATTGAGGGAGAAGTACAGTCGATTTGACGCACTGAAGCGATTCGGCATCAACGAGGCGCCGGGGGATGAGCCGTCTGGATGTCGATGCGGCGAGGTGTTGTGCGGGCTAATAGAGCCGGCGCAATGCGCGCTGTTCGGTGTCGGGTGCACGCCGGAATCGCCGATAGGGCCGTGTATGGTCAGCTCGGAAGGCGCCTGTGCGGCGTGGTTCAAATACGGCAGAAAAAGAAAAAGCCAGGAATGAAACAAGATAAGCACGACCGGATTTTGTTAGCACACGGGGGCGGGGGGAAACTCACTGATGAGCTAATCCGCGGATATTTCCTTCCGAGATTCAAGAACAATGCGCTGGCGGAGATGAGTGACGCGGCGAAACTGAACCTTGATTCAGGAGCGCTTTGTTTTACAACGGATAGTTACGTGGTCAAGCCGATATTTTTCAACGGCGGGGACATCGGGAAATTAGCGGTTTGCGGGACGATAAACGATTTGGCGGTAACGGGGGCAAGGCCGGTTGCTTTGGCGCTGGCGCTGATAATTGAGGAGGGATTTGAATTTGCTCTGCTGGAGAAAATTTTAGACAGCATTGCTGAGACCGCCAAGGCAAACGATGTCGCCATAGTTACGGGGGACACAAAGACGGTTGAGCGAGGGGCAGCCGATGAGATTTTCATCAATACGGCAGGAATCGGCGTGCGAATAGAGGGCGTCGAGCTTGGGTTTGACAAGATAAAGGCGGGCGATGCGGTAATAATCAGCGGGACAATCGGCGACCACGGTATGACGATTATGTCGCAGAGGGAGGACATCGGATTTAAGTCGCAGCTTACCAGCGATTGTGCGGCGGTGGCTGGATTGACCTATAACCTGATTAAGAACACGGGGGGGGTAAAATTTATGCGTGACCCGACGCGGGGTGGTCTTGCGGCGGCGCTCAACGAAATTGTCAGCCAGACGGAGTTGAGTATTGAGATAAACGAGCAGGACATACCAATCAAGCCATCGGTACAGGCAGCGGCGGATATGTTGGGGCTGGACGTACTGAACATTGCCAACGAAGGTAAGTTTGTTGCGGTTATCACGCAGGATTGTGCCGTGGACTGTTTAAGGATTTGTCGGGAGCATCCGTTAGGGAAAGATGCGGCGCTGATTGGGCGAGTTGTCGAGAGCAGGGATGTTCCCATCGTGGAAATGACAACCAGAATCGGGGGCAGAAGGATTGTGCAGATGCCCTACGGGCGTGAACTGCCGAGGATTTGCTGAATGCACGAGGTAATGGCGGCACAAGGGGTGCTCTCGGCGATAATAGCCGAGGCGGAGAAGCAAAAGGCAAGGCCTGTCGCGGCAAGGATAAGCTGCGGGATGCTGAACGCGATAAACGATGAGGCATTTAGTTTTGCGTTTGAGGCGATTTCGAAGGGAACGGTCTGCGAAGACGTCAAGGTGACGGTTGAGCACAAGGCGATACAGGGCAGGTGCCGGGGGTGCAAGGCGATTTTTGAATTTGAGATTCACAAACCAGGATGCCCCAAGTGCGGGGCAGACAATTTTGAATTACTGCCCGACGCCCCCCTGCTGCTGGAGGAGATAGAGTTCGAGACGGGGTAATAAAATGTTTAAGGTAACGGTAGGCAAAAAGATACTAATTGCGAATGAGGAATACGCCGCACAGAACCAGCGATTTATAGCGGAGCATAAAAAGGTCTGTCTCAATATGATTTCCTCGCCGGGGTCGGGCAAGACGACGATACTGGCAAGGACGATAACGGAGATGAGGGGGAAAATCAGAATCGGCGTGATTGAAGGGGACATTGCTACTGAGATTGACGCGGAAAGAATCAGAGCGGCGGGAGCGCCGGCGATTCAAATAAATACAGAGGGGGCGTGTCATTTGTCGGCGGCACAAATAAGCGAGGCGTTAAAGAAGTTAGCTATTGATAATCTCGATTTGATTTTCATAGAAAATGTGGGCAATCTTGTGTGCCCGTCGGCGTTTGAGCTTGGCGAGACGGCCAAGGTTGCGGTGCTGTCAGTGGCGGAGGGCGACGACAAGGCGGTGAAGTATCCTGCGATTTTCGCAAAGGCAAAGGCGTTACTGATAAACAAGATTGATTTGCTTTCGGCGGTCGGGCAGGTGGATTTCGATATCGAGAAGGTTAAGGGGGACGTGCACAAAATGAACCACGATATAAAAATTTTCGCGGTATCCGCCAAGACCGGGGAAGGGATGGCTGGCTGGTATGAGTGGTTAACATTAACAATGAAAGTCACGACCCCCGGTAGAACCACGCCATAGCCGGCAAGCCGGGGGGTAAATATCACAGATGCGGCTCATTCATTGCGGTAGAGGTCGTGTGAGCGGATGTATTGGGCGACTTTGGGGCAGAGCAAATCGTCGGCGTCTTTGCCAGCCGCCAATCGTTTTCGTATTTCGGTGCTGCTGATATCAACGAGGGGGGTGGGGATAATATTCTTGCGGAGTTTATCAATTCGCGCATTGCCCCAGAGTTTGGCGTATTTGGCGAAGTCGGGGGTGGGAAAGCCGGCGCGATACATTAAGGACAGATTACATTCGTCGATTAGGTCCGTGACGGCGAACCAGAGAGGCAGGTCATCAATGCTGTCGGCGCCGACGAGCCAGAAGATTGACGTTCCGGCGTCGAATCTGGATTTGAAATACCTTACGGTTTCGAGGGTGTAGTTAGGGCCGTTTTTTTTCAACTCGTAATCGCTCAGCTCGAAATGGGGGTTGTCGGCGACGGCGAGTGAAATCATCTCACAGCGGTCAGTGTCGGAGGCCTGGGGAAAGAAGGCCTTGAGGGGTGAGCGTTTTGCGGGGACGAAGATGACTTTGTCGGCGTCGATACGAAGAGCGGCATCTGCGGCGACGGCGGTGTGGCCGAGATGAATGGGGTCAAATGACCCGCCGAATAAGGCAATTCTTTTACTCATATTAACCAACGCTTCATTTGCAAAACACTATTGCACCGGCCAAAAACTATTTTAAGACACAACCGGCGGTAAATCGCAAAAGCTGCGGGTCTGCGATTGAAAATCCAGGTGCATATTAAACCAAAACGGCGCGCTGTTTGCAACGGGGACAAGCCGAGCGCGATACATTGAAGTTATGATAAACGTACAGGTGAGTCCTGTAAAATCTTGTGCGGAAGAATTTTTAATTAAGTATTTTTAAATATTTGGACGATAAAACCTATGACGATTGTTATTGGCCCTTTTTTGCAACATTGATTTTCAGAACTGGAAAAAAGGAGACGGCCAAAAAGGATTTTAAACCAAGTAAATGTGGAGGTCACAGTAATGGCAAAGAAGAAAAAAGGAACAAAGAAAAAGGGCGGCAAGAAGAAGAAATAGCACGACAGTGTAACAACAGGATTTGAGGAAATGGAAGGTTCTGCGGTGTAGCCGGACCTTCCATTTTGTTTTGGTTGCAATTGGGTAACAAAATCATATAATGTATGTCGATTGTCGGATGGGCGTGTTTGCGAACAAGAGTAATATGTATGGATTATTTCAATTACAGAAACGGCAGGTTGTTTGCCGAGGACGTGGACGTCGAGCGGATAGCGGAGGATGTCGGCACGCCCGTTTATATTTACAGCAAGGCGACGTTCCTCGAGCATCTGCGTAAAATTCAGCAGGCATACGGCGCAATTGACACAACGGTTTGCTATTCGGTCAAGGCGTGCGGGAATATCAATATACTAAAGGTTATGGCCCGTGCGGGCAGCGGTTTTGACATTGTAAGCGGCGGGGAGCTGTACCGGGTGCTGAAAGCGGGCGGGGATGCGTCAAAGGTTGTGTATGCCGGGGTGGGCAAGACCGATGCGGAAATCATCGAGGCGCTCAAGGCGGGCATCGGATATTTCAATATCGAGTCGGAGCAGGAGATAGAGAACCTGATTCGGCTGGCAAAACAACATCGCAGGAGACCGAAGGCGGCACTGCGGGTAAATCCTGACGTTGACCCGAAGACGCACACATATACGACGACTGGAACAAAGGAGACGAAGTTCGGGGTCGATATCGAGCGAGCAAGAAAAGTGTTTGCAGAATATGGGCGGCAGAAGACGGTACGGCTGTGCGCGATACACATACACCTCGGCTCGGCGGGACACACAGTTGAGCCATACGTCGAGGCGATAAAAAAGATAATAGCTCTAATAGACGACCTGCGAGGCGACGGATTCAAAATTGAGGCGCTGGACACGGGCGGCGGATATGGTGCGGATTATGTAACTTCGCAATCGCCGACGGCGGGGGATTACGCGGGAGCGATTTTGCCGTTGGTGAAAGACAAAAAACTCAAGCTGATTCTGGAGCCCGGGGCAAGTATTGCGGCAAACGCGGCGATACTTTTGACGAGGGTATTGTACCTCAAGCAAGGCGGCAGCAAGAAGTTTGTGATAGTGGATGCGGGGATGAACGATTTGATTCGTCCGCCGCTTTACGATGCGTTTCATTTTATCTGGCCGGCAAACGTGCCGGAGAACCTTGTACCACCCAGGCGGGACAAGGTTTTGCGGACGGGGGGGACGGAGATAGTCGATGTGGTAGGGCCGATTTGTGAGAGCGCGGACTTTTTAGCAAAGGACCGGGCGATGCCGGCGGTGAAACGCGGGGACCTGGTTTCGATTTTTACGGCGGGGGCTTATGGCTTTAGTATGAGCAGCAATTACAACGCAAGAGGCCGGGCCGCCGAAGTCCTTGTCGATGGCGAAAAATTCAAAGTTATACGCAAACGCGAGTCCTACAAGGACTTAATCGCTCTGGAAAAATAGTACGACCTTATAATTAACGTCTTAGCGAAAAACTTTCAAGACCTTCCGCTCCAAAAATCATCAATCATCAATAATCAGTATTCAATCTCGCCGTCAGAAGTTTCGTTCGACGAAGGCAGTATCGACTTTGCCTTTGACGAAGAGGTTGTGGGAGAGAATTGACAGGCAGGCGGGAATGGTTGTCTTGAGGGGTTCGATGACGAATTCTCCAAGCGCCCGACGCATAGTGGCGATAGCCGCAGAGCGGTCGGGCTGATAGACGATGAGCTTGGCAATCATTGAATCGTAACTGCTGGAGACGGTCCAGCCCTGATAGACGTGGGTATCGACGCGGACGCCCGGGCCGCCGGGGGCGATGTATTTTGTGATTGTGCCGGGGCAGGGGGAGAAGTTATTTGCGGGGTCTTCGGCGTTGATGCGACATTCGATAGAGACGCCTTTCTGCCTGATGTCGCGCTGGCTCAAGTCGATTTTTTCACCAGCGGCGATTCTTATCTGCCATTTTATCAGGTCGTGGCCTGTAACCATTTCGGTGACGGGGTGCTCGACCTGGATACGGGTGTTGACCTCGATGAAGTAGAATTTTTTGTTTTTGTCGAGGAGAAATTCGACGGTGGCGGCGTTGACATAGTTTGCCTCTTTGATAATCCGCAGAGCGGCATTGCAGAGGGCTTCTTTAGTTCTGGAGTCGAGGATGGGACAGGGTGACTCTTCAATCATTTTCTGGTGTCTGCGCTGGATGGAGCAATCCCTTTCGTAGAAGTGGAGTGCATTACCTTTATTGTCGGCGAGAACCTGAACTTCGACGTGACGGGGTTCAACGACGTATTTTTCGAGATAGACGCTTGGGTTGCCGAAGGCGGAATCGGCCTCAGTTTGAGCGGCGGCAAAAGCGGAGCGCAAGCTCATATCGTTGTGGACGATGCGCATACCGCGACCGCCGCCACCTGCGACGGCCTTTATAATGACGGGATAGCCGATGTCATTGGCGAGCTTGAGGGCTTCGGCTTCATTTTGCATAACACCTTCGGAGCCGGGGACGATTTCGACGCCGGCTTTTTTTGCGAGTCGGCGGGCTTCGACTTTGTCGCCGAGGAGTCGCATCGCTTCCGGTGAGGGGCCGATGAAGATGATACGACAGTCGCGACAGATTTCAGCGAAGTTGGCATTTTCTGCAAGGAAGCCGTAGCCGGGGTGAATGGCATCGACGTCGGCGATTTCGGCAGCACTTATGATGGCGGGGATATTGAGATAGCTTTCGGATGCGCCGGCAGGGCCGATACAGATTGCCTCATCGGCCTGGTCGAGGTATGCGGCGTTTCTGTCGGCCTCGGAATAGACGGCGACGGCCTCGATTCCCATCTCGTGACAGGCGCGGATGACGCGAAGTGCAATTTCGCCGCGATTTGCTATGAGAATTCTTGAAAACATTTTCGATTTTCTATTTTATATTTTCGATTTTCTATTTACCACTTATCACAACAGACATTCCGCAATTCTGCAAAATAACAAATAGAAAATAATAAATAATAAATGGTTAGTCCGGTCTTATCCTGAAAAGCACCTGCCCATATTCTACCGCCTGGCCGCTGGGCACGAGAATCGCCGTAATCGTGCCGGCCAGCTCGGCCTTGATTTCGTTCATAACCTTCATTGCCTCGATGATGCAAACAACGGCCTGGGGGTCAACGTGGGCGCCGATTTCGACGTAAGGCGAGGAATCGGGGCTTGGCTGGGCAAAGAAGGTGCCTACGATGGGTGCTTTGATTTCCACTGTGGTATCGTTCTGAGCGGTTTTTGGTTCAACTGGTGCCGGGGCAGCGGGTGCGGGTGGTATTGGTGCAATGACGGGCAAGGCGGCGATGGGGCCTTTGGCCTGTTCAGGTTGTGAGCGTTTGACGAGAATTTTATCCTCGCCGTGCTTGATTTCGACCTCGACGAGGTCGTTATCCTTCATAATGTCGATGATTTGCTTTATTTTTTCGAGGTCGTCGTTTTTTTGCGTCATCGCCGAACCCTTTCCCAAAAACAAGACCGATTCATCTCGGCCGGGTCATAGTCGCAGGTTTCGCCCGATTGCATCGGATTGAGTATAAGCCAAAGTCCAGACAATAGCAAGATTTTTGGCGGAGCAAGGGCTTGCGTTGGGGCGGTGAAGATACTATTCTTAAAGAGTTGCAGAAAAGAGACGAAAGGAATCGTTTTTGACCGAGCCGGTGAGGTCAAGCCGGCTCGCTTTACGTGAGGTGAAATATGAGAATAAATTTCAGGCAGTATGCAGCGTATTTAGTCAGGTGGCAGTTGAGCACGCCGATACTGGCGATAGTGCTGATAGTGCTGGCATCGATGAACAAATGGGCAGCGACAATAATAGCGAACCTGATTGGGGGTTTGATTTTTTTCTGGGTGGACAGGTTTATTTTCACATCTCGGCTGCTGCAGGCGCAGTGGGAGGTGCAGGACAATGTCACGTGCGCCGATTGCGGACGGACTGCAAGGGGATACCGGCTGGTAAGGACGCGGAATTACGACAGGACGGATGCGGCGCCGGAGTTTCGGTGTGAGACATGCTCGCAGAAGAAGACGGAACGGCTGCGGCAGGCGGGAGTCGATATCTGATACACTCGAGGTGGAAATATGGGAAAGAAACGGCTTTCAGAACTGTTGTCGCAACGGGCTGTGCTCGGCGACGGGGCGATGGGGACAATGCTTTACCAGCAGGGAGTGTTCCTGAACGCGTGTTTCGACGAGCTGAACATAAGCAATCCCATGCTGGTTAAAAAAGTACATAACGGATACGTCGAGGCGGGGGCGGATTTCATAGAGACAAACACGTTCGGCGCAAATGAGGTGAAATTAGCGAGATACGGGCTGTCGGAGCAGGTGGAGAAGATAAATCAGGCGGGGGTGATGATAGCCAGGCAGTGCGCGGGGGAGAAGGTTTTAACAGCGGGCGCGATTGGGCCACTGGGATATGAGCTAACGGCGAATTCGCTTGAGCAGGCGAAAAGAGCGTTTCAAAGACAGGCAAAGGCGCTATCGGAGGCGGGGGCGGACTTTCTGCTGCTTGAGACATTTTCAAACGCCGATGAGCTGATGGTTGCAATTCGGGCGGCGAGGGAAGTGAGCGAGTTAGAGATAGTCGCACAAATGACGGTGAACGAGAACAACGAGACGGCGTACGGGGAAAGAATCGAGGTTGCGATTGCGCGAGTAGGGAATGAGCCGGCGGTGAGCGTGGTGGGATTGAACTGCTCAGTGGGGCCGTCGGCGATGCTTAGTGCGTTTGAGTCGATACGTGCGGTGACGGAGAAACCGATTTCTGTTCAGCCGAACGCGGGCCTGCCGAGACAGGTCGAGGACCGGATGCTGTATATGTGCACGCCCGAATATATGGCTGAATACGCAAAGCGATTTTTTGAGAAGGGAGCAAGGATAATCGGCGGGTGCTGCGGGACAACGCCTGAGCACATAAGAGAGATAGTGCGAGCGGTGCGCGGGATGGAGAAGGCGGGCGCAAACATCCAGGTTTCGGCGGAGGTGAGAAAAAAAGCGGCGGGGCCGAGAGAGGTTGAGGAGAGGCTGATTTCAGAGAAGTCAAGATGGGGAGCGAGGATTGCCGCGGGTGAAAAGGTGACAACGATTGAGCTGACGCCGCCTAAGGGATTAGAGATTGAGCCGATACTGGAAAAGGCGAAGATGTGCGCGGAGATGGGGATAAATGCGATAAACATACCGGATGGGCCACGAGCAAGTGCGCGTTTATCGCCATTAGTGACGGCGATAAGGATTCAGCAAAGCGCGAACATCGAGGCAATACTGCATTTTTGCTGTCGCGACAGGAACCTGATTGGGATGCAGTCGGATATACTTGGTGCATCGGCGATGGGGGTTCGGAATATGCTTGTGATAACGGGCGACCCGCCGAAGATGGGAGATTATCCGCAGGCGACCGGTGTATTCGATATGGATTCGATAGCGCTAACGGGGGTGATACGCAATTTGAATCGAGGGATTGATATCGGGGGCAACAGATTCAGCCCGGCTACGTGCATAGCGACAGGCGTGGGTGCAAATCCCGTTGCGCCTGAGATTGGGCGGGAAATAGAGAGGTTCAGGCGAAAGGTCGAGGCGGGGGCGGAGTTTGCGATAACTCAGCCGGTCTTTGACGTTCGGATGCTGTTTGACTTTCTCGACGCAATTGAGGCGTACAAGATACCGGTTATCGCAGGGATATGGCCTTTCACGAGTTTTAAGAATGCGGAGTTTATGGCCAACGAGGTGCCGGGTGTGGTTGTGCCGAAAGAGCTGCTTACGCGGATGAGTGAGCCGAAGACGAAGGAGCAGGCGCGTGCGACGGGCGTTGAGATTGCAATGGAAATGATAGAGGAAATCAGGGACCGGGTCGCGGGCTTTGCCGTAAGCGCCCCGTTTGGGAACGTGAGGATTGCACTGGCAGTATTGGGCAAGATTGACATCGGGGAAATTTGAGGTTTGGGAAAGAATGAAGAAAAGCCGCGCAAAAAAACTGGAGGTGGAGCTTGTTGCGATTACGCCAGATGCGGAAAAGGTAATCGAGCTGGCAGGCAGGACATGCTATCAGAGTTTTGACAAGGCGGAGGATGACTCACAAAAGGGCTTCATCAGGCGGCTGATAAAGATGGGGCACGAGTCGCCATTAGAGCACGCATACGCATCTTTTCGGATAAAGAACTGCTCGCGAGCAATGACGCACCAATTAGTGAGGCATCGGCTGATGGCGGTGTCGCAGCAGTCGCAAAGATACGTGAATGAAGAGGACTTTTGCTATGTTATCCCTGAGAGTATGCCGGCTGAATTCATTGACGATTTTCAGAACGATATGGGGACCATAAGTGAAATGTATCGCAAATGGCGGGATAGAGGGCTGAAGAAAGAGGATGCGCGATTTGTTTTGCCGAACGCCTGCACGAGCGAGATAGTGGTATCGGCGGATTTTCGTGAGTGGCGGCATATTTTGAGTGTTCGCACGGCCAAAGGCGCACAATGGGAAATCCGAAAGGCGGCTAATCTCATTCTGTCCATCCTTAAACAGAATGCTCCTGCGTGTTTTGAAGATATTACTCCCGCCGATTGAGGCCTTAGGTTGCGTTAAACGGTTGTGGTTGCGTAGCTCGTATCGGTTATGTCAATCGTTAAGCGGCGTTTAAGACACAACCGTACGACGAATGACCCGTCTCGACGAGGCGCCGAGCCGAGGCAGGACGAAACGAGCCGTGCCACCGTCCAACGCTTTACGAAAAAAGCGTGGTGAAAAAAACTTGCTTTTTTTTACAGTTTGACGATATACTGTCGCATTATGGCCGGAAGTAGAGAATCGCACCTTCGTCTGTCAAAATTGCTGTCCGGCAGACGATTGAAGAAGTGACGGGAACTTGTGAGAGGGATTAGTAATGACAAAAGAGGCGGCCAAGAAATTATCGTTAGGTAAACGGCTGGCGGGATTCCTTTTGATTGGCTTAGTCATGATTGTCAGTTTTGCAGTGACAACGTTGGTTATTCGTGCTCTCACAGGGCCTGAACAGATGAGCAAATCGACTGAGGTGCCCGAAGGACCAGGTATAGTCGGACATATTGCTTTGATGTTTCTGGCTGGATTCTTTTTTCTCGTAGCCGGCGCGTTAGCATACAGGGTAACTCTGGGGACTCAATGTTTCACCTTCAATTTCCGCAAGCCCTTTTGGAATTCGGTCAAGAAGAAACTTTATGTTATGCATATTATTGTTACATTGTTAACAGGAACAGGAGTCGCAGCTTTTGTTTCAATGGTGGTCACGCCAATTTTGACAGCGATTGGACTGTCGTGGACAATGTCGCTGATTGCTCCACTGCTGGGAACGTTTATCCTGGTTCAGTTTCTGACGATATGGGTAAATATCTGGCAGCCCCTGGAAAAGTCGATAGTCAAAAGGAGGATGGCGGCCTGCGGGGTGTCAAGTGCGGATATTGAGAGTGGTATCTATATCGGCATCTCGGACCCGGCAAAGAGCAGCTTCAAGAAAATGACGATGGTCGAAGAGGATATGGGAATGCTTTGGCTGCGGGACAATGAACTGGTCTATATAGGAGATACTTACGGTTTTAATATCGGCCGCAAGCAGTTAATCGAGGTTCAGCGAGCTGCGGACGCGGGCAGTATGTCGGCGTATGGTGGAGATGTGCATATTATCCTTCGATTCCGGACCAGCGACGGCGTGGAGCGACGGACCAGGTTGCACCCCGAAGGGGCCTGGACAATGGGCAGCAGAGCAAAAGCGTCGGACAGTTTGGCAGAGAAACTTGTTTGCTGGCAACAGAGGCAGTTTCAGCCAACCCATTTTTAGAAAGGTAAAAAGGGAACATTCTACTTTTCCTCTTTTTTCAACCTGCTAACGGGAAACTTGGGACAGCCATTATTTTAGAATATCGAACCTGCAAATTGAGTTTTTAGTGGCAAAAGTGAAAAAACTTGCTTTTCTTTCCAGTTTAACAATATACTGCTGCCTTATAGGCGGAAGACGACTACCGACGAGAAACACACTTTTGTCCGTCAACATTGCCCTAGAATGTTCGAACTAATTCCAGAAGAATTTTAGAACGTTAAGAAAGGGAAGGAATAAAGATGACTGTGAGTAAGGTGTTATATGCTGGTATTATTCTGATGGCTTTCTGTTTGCAGGGTTGTTGTCCATCAGGCCCTTGGCAACAGCAGATGTGGCACGATGATATGAGGAGCGGGACTCATGCAGTTGAGATTTGTCGAGAAAGAGGAGCGCCATTTCTTGTGGATAAGCAACTTGTTGCAATGGTCGGTGAGTCAGACTATAAGCTCTATCCTGAAGAACTGGAATTAATGATGACAGCCGACGATTCCGATAGAGAGTGGACTTTGAACCAGTTATATCAAGTATATTGTATCTTTAAAAAAGAGAGATCTGGTCTGAGCAATTATTGCAAAGAAAGTAGTTGGAGGGAGTCCGAAAGTTTCAAGCAATGCATGCTTTGGCTATATGATGAGACAGTACATTTTAACAAACCTCTCCCTTTTTGCCCATTTTGTGCTTATGACGGTTTCGTATGTCACTTTTTCCTTCTCGAAGGATCGGATGTGATTGGTGAACTGAAGTTGCCACTGTGGAAATCATTAGAAACAGGAGTTAGTAAAGATAAGAAATAGGTAGATGTCCGAGAATAAGGATGTTTATCAGTACGAATACGATTACGGGGGTAAAAAGGGATAAAAAGGGAGTAAAAAGGGAACATTCTACTTCTCCGCTTTTTTCAGCCAGATAACGGAAAACCGGGGACAGCCATTATTTTAGGATAACGAACCTGCGAATCGATCCCACTACTTCAACGCCGGTATCAACTCAAGCAGAAAATTCCATACGTTGTCCACGGAGGCGATATTGAGTCGTTCCTGGGGAGAATGGGGGTTTTCAATAGTCGGGCCGAGGGAGAGCATCTCGATACCGGGGATTTTTTGGCCGATGACGGCGGGCTCAAGGCCGGCGTGAATGACCTTGACCTGCGGCTCTTTATGATTAATCTGTTTGTAAATTTCTTTTGCCCGTTTCAGGAGCGACGAGCTGGTATCGGGCCTCCAGGCGGGATACCGCTCTGACCCTTTTACTTCAGCGCCTGCCTGTCTTGCCGCGGCAGTAATTTTGCCGGTCAACTCATCCATTCCAGACAATTCAAAACTTCGCTGCATAGTGGTAATACGCAAAATATTTTGGCCGCGAATGGTCTCAACTCTCGCCAGATTATTCGACGTTTCAACAACTCCAGCAAACTGAGGCGACATCCGATAAACGCCCGTGGGCAGGGACGAGAGAAGATTGATTATTGATGATTGATTATTGATGATTTTTTTCTCTGCGGCTTCCCTGGTTTTTATCACTTCAATTTTAATATTAGGGTCTGTCTTAGCAAACTCTTTTTTGAATGATGACTCAATATCCACAATACGCTGTTTGATTTCACCAAGATTGGATGGCTTAAAACATAAGACCGCCTGGGCGTCGCGGGGTATCGCGTTAGAGGCCTTGCCGCCATCGATACTGCACATACGCAAATCAAAACGCTCCTGCAACTGGGCGATTGTTTTTGTTAACAGTTTAATTGCATTTGCGCGACCTTTATCAATATCGACGCCTGAATGGCCGCCATACAGGCCTGAGACCTTCAAGGTAAAACAATCCAAACCCGTGGGTGCATCGCTCCAATCGAGCTTAAGTGTAATCTCGGTGTTTTCGCCGCCTGCGCAACCGACGATGAAGGATTCGTCTTCGCCGTCAAGATTTATCAGGTATTTGCCGGTGATAAACCCCGGCTGGATGGCGTTTACGCCGGTAAGGCCAGTTTCTTCATCAACGGTGAAAAGCAATTCGATTTTGGGATGGGCAAGGTTTTTTTCCAAAGCGAGTGCAAGTGCAAGCGACATTCCCAGGCCGTTGTCGGCGCCGAGAGTGGTGCCGTCGGCATAAACCCAGCCGGTCTTTTCAAGAAGCTCAATCGGGTCGATGCAGAAGTCGTGGCTGGATTGGGGAGTTTTTTCGCAGACCATATCAACGTGGCTTTGCAGCACTACGGTGGGCGAATTTTCATAGCCGGCGGTTGGAGGTAATTCAATCACAGTGTTTCCGACCGAGTCGCTGCGGCAGGGCAGATTGTGCTCGCGGGCGAAGTTTTTCAGCCAGCCGCAGATTTGCTGTGTGTGTTTGGAGCATCGCGGAATACGGCAGATTTGCCGAAATATTCGCCAGACATTCTGCGCCTGTGCGTTTTCCAGAGTGATTTCCGAACTATGAGCCATTTTAGCACCTTTCGGTTCAATCCGCTTATCGCAACAGGATGAACACAGCGACAAGAGCAGCGAAAAAGCTGCTGCAGTTAACCATAAGCCGGTTGGGTTATTGACCATAATACCTGCTTGTATCAAGCGAGTCACGTATGCACGAATGAAACAAGTTGCCACTATCCCCGATGCGACTCGAACGCATAACCTTTGGCTCCGGAGGCCAACGCTCTGTCCAATTGAGCTACGGGGACAAAAAAGTTGATTATTAGATAAGGCAGAAGTCGTGAAAAGTCAAGATTTTAGCGGGAGCGAGCGATTTTTGGGGCGATTTTATGCCTTTAACGGCCTATAGTATGCTATAATAAAGTTTTGTGGGGTATTAAGGTGATGAAAGGAACAAACCAGAAGAACCATACACACCGGGGATTTGCCCTGTCGGCAATAATGGCTGTCTTATTGTGCGGAGTAGCATCAGCGGAGCGTCAGGGATGGGAAAAGCAGCAAGTCGATTGGCGTGCAACGGGTGGTGTTCGCATCAAATCGGTGCATTATCCAAAACACAACCCCCCTGCTATGCGAGAAACACACAAGGCGGGCAAATGCGGCAAGAAGGTGCTGCCACGTGATGCGGCATGGCGGCTAATCTTGTGGGGTGAACAAACGCCGGGGCCTGTTATTGCGAACGTTATTGATTCGCCGCCGATTGACGGTTTTGTGCCGTGGGTGGCGGTGGCGGTTACCGATGCGCGGTCAGACATAGGCGAACTTGAGGCGTTGACACAGACATCGGTGGTGGGGGACTACCTGACGGGCAGCCCGGAGTCGGACTACGCAATCGGGATTTACGACACCGGGGCAAGCGCTCATATTATGGGTAATGTAGCTGCGACTCAGGCGGGATTATTCGATGCAGGCCTTGTAACTTCGAACAGCATAATAATAAGCGGCGTCACCGGCTCGACGGAAGTATGGGTAAGTCAGCCGATAGGTATATTCATTGACGGACTGGGTGCAATTGATTCTGAAGGGCTACTGACTGATACATCGGGAATGATGGGACAGTCGAATGTGGCGATAGCGGCAGGTCAAGGCGGCTGGCCGGATTTGCCAACGGCGATTGGGTCGCCTTTGGCGGCGTATTTCACCGCCGTCTTTTACAACGACCGGCATATCAGTTTATCGCGCGACGGTGATGAATATGTTGCGCCGGACATAAAGATATATGAGCAGGACGATCCGTGCATTCCGACATATCGGAATATGATACCTCTGGAATTGCGGCCTCTTGGCGCTGTTTCGGTGCAGTATATATTCGACCCGTTTGACCTTGATTTCAGTCCGACAAGCCCGTCGGTACTCATAGGCAACTCATCGCAAAGCATCTTTTTTGTCGCCAGCGTTGACCTTTACGAGGGGAACAAAAGCGCGATTGACAAAGACCGCTTTCTTTTCGATACAGGCGCGCAGATTACGGTCATCGGCTCGCGAGTTGCTGCTCGGCTTGACCTTGACCCGGACAATCCCGATTTTGAGGTTGAGATACAAGGAGTAACGGGGGACACGATAATGGCTCCGGGTTTTTACATTGACGCTCTTGAAATTCCTGCCTTGGGCGATTGGCTGTCATTTACGAACAGCCCTGTTGTGCTATTAGACATTCCGTCTCCCGAGGGAGGCACGGCGGACGGGGTAATTGGTATGAATCTTTTTGTGGATTTGAATTTCGTGCTTAGAGGGGGAGGACTTTTCCTGCAGGACGACCCAGCCGTGGAATACCAGACAATATACCGGCTTATGGGGGACATTGCACCGACGGACGGCGACGGGGTAGTCGATTACCTCGACCTGGCAGCATTAGCGGACGCCTGGCTGGCAACTCCTGTGTCGCCAAACTGGAATTCGCGAGCCGACCTGTTCGGTGACGCGATTGTCAACTTCCGCGACTTTGCAATTCTGGCGCAAAACTGGCTGCAAACAAGCAATCCTTAATTGCCATTGACCGTTTGACAGACCACCACAGAGCGAATATCATTGCCTTGATATTATGAATGTTCTAATTGACCTTGCATATTTTATTGCGATTGTCGCAGTAAGTCCTGTGGTGATTTACAAAATGCTCAGGTACGGTCGTTACCGTGCCGGCTGGGCGAACCGATTCGGGAAGGTTGCGCGAAGGCACCCGGAGAAGAAATGTATATGGGTACATTGCGTCAGCGTCGGAGAGGTCAACGCTGCCAGGACACTGATTGAGCAGCTTGAGAAGAAATTCGCGGCCTGCGAGATAGTCATTAGCACGACGACCGACACGGGCTTTGAGCGGGCGAGCAAGCTGTTCGGCGACAAGAAGACGGTGTTTTATTTTCCGATGGATTTTTCGCCGACGATGAAAAGGGCGTTCGGGAACATTGAGCCAGCGTTGTGCCTGCTGATGGAGCTGGAGGTGTGGCCCAACCTGGTCAGGATTGCGCGCAAATCGAATATACCGGTGGTCGTCGTCAACGGTAGATTAAGTGAACGAAGTTTTGCCAGATATAAACTGGTAAAAGCGATTACAAGAAAAATTTTCAAGAACCTTACGATGGTGTTTGCGCAAACGGATGAATACGCCGAAAGGTTCCGGGCACTTGGCGTGCCTGTGGAAAAGGTCATTGTCACCGGCTCGCTGAAATACGATACCGCGCAGGTCGCCGATAAGGTTGAAGGCGCTGATGAGCTGGCGGCGCAGCTTGGCCTTGAAAACGAACGGCTGTGGGTGGCAGGTGCAACCGGAAACGACGAAGAGCAAATCATCCTCGACGTCTATAAGGGACTGAAACATAAATTCAGCGACCTTCGATTAGCGATTGTCCCGCGAAAGCCCGAACGCTTTGATGAGGTGGCCGAACTAATCAGGCAAGCCGGATTCGGGTTGATTCGATACAGCGAATTGAAAAAAACATCGTCCAAATCGAAAATCGAAAATGTGATTCTCGGCGATACGATGGGAGATTTGCGGAAGTTTTATTCGCTTGCGACGGTGATTTTTGTGGGCAGGTCGTTGGTGCCGATGGGCGGCTCAGATATGATGGAGGCAACGGCGTTAGGCAAATGCACAATTTTCGGCCCTTATGCCCTCAACTTCAAACAGGCGGTCGATGATCTATTGAAAGCCAACGGCGCGATTTTAGTTAAAGACAAGAATGAGCTATTCGAGGCAATGTCGAGATGTCTAACTGACCCCGATTACGCCCGCCCGATTGCGCGGAATGGCCAGGAGATAATCAGAAAAAACCAGGGGGCGACGGCGAGGACTATCGCGGCCATTACACAACTAATGACTGAAAAGCGGATAGCGGATAATTGTAGAAGACAGAAGACGGAGAACAGAGGACGGATTTCGTAGCTCATGGCTTGTGCCTCGTGACTCGGAAACGGAGGACGCCGGACTAGTGTCGAACGTTGAACACTAAACCCGCCGATTCCGATAAGCGACCCGCCACACAAAAGGCGGGTAAACATTGAGGTGGGCGGATTACATCCCTTTTCGCAGGCGAAGGATGTACAGATACCGCTTGGACACCAGCAGAAGGGGGACAATGCACAAAAGAAGATTTACGACGAGCACGGGCGAGTGAGCAGCAATGGTTTTTACGTGCAGGGGATTGAACAGATGCGCAAAAAATCCGAACAGGCAGTAGTAGTAAAGCGAGGTATTGTCAATTGTCGCCCAGAGAATAATCGGGAGAAATAAATGGAGGATTGCAATAAAGGCCAGGAGAAGACCTAACTTGCCGAAGACGGGGCCATAAAGCACATTCAACTCCAGCAGGAGCAGAAGGAACAGGCAGAATGACAGGACGACGGCGATGTCGAAGAGGGATTGACCCGGCGAGAGCATCCCCATCCGGCTTGTTGCAAACGCAAAGCCGGTCCATACCGCAAACAGGACGAATGCGAGGGTAAGATTCGAATAGGTGAACAGCACCAGGGGCATACTTTTATGATTAGCGGATGAGCCGCGGATAAGGCCACAGTGCTCAAGGTAGTTGTCGAAGGTTTTGACCGAGGCGAGTGGGACAAAGACGACGGGCACCAGCGAGGCAAGCCAGAAGGCATAGACGGACGGCTGGAACCTCGCAAAATGGGCATAGAAAAGGCCGAGGACGACAACCTCGTAGCCAACCAGGAAAATAAAGGCGCCGATTCGCGTAAACAGCGGTTCATTCTCGTAAGTAAATTTTCGCAAGATTCCGAGAATACACCAGATGCTAAAATAAAGGAGAATAAGACCTACCAATACCAGTATGAGGATATCAAGCCGATAAAATGGAACTGTGACGAGGTCGGCTTTTCGAATCTGTGATATGGCAAAAAAGGGTAGAAAGAGCAATTGGACGAATAAAGGCCCAAGGAACATAAACATTAATATCCAGGCGGCGACGCTCATTCTGGCCTGTTTCCTCAGGCCTGCACCGGAGGAGAGAAGAGCTGCCGAGTTTGTAAACAAAGTTGCGGTCAACATCAGGAGGATAACCTGCAGTTGCAAAGAGGCACTTACCTTACCGAGTATGCCGAACAGCAAAATAAGAATAAAGGTGAAGCAGGCGAGCAGAAGAGCGGCCAGATTTTTGCCGACAAGGATACCGACGGTTTTTTGCATTGCCGAGAAGGGCAGCAGACGGAAAAAGTCGTATGTTTTGTCAGACACCTCCTGCCTTACGGCGGAGCGAGAATTGAATGTCGCCCAGAAGAGAAGCAGCAGCGTCTGCAGGGCGAGGAACTGATAATACAGGGTGTTGTAATACTTTTCATAGATAATTGGGTTGTCTTTCGCCTGGCGGATGCTGTGATTAACGAACAGAATCAGAATGGCCACCGCGACGTAAATGGTCACATAAATCCACAACTGGCTCGGTCGAAGGACACTGCAACGGTAGCGACGCAGCATCGCGTTGTGCAAGAACAGGTTTTTGGCGGCGGATGCGAGTTTCATCACTTTCTACCCGATATTTTCATAAACAGGTCTTCGAGGTCGGTTTTTTCCTCATAGAAGGAAACGACTTTAATTCCGTTGTTGACCAGATGGGTATTTATGGCGGCGACTTCTTCAGGCCCTTTGGTCATTTCGAGGGTCATTGTATTGCCGTCCAATGAGACGACACTGCTGTTGCTGTACTGTACGAGCAAGTCAACCGCCTTGTCAGAGTCGCCAAGTACGGATATTTTGAGCTTTCGTGCGCCCGCGACTTTTCTTTCGATATCGTCAACAGAACCGAAAAGCTCGATGGCTCCTTTATTCATAATAACGATGTGGGTACAGAAGCCCGACAGCTCGGTCAGGATGTGCGAGGAGATTATTATGGTCTTACCCTCGGCGCTGAGCCGTCTGAGGACATTTCGCAACTGGATTCTGGAGCGAGGGTCAAGGCCTGAGGCGGGTTCATCGAGCAGGAGCAACTGCGGTTCGTGAATGAGCAAGGCGGCAACGCCCATACGCTGAACCATTCCCCTGGAAAGGTGGCGGATTAAGGCGTTGCGTTTGTCTTTCAGGTCAACATAGTCAAGAATCTGCTCGATTCGCTGCGGTATCGAGGCGTGGTCGGTATCGTAGGCCCTGGCGAAGAAATCAAGGCATTCGGCGAGGGTAAGGTCGTTATAAAGGTTGAAGAAGTCGGGCATAAAGCCGATGTATTTTCTGATTTTGAGATATTCCTTTGCCAGGTCGCAGCCAAAGATTTTTGCGCTGCCGCTTGTGGGGCGAAGGAGAGTTGCCAGAATACGAAGCAGCGTGGTCTTGCCTGCTCCGTTTGGACCAATCAATCCGACGACCTGGCCCGGCTCGACGCTGAAGCTGACGTCATTGACGGCAACCAGCGTACCGTATTCCTTTCTGATAGCATTTATCTCGAGGGTACTCATTTGCGGCAAGTAATATAGCCGAAGATGAACATCTCTGCAATGAAAAATGTAAGGGCCAAGAGATATATACTTTGTGCGTGTCGTGCAATAAAGCCGGGCAGGAAAACGTCTATGTCTTGTGAAAACTCGATGGATTGCAGGATGTCAGAGGCAATGGTAGAATCGAAAACAATCAGCTATAGCTGTGGAAACAAGTATTCAGAACGATGATTTTTCAGGAGGTATGGTATGAAGCGGATGAGTAAAGTGTTATTAGTCGTGATAAGTGTGGGGCTGACGGCATCGTTAGCGGCAGGACAGGTGGTGGGACCTATTCAGCCGACGTCAACGGTCAGGGTGGATTCTAATTCGGCGCCAATAAGCAGGGATTTCCGCATTGACGTCGAGACAAATAGAGAGATTTTCCATAATGGCGACGTGCTGTGCCTGACGGTGAAACTGCTTAATGATGATTTTAAAGCGGTTTTTATTGAGCAGCCGAACCAGTTGGTCAATCCGACGAGGCAAAATGCGGTTTCGGAAATCGTGGGGGGCGTTCTGAACGGTCAGGACGTCAATGTTGCGATAATCCCGAATCGACCGATTGTCATCGGTTTTGCGACGCTGACACGACTTGGACCAAGCCCGATGCCTGAGGTGGTTCCGGGTTCAACGGTATTGCCGCCTGAACCCAACACGGAGGTTTTTCGGCTGCCTCTTTTCGGTCGGGCCGTGGTGCCCCCTCACAGCACAAGAATAATTTCTGCGGCAAACATCCTGATTAGATTCCCTGAGTTGCCAGAGCCGAATTTTCCTGTACCTGGCATTGAACAGGAAACAGCCGGCATTGAAGAAATAGATATTATTCCGGCTGTCGGCGACCGTGCGGTCGTTACGCCGGGATATTATCTGCTTGATTGTCGGATTACAAAGATAGTGGGGACAGCATTCGTCCAGGCGCAAAAGATAGTCAGAATAACGCCGAGGCCATTGCCGCCGCCACCACCAACTGAACCGCCGGTGCCAAGAGAGCCGCAGTAGAGACAACAGAAACGATTGTCGTGTAAACAAAAGACGCCCGGATTTTAAAAACCCGGGCGTCGTCTTTTTTTCAAGACCAGTATGAGAGTGCTAATCCAATTATTAGAATTTCCACGACAGACGAAGTCCGACTTCAACTGAGCGGTTCTTCGGTTCGTAAAGGCCCTCGCTTTCCTCTGAGTCATTGATAGTCCACAATCTTACGAAGGGCTCTATTACCGTATCAGCCTTATTGCCTTTCTTCTGGAGGCGGACAGAGGCCTTCATACCTGTTCCATCGTGCTGGTTATTGCTGACGTTGCCATAAGCGCCGCCGATGTCGCTATCCTGTGTTCCCCAAAGAAGAATATCGAATTCCATCATCGCACCAAGAGACCATACGCCTTTTGAGGGAAAGAGAAACTCCAGACCAAGAGGAACATACAAGTAGTTTGACTGTCTTTTATAGCCAGCGGGGTCATCGGATGAATCATCTTCCAGGAATCTATAACCGAATCCAACATACGGAGTAGCTCTTGCGGTCTCATTTGCGAAATCCCAGCCCGCCAAGCCACGCACCTCGTAGGTGAACTCATCATCTCCGGCCGATGAATATGGGGTACCATCCATCAACTGGCCGTCGTAATCCATCTGTCCCCAACCAACCCTGCCATCCAGGCGAAGCATAGTGGATTCGGCTGAGTCACGATAAATGTAAGATGCTGCTACCCCGTACATCACGCCTTTTTGTTCCATCACGTCTGGCTCGCTGTACTTCATATAGGATATTTCCGGGCCAACTTCGAATGTGTGCTTTTGTGAATCATACAAAGCGGATATGTCCTGGGCGACAGCCGCAGTCACAAAAACAAGACACATTGCCAATGAAACTACTTGTGCAACTCGACTCATTCTGTTTCCTAACATTTTTCTTCTCCTTGAAAAATCGGATTCAACAAACTGCGAAAACAAGGTCATTTGCTTGCCTTGACCCACATCGGGTCAATAAGCTCGGCACACTCATAAGCCGAGGTCGAAGTTAAATCGACCTTTCACCTATAAAGGAAAACATCGGCCATATATGAAAACTACTTGAAGTTTGAGCGGAAATGTGGAAGGTTTTGTTGACCGAAGGAGCACCGTGAAGAAAAATTATCATACATTTTTATGGGACACAAGGCGGCAAGGCCATTAACACAAAAGGTCAAAAATCACACTTTTCAATACTGGCAATGCCGATTTTGGGGGAATCAGGGGTGTAGTGATTCGATGAATTTTATGATGCTGTAAACGGCTTGATTGTGTGGAACATTGATTTTGTGTTTTTCTGCCAGCCGAATGACCGCCCCTGTCAGGGCTTCTATTTCTGTTTTTTTGCCTGCCAGGATATCCTGCAAGGTCGATGACTTGTGCAGGGCGGTATCGGGGACAAGCTTATCATAAAAGACCTTCAGGAAACCTGCTGCCGATTGCCAGTGTGTCTTGTATCCGGCTGCGCTCATAACGATAAATACTTCTTCGATAATGGCGTCCATCAGTGTATTTGAGTATTTATTTTTTGCAAGTTTACCGTATGGGACGTCCAAAATGGCTCCGAGGGGATTCAATGCACAATTGTAAAGCATTTTCGCCCAGAGGTCTTTTTCGATTGACTCGGTCGTTTCGCATGGTATGTCACCTTGTGCTATGGCCTGACACAATGGCTGCACTGGTGATGAGACGCCGCCAAACAAGCTGCCGATATGTATTGCATCTGCGTGAACGGTTATCTCGACCTCATTGGGCTTACGCCTGGTAAAACCGGTAATGATACGTGCGTTGCAGATTCTCGACTTTTCAAAATAACGAACGAATATCTCGGCGTTGCCCCAGCCATTTTGGCAAAGAATTATTTTTGTATTTTTGCCAAATAGCTTTTTGTGTTTTGAGATGTCCTGTGCAGAAACGGCGGAATCATAGGACTTCGTACAAACAAGAATGAAATCAAAGGGCCTGTCTTGAATTTCGACAAGCAATTCATAAGAAACAAAAGTGCCCGGCTGTGCGTGGAAGAAACCAAAGATACCCGTCCTGGTTAGTCCGACTTCTCGCAGTGCACGAACAGTATTTGCTCTTGCGACAAGACATACCTTTATTGAGGCCTTGAGCAAACAGCTCGCAAGACCCAAACCAACCGAACCAGCGCCGTAAACAAGCACTCTCATAGCGATAGATTATAACCGCCGGAACGGGATTGGTCATACGTTTTGAATTGATAATTGATGATTGATAATTGATAATCCGGTCAATGACGAGAAAAGAAAGAGTACAAAGGGCGGTCGGGAATAAACGCACTGATACTGTGCCGTATAACATTGAGCTAACCAGCATGGAACTGGTGAAGGTGACAAGCCATCTTGGAATCAAACCAGGAGATTTCTTTGAGTTCGCAGGAAACCATATCGAAAAGGCGAGCTACAACATAGGCGGCAAGGACACAGGCGATGGACTTTTTCAGGATGAGTTCGGCGTAAAATGGGACCGCAGCGGATTAGACAAGGACACAGGAATCATCCGTGAGATAATTTTGAAAGAGCCGGGGCTGAATGGGTACAAATTCCCAAACCCCCCTATCGAACAAATCAAGATTGTTACTGAGAAGGTTCTGAATAACGGCAGGGACACATTCAAGCTCGGAAAGATTGGAACAACATACTTTGAGCGGGCGTGGTCGCTGCGCGGGATGGAAAATCTGCTGATGGATTTTCATCTTGAGCCGGCCTTTGTGGAGCAGTTGTTTGACGGAATCCTTGAGTACAATCTTGCAATTATCGAATCGGCTGTGCAGTACAACATCGACGGTTTTTATTTCGGCGATGACTACGGCCAGCAGACGGGCCTGCTAATGAGTCCTGATACCTGGCGAAGATTTATCAAGCACGGGCTTGCGAAAATGTTTGGGAGAGTCAAGGCAGCGGAGAAGGTTGTTGCTTTACACTGCTGCGGGAACGTCAGTGAGATATTAGGCGACTTGATTGATATCGGTCTGGATATTTACCAGACGGTCCAGCCGGAGGTGTATGACCTTAAGAAACTCAAGGCCGACTATGGGAAACACCTGACATTCTGGGGGGCAATCAGCACACAGCGGACGCTACCGTTTGTTAAGCCGGATGAGCTGAAGCGAATCGTTCGAGAAACGATTGAAATTATGGCGGTTGACGGCGGCTACATCGCAGGCCCGACACACCGTGTGCCCGATGATGTTCCGCCTGAAAACGTCGTCGCGCTCATCGAGGCACTAAAGGGTCGATAGTCGCACGATGGGCACAACCGCCGGGATTTTCAATTGCAAAGGCGCCGAATTTGCGTTATAAGGCACGTTTTGCGGCATCAGCAGTGGCCTGGGTGGTTGAAGGATATTTGATTATGGCATACGCAATTGGATTGGACTACGGCACAAATTCAGCCCGGTGTGTAATTGTCGATGCAAGCAACGGCAAAGAGATAGTCGGGGCAGTATATGAATATGAAAGCGGCGACCACGGCATAATACTTAATTCTTCGGACCATAACCTTGCCTGGCAAAAACCCGGAGAATACATAAAGGCGATTGAGATTACAGTAAAGGGCGCAATCGCCGGGGCAAAAAGGGCCGAGCGGAATTTCAATGCCGGCGAGATAATCGGAATCGGAGTCGATGCCACAAGCTCCACCCCCCTGCCGGTCGATGCAAACACCGTACCATTAAGCGAAACGGAAAGGTTCAGGGACAATCCAAATGCATACGCCTGGCTGTGGAAGGACCATACAGGATACGCCGAAGCCGAAGAGATAACCGAGCTGGCAAAGAAAGAGCATCCGGAGTATCTGGCGAAATGCGGCGGGACGTATTCGTCGGAGTGGTTCTTCAGCAAGATACTGCACTGCCTGCGGAGCGACACCGAAGTTTTCGATGCAGCGCATACGTGGCTGGAATGTTGCGATTATATAACTGCCGTACTTACGGGGACAACAAAACCGGAAGAGATAAAGCGAAGTCGATGTGCCGCAGGGCACAAGGCGATGTTTAACGACGACTGGGGGGGACTGCCTGCGAAGAAATTCCTGGCCGGTATCGACCGCAAACTCGGCAATTTGCGCGACCGTCTGTATGAGAAAAGCTTCACAATCGATACCCCTGCAGGGACACTTACGGGCGAATGGGCAAAGAGGGTCGGATTAAAGGCCGGCATACCTGTTGCGGTCGGCGCAATTGATGCGCACATGGGTGCAGTCGGCGCTGGGATAGCCGAAGGCCGGCTGGTGAAGATAATCGGCACAAGCACCTGCGATATGCTCATCGCCCCCAAAACAGGCAAGACCGCCGACATACCCGGCATCTGCGGAATTGTGGATGGGTCGATAGTGCCCGGCTATCTTGGGCTTGAGGCAGGACAATCCGCGGTGGGCGACATATTCAACTGGTTTGTCAGTTGCATCAGGCCTGGCGGGGAATCAGCCGGGTCGCACGAGGCACTGACCGAAAGGGCGGCGAAACTCAAGCCCGGTCAATCGGGATTGCTTGCGCTCGATTGGAACAACGGCAATCGCAATATCCTCGCCGACCAGCGGCTGACGGGGCTGCTTGTCGGCCAAACACTGCACACCAGACCGGAAGAGATTTATCGAGCACTTATTGAGGCGACTGCTTTTGGGGCGCTAACGATTATCAAACGGCTTGAGGAATACCAGGTCAAAGTGCAGGAGGTGGTCTGCTGCGGAGGCATCGCAGAGAAAAATCCACTTCTGATGCAAATCTACGCAGACATAACCGGGCGGGAAATGAAGGTATCACGGTCGAGCCAGACGTGTGCACTTGGCTCGGCTATCGCCGCAGCGGTGGTTGCAGGCAAAGACAAGGGCGGATTCAACACCGTCCCCGAGGCGATTACCGCAATGTGCGGCGTCAAACAGATAACCTATAAACCAAAGCCCGGCAACCACGGGATTTATCAGCAGCTTTATGCCTTGTACAGGCAGCTTCACGACGCATTCGGAGTACCCGGGTGGACGGGACAGCCGGCCAACGTTATGAAGCAGCTTCTAAAGATAAAGGATAGTGTTACTACATAATATCGGGAGGATAATATGGCAGAGGAAAAACGGTACATTGCGGTCGATTTGGGAGCGGAGAGCGGCAGAGTGATGCTGGCAATTGTCTCGGCGGAGAAATTGGGGCTGGAAGAGATTCATCGGTTCAGCAACGGCCCATTGAAACAAGACGGGTCGCTGCGGTGGGATTTGCCCCGGCTGATGTCGGAAATAAAGGTCGGCATTGGCAAGGCGGCAAAGGCGGCGGGAAAGGCCGCGGGGATTGGCGTTGACAGTTGGGGAGTTGATTTCGGTTTGCTTGACGACAAGAACGAACTAATCGAAAACCCGTATCACTACCGCGACGGCAGGACAAACGGAATGATGGAAAAGGCGTTTGAGCTTATGCCCAAGCGGGAGCTGTACGAGCATACGGGCCTGCAGTTTATGCAGTTCAACAGTGTGTATCAGCTTTTGGCGATGCGGCTGGCCAATTCGCGCGCCTTAGATAAAACAAAGACGCTGGTTTTTTTCGGCGACCTGGTTTCATACTACCTGTGCGGCAAGATGTACGCGGAATATACACTTGCCAGCACATCGCAACTGATGGATATGCGGACGGGCAAATGGTCGAAAGAAGTATTTTCAAAGCTGGATTTGCCCATAAAGATTATGCCGAAGGTTATTTCGCCGGGCAAGGTCGTTGGGACACTGACGGCGGAGGTTGCGAAGGAAATCGGCTGCCCGCAGATACCGGTCGTTGCAGTCGGCTCTCACGATACGGCAAGCGCGGTAGCCGCTGTGCCGGCAGGCGACGGCAAATGGGCATATCTATCGAGCGGCACGTGGAGCTTAATGGGCGTTGAGGTGTCCAAGGCAATCATTACCGACAAGACATTTGAGCTGCCGTTCACCAACGAAGGCGGCGTGGAGAAGACAATTCGGCTTCTCAAGAACATAATGGGACTGTGGCCTGTGCAGGAATGCAGAAGGCAGTGGCAAAAGGAAGGCCAGGACCTTTCATACGCGCAACTGACGGCGATGGCGGAAAAGGCAAAACCATTTGCCGTCCGTATTGACGTTGACGACAGTGCCTTTATCGCACCGGGCGAGATGCCCAAACGAATCAACGAGCATTTGGCGCAAACGGGACAGACAAAAATAGACGACAAGGGTCAAATAGTCAGGGCGGTTCTTGAGGCATTAGCGCTGAAGTACCGCTTCGTGATGGACCGGATAGAGGAGGTCACGGGCGAAACAATTGAGTGTCTGCATATAGTGGGCGGCGGCAGCCAAAATGAGCTGCTCAATCAGTTTGCGGCGAACGCGACGGGCAAGAAGGTTGTAACCGGGCCTGTTGAGGCGACGGCCATCGGCAATATTCTGATGCAGGCAAAGGCCGCAGGGCAGATAAAGACATTGGCGGAAGGCAGAAAGATTGTGCGCCGGTCGTTTGCCGGGAAGGAATACCAGCCGAAAGAAACGGCGCTATGGGAAAAACAATATAGAAGTAATATGAAATAGGGACGTCTG
>Ga0315288_10001221_pt1 | contig 33084 bp, 20 predicted proteins | sample YL17G11_20_MG_FD_203454 | JGI IMG/M metagenome (GOLD analysis project Ga0315288, IMG submission 203454) | Sediment microbial communities from Yellowstone Lake, YNP, Wyoming, USA - YL17G11_20 | ecosystem: Environmental > Aquatic > Freshwater > Lake > Sediment | place: USA: Wyoming | collected...
CCAGGGCTGCGCGAGGATTTCTTCTGCATTATTCATAAATTTTAAGTTGGAGAAGCGGAATCAATGAATGCTTCAAGGGGGAAGGCCGGGATGGACGTAGCGACCATGTCGGGACTTCGGGAGCGAATCCATCCCGGCCTTCCCCCCATATAGAACCCGGTTTATGAATAATGCAGGTTCTATCGTCTCCGGAGGTATCATGTTCAAGAATTACCTTAAAGTCGCCTTTAGGAACCTGCTCAAGCATAAGATCTATTCGTTCATCAACATCCTGGGGCTCGCCGTCGGCATCGCCGCGAGCGTCCTGATCACTCTCTATGTCCTGGACGAGTTGAGCTACGACCGGTTTCATGCCGAGGCCGACCGGACGTATAGAATCGTCGCCGACTGGTCGAATAAAGGCGACTCCCGGATCCATCAACTCGGAACGCCCTCCGTCCTAGCCAGAACCATCCGGGAAAAGTATCCTCAAGTCGAATCGCTGACCCAGATCTCGGGCCCGCTCGGGGACTGCGTCATCAAATACAAAGAGGCGGCCTTCAAGGAGATAGATGTTTTTGCGGCCGAACCGACCTTTTTCAAGACGTTCACATTTCCCCTGGTCAAGGGCAACCCCGAAACCGCCCTCCGGGATCCAAGCACGATCGTCCTCTCCCAATCCCTGGCGGCCAAATGCTTCGGAATAGAAGACCCGATGGGCAAATCTGTTGAGATCCAGGCTTTGGGCGAACGGAACCTCTTCACAGTAACGGGGGTCGTCAGGGACGTTCCCCGCAATTCCCATTTCCGGTTCCAAATGCTCGTCTCCATGGTGACGCTCTTCCCGAAAAATGACCCGGATTGGACATCGAACAATTACACCACTTATCTCCTTCTTCGGCACGAGGTAACCCAGAAGGTCATGGAGGAAAAGCTCGTCGAGATCGACAAGGTCTATTTGGCAGGAGGCCGGCCTCATATGCCTTGGATCTGGACCCTGGAGCCGATCACGCGCATTCATCTTTACTCGGACCTGGTCACGGGGAACCAGCCCAACGGGAGTATCGCCTACGTCAAGCTCTTCGCCATCGTCGCCTTTCTCATCCTCTTCATCGCCGGCATCAACTTCGTCAACCTCGCCACGGCCCGGTCAGCCAGGAGAGCGAGGGAGGTGGGAATCCGCAAAATCGTCGGCTCTCTCAAGCGGCAGCTCATCGGGCAGTTCCTGGGCGAATCGATCCTGCTGAGCCTGATAGCCCTTGTCCTGGCGGTCGGGCTCATCCATGCGGCGCTTCCTTTCTACCGGAACCTGACGGGCAAGGTCCTCGGCCTTCCCTACTTCAGCAACCCGTTTATCATCCCGGGATTGCTGGGCTTGGCCCTGGCCGTCGGTTTCTTCGCCGGTCTCTATCCCGCTTTTTTCCTCTCCTCGTTCAAGCATACTGACATTTTGAAGGGCTCGCCCCTTGCCGGCAGAGGACGCCGGTCGCTCGTCCTGCGCAACGGGCTCGTCGTCTTCCAGTTCGCCATGTCCGTCCTGCTCATTATCGGGTCCCTGGTGATTTTCAGGCAACTCGACTTTATCAAGAACCAGAGGCTCGGCTTCGACAAGGACCAGATCGTCGTCGTTCATAACACCGACAACCTGTTCTCCCAGTTCGAAGCATACAGGGAGCGGTTGACACAGCACACGGATATCCTGGGCGTGACGGCGGTCGATTCGATTCCGGGATTAGGCACCCCGAATTGGGGGATCGGAGTTGAAGGGGTGGGGAGAGAGCGGCCTCTGAATATGAATTTTATGACCTGCGACCAGGATTTCACCAAGATCCTGAATATCCAAATGGCGGAGGGGCGGTTCTTTTCCAAGGATTTTCCCTCGGATATCAACGCCGCCGTCATCAATAAAAAGGCCGCGGAATACTTCGGGATCCCCAACCCCGTGGGAAAAAAGATCCGAATCTGGTGGACGCGAAAGGATTTGACGATCGTCGGCGTCATCGACAACATCCACTTCGAATCGCTTCACAGGAACGTGCGAAGCATGGGATATGTTCTGCCGGAAGCCATCGGCTCGACCCATAAACCACCCTTCCTGCTCGTGAAGATCAATTCCCGACGAACGTATGATGTTCTGGCCTTCCTCCGGAAGACGTGGGAGTCGCTCTCGCCCGGGCTGCCTTTAGAATTCACTTTCATGGACGAGAAGATCAACAACCTTTACCAGAACGACAATCGCGCCGGGAAAATCGTCTCCCTGTTTTCCTTCCTGGCCATCTTCGTGTCCTCGCTCGGGCTGTTCGGGCTGGCGGCGTTCGTGACCGAGCAGAGGACGAAAGAGATCGGCGTGCGCAAGGTTTTGGGAGCGCGCCTGGCGCACATCGTCTGGCTTCTGACAGGACAATTCATGAAGTGGGTGGTCGTCGCCAACTTGATCGCCTGGCCCGTGGGATACTGGGTCATGTACCGCTGGCTGCAGGGATTCGCGTTCCGGACGGGCCTTTCGGTGGGAATCTTCCTGGCGAGCGGCCTGGCCGTATTGGGGATCGCCGTGATCACCGTCAGCTTCCAGGTCCTCAAGGCGGCCGTCGCCAACCCGGCGGACAGCCTAAAGTACGAGTGAGGCCCCGATTCGTTTTTGATTACTTGCCGCTGAGTTTCGCGCTGACCAAACGGTTAAGGCTGACGCCCTCTTCGGCGGCCTTAATGGCCAAAGCCCTGTGAATCTCCGGCGGGACCCGGACAACGAATTTACCGCTGAAAGACCGCCCGGCGAGGGGGATGGGTGGGGTTTCGCCGTTTTGCTGCATGTCGGAGACTGCTTCGGCGACCGTTTTCCTGATGCCTTGGAGGGCGTTCTCGGGGCTCTTGGCCAGCCAACTCAGGCTCGGGAATTCGGCGCAGAGTCCGACGTATTCACGGTCATCCTCGGACCAGGAGATTCGGTATGTATAGCGGTCATTTTTCAGAATCATATCCGCCCTCCAGTTTTTCAATTGCCATAAGCACTTGCCTTACTTGATAAGCCTTTGCCCTTCCTCCGTCATTTTGAATATTGATCCTGGGATCCCCGATCCACGGTGTTTTATACACTCTGTGGCCGCTGCCTCGCTGCCGGGGAGGGCCGAAATACCTATCACAAATCCTGCACAAATCGGAAAATCGAACATTGTCAGGGCCGGCCTTCATTCTGGCGAGAGACCGCTCAAATTTGCCCTTCATAATGATACCAATATTGATACTATTGTCAAGTCTTTTCTTGTCTCAAGAAAACGACGGTCTAGACAATCATTTTCGCTCAGTAAGGTGGTTGATGATACGACCGACCACAGAGAAGTCGCGGCGGAAGGAAAATCGATATTAGCACGGGGCATTACAAGCCGGTGGTGGGAATCGTTCTCTTCAGGTGAGGAGATTCAGCGCCAAGAGCGGAAATTCGCCGCGTTGCGCAAAAACTAAATTCTCATCTTTTTTCTTAGGCGCCGAACTGTCCGCTTAAAGACGATTCAAGCCTTTTATCGATTTTTTCTCCATCTTTGGTGCGAAATCATATTAAAGAGGAATAACATGGGAAACATGATAAGGAGGATTCAATGAGAAGCCGTCACAGAAAAAGGATCATCCCCCTCGTCCTTGGACTTCTGGCCATCGCGCCGCTTCTCAAGGCAGTCGATGTCCAGGATACCGAGTTTCTTACCTGCCCGGCGGTCAACGGTAACCGTGCTCAAGCACAACCGCCGGCGGACAGCAAGTATCAATGGACCGGGTCGGTCGAACAAAAACTCTGGGGATTGATGACCATCTGGGCGGAAGCGAAGTTCAATTTTCCCTATTTCGACAGGATCCCGGACATCGATTGGGATGCGAAAGTCCAGGAATACATTCCCCGAGTCATGAGCGCAGACAGCCTCGACAGTTATTATGAGGTTCTGATGGAATTCGCCGCCCTGCTCAAAGATGGACACACGCAGGTCGTCCCTCCCTGGATGTTCGTGAAACCAGGGCATGATCATCCGCCCGTGGAACTTCAGGTCGCGGAAGATAAATTTTTTGTGGCCCGGACCGGCGACACCGAAGAAATCAGGAAGCAGAGGATTTTTCCGGGATTGGAAATCTTGGAGATAGGCGAACATGTCCCCGTGCGGACTTATCTGAAAGAAAACATTCTCCGGTTCAACTCCCGCGGCACCCCGCAGGCGGACGAGACGATTGGATTGATAGGCATTCTCAGCGGTCCAATGAACAGTCAGGTGCCGCTCAAGGTGAAAGATCCGGATGGGACCGTGCGCCAGGTTTCCTTGACTAGAAATTCAAGGGATAAAGACGGCCACACGTTTCAATGGCGGTGGGTGCGATGGTACATGTTCGATCCGCTGATTGAAACGAGGATGGTCAATCCGGATATCTGTTACATCAGAATCTCAAACTTTGGCAATGAAAAGGTGGTGGAAGAATTCCAGAAGGTCTTCGAAAGGCTGGACCTCTCCAGGATCAAGGGGATCATACTCGATATCCGATACAATCCGGGCGGGGATAGCACTCACGCCTACAGCCTCATTAGCTTCCTGACCGACCAGCCATTGAAAGCCGCCAAATGGAAGAGCCTTTCCTACGTGCCGGCCCATCGGTCATGGGGCCGTCCGACCGGATGGCTGGAAGGTGGCCCGTCCGTCATCGAGCCCCGCAACGGGAAAAAGTATACGGGGCCTTTGGCAGTTCTGACCGGGCCCGGAACATTCAGTGCCGCCGAAGATTTTTTAGTGCCCCTCCAGTATTCCAAGAGGGCCGTACTCGTAGGTGAAAAAACGGCCGGTAGTACGGGGAATCCGATCAACATCCCTCTGCCCGGCGGAGGAAGGTTCATGGTGGTGTCCAAAAGAGACATGTTTCCCGACGGGCGGGAGTTCGTCGGCATCGGCATTCAGCCTGATGTGGAAGTGCGTCCAACCCAAAAGGATCTACTTAAAGGGACAGACCCCATACTTCTGAAGGGAATCGACGTTATCAGGAATTGGGCCTTCTATCATTAATCGGGGAGACGGAAAAAAAGATTCATTTCTTTTCTGTCAGATCCAGGTAGATTACCTCAACCAAGCTCGGCCAGCGCCGGCCGCCGGCAACACTCTCCAGGCCGAACGCTTTTTTAATTTCGTCGAGCGTCTTGCCTTCTTTAATCATGTCTTTGATCTTGGCCTGCTTGTCTTCGATCGACGTGAGGAGTCCTTGAATGTCCTTTTTCGTCAGGGGGTCGTTATGGCCGGAGATGAAAGTCTCTGCGTCCAGCTCGAGGATCTTCTTGAGTGAGTTGACGAGGCCGAAAGACGTTCCGCCTTTTTGGCGGTGGATCAACGGGTCGCGGCCGAGAAAGATGAGGTCGCCGACGAAAGCCACTCTATCCGGCGGCGGGAAATAAACGATCGTATCGCCGCTCGTATGGGCGGGGCCAAAATGTTTCAGGTCGGCAAGGCACGTTTTTGGAATGAGCACGCGGAGATCTTTCGAAAATGTTTGAGTCGGCAAGTAAGCTCGGAGGGCTTCCATCTTGGAATCTTTAAAGGCCTCTTCCATGTCTTTTTTCGTTTGCTCGTGGGCTATGATTTGCTTGATTTCTTGACGGGGAAATCCCGTGAGTCCGTTGACATGGTCGCCGTCGCTGTGGGTGATGACGACGGTGACGATGGGTTTGGAAGTCAATTTTCTAATCTCGGCCACAACCTGCTTGGTCGATTCCTCGGTCATTTTAGCGTCGATGGCTAAAACTCCTTCCTCGGCAATGACGAATCCGGTGTTCGCCCCGCTCCCGCCTTTAACCATGTAAATATTTCCTTTGATCTGCTGGACCGTGATCGGCGGCGGCTGTTGCGGTTGCTGGCTCAGAACAAAACCCATCCCGGCCAAAGCGAAAAGGAGAAGTCCAATCCTGCCGGCATTCCTGAAATTTCTCATCGAAACCTCCTTTCCCAAAGATTTATTTATACTCAAAATCTCAAGATATGTAAAATTCGCAGACAAATCCTCAGCGGCTGCTGGATATTAGGGCCGGCGTTCGATGCGGAACTGACCGATTACTCGATTACTTCTTCTTTAAATACTTGTCAAACCAGGCGAGCGCCCTCTGATGGTAATCCACGACATGGGCCGGCTGGCGGAGTCCGTGCCCCTCGTTGGGATAGATGGCCAGTACAGCGTCGACGCCCAGCTTCTTGAGGGCGGTGAACATCTCCTCGGCCTGGGCCACGTTGACGCAGAAATCCCATGCCCCGTGGATAAAAAGGGTGGGCGTCTTGCAGTTGGCGACGTATTTCAGAGGCGACATCGCCCAGATCTTGTCGTAATTTTCAAAAGGCATGAATCCGCCGTCGCTCTCGAACCAGTCCGGGTTGGCATCCGCCCCCCAGTCACTGATCAGGTTGCTGATGCTTGCCACGGGCACAGCGGCCTTGAACCGGTTCGTCTGAGTAACGATCCAGTTGGTCATGTATCCGCCGTAACTTCCGCCCGTTACGCCCATCCGGCCGGGGTCGATGAATTTATATTTCGCCAGGACATAGTCCACGCAAGCCATAATGTCCTTGTAATCGGCGCCGCCGAGGTCGCCGACGCATCCGTCAGAGAATTTCTGGCCGTAGCCCGAGCTGCCCCGCGGATTGGTGTACATGACCGCGTAGCCGTTGGCCGCCAAATACTGATAAATCGCGGAGACACTGTATCCGTATTGTCCGTGAGGCCCGCCGTGGATGCTGAGAACGAGCGGATATTTGCGGCCTTCCTTGAAGTTGAGCGGCTTCATGAACCAGCCTTCGATCTCCCATCCGTCGAAGCTCTTGCAGGTGAATTCCTCCGGCTCGACGGCCGCTATCTCATCACTGAAGTTCAGGCTGAAGGAGGTCACTCTCTGTTTCCCCGTTCCATCGGCCTTGACGCGGTAGATCTCGGCGGAATGCGTGCTATCCTGAAAGGCGTAGCAGATCTCGCCGCCCTTTCTCAAGGAGTAGCTGCCGACTTGGCCATAATCCTCGATGACCGGCGTGACTTTGCCGCCGATGACGGGAGCGACATATAAACACACCCGTCCTTTATTTTGGGCCGTGAAGAAAACACTCTTGCCGTCAAAGTCCCAAACGGGGGCTTGGCTCCACTGGTCGAGAGGCGCGGTCAAGTCGATGGTCGGGCCGCCGGCCGCGGGGATGATATACACTTTATACTGCTCGGCGTCGCTCTCCTTGCTGCGGCGGCCGCGAAGCCGGTTGAGATAGGCGATCTTGGAGCCGTCCGGCGACCAGACGGGCCAGTATTCGGGGCCGACCGTCTTGGTCAACTGGGTCAGTTTCTTGTTATCGATGGAAATGATACAGATGTCGTTGTTGGAGTCGTAGTCGTCGCGACCGGTGCGGTTCGAAACGCAGGCGACCTTCTTACCGTCGGGCGAGAAGGTAATGGAATGGTAATCATATTCGCCGAAGGTGATTTGCTCGGGCTTGCCGCCGTCGGCGGAAATCACAAAGACGTAAGTCCGGCGCATATCCGAGTAGTAATAAAAAGCCTTGAACTGGAGTCGTTCGACGACCATGACGTCGTTGCCCGTGGGAGGATTGAGCGGCGTGGGCGGGTGATGGGAATAGAAACGCGGGCCCGCGGCGTTGTAGGCAATCTTCTTGCTGTCGGGCGACCAGCAGATTTCGTTGCCCTTCATGCCGATATAAGCGTTAGATTTTTCGACATCGACGAGCTTTTTTGCGTTCGAGCCGTCCCTGTTCATGACCCAGAGGCCGACCCCCTCCTTACCGGAAGCGAAATATGCGACCCGCTTCCCATCCGGCGACCAGCGCGGGCTTGACACGGAGCCCGTCGGACCGGAAAGCGGCCGAGGCTCGCCGGCACCGCTTAAAGGAATCGTCCAGAAAGCCTCTGAAGATTCAAACGTATCGGGATTTCTCTGCGAAAGGATAAAGAGCAGGATTTCTCCGTTGGGAGAGACGGCGAGATCGCCTATCCCCTTGATCCGGTACTGGTCCTTGATCCCCCAGGCGCGCTTTTCAGGCTTTCCTTTCTGGGCGAATGCCGGGAGCACGATCAAAGCCAAAATCAAAGCCTTGACCAAAACGTTTTTCCATTTCATGAAAATTCCCTCCTCTCAGTATTATTTATCGTAGCAAGATACATTAGATATCAGTGAAAGGACCCATGTCAAGTCCCGCCTGGCTCTATAACGAAAAGTGGGGCAAAGAGAAGGATTTAGTGGCATGTTTCCTGGTGGAAACAAATAATTTCTTCCAGCGCAACTTAACCTGCATTATTCATAAACCGGGTGCGATACGGGGTAAAGACCGGAATGGACTCGCTCCCGAAGTCCCGATCATGAATATTTTCGAAGTCTTATCTTCTCCCGGCCATCAGCTTCTCGATCTCGTCGATTTCCTTGGGGACGTCTTTCGTCAGGACTTCACAGCCGTTCTTGGTGATCAGGACCGTGTCTTCTATTCTTACACCGAAATTCTTCTCGGGATAGTAAAGGGCCGGCTCGATGGCGAAGACCATTCCTTCTTTCAGTTTCGTGATCCGCGGTCCGACATCGTGGACGGACATCCCCACGTAGTGGCCGAATCCGCCTCTCTGGCCCCTGGCGTCCAGACCCTTCTTCTTCATGACGGCCGCCACGTGTTTCTGGACATCTTCGACCGTAGCCCCGGGACGGTAAGCCTCGATACAGGCCTTTTCCACTTCCAGGACGGTCTGATAGACCTCTCGTTGCTCGGGGGTGAATTTACCCGAAACGGGCCAGGTCCGGGTTATATCCATGCCCAGATAATCAAGTTCGGCCCCAAAATCCATGAGGACGACGTCGCCCTCTTGGGTCTGTCTCTCGTTCCTGTGATAATGCAACGTGCAAGAGTTCCGGCCGGACGCGACAATCGGCGGGAAAGACGCATTCTTCGAACCATTGGCGATGATATGGCCCATCGCCGCACCTTCGATCCCGTATTCGAAAATGCCCGGCTTCGTCGCCAGCATCGCCGCCTTGACCCCCTCCGCGGATATTTTCCCGTTCTTCCTCATGATGGCGATTTCCTCTGCCGATTTGATGTATCTGAGGGAATCGATCATCGGCGTCATGTCCTTCAGCTGGAAAGCCGGGAATCTTTCTTTAAGCTTGTTATACCGGTAGATGTCGAGCGGCACCTGGTCGCTGTAGTGCAGCATGCTTCTTCTGGCGAAATGAGTGTAAGCCTCCCTGGGCGCCATCTGGAGGAAGAACGTAAAACCCTGCCTTGACCCGTTCCGGGCGATGAACTCATCGAGATAGGTCAAGATGTAGATTTGGGCAAAACCGGTCTTTTCCTTGGCTTTCTCATCTTCAAGCAAATTCGGACCATCACTATTTATTTGGCTGGCCGTCAACTTGGGCAAAAAGAGAAACGCCTCCTTGGTTCCGGGCGTCATGGCCACGACGGCGTTGACGTCTTCGACACCCGTGAAATAATAAAAGTCGCTGTCCTGCCGGAAGAATGCTCCCGGGTTTGGCCCGGCCCTCCGGCCCGTCGTGTCTCCGAAGATAATGATGATTCCCTCTTTGCACTGGTCCATCAGGGCGTTTCTTCGCCGGATGAATTCATCCTTGGAATAGCCCGTTCTTTCCGCGAATGAAAATGCTGAAAACACAAAAGATAAGAGGAAAAGAAAGAGCGAAAAATGAATCATCTTTTTCCTGTTCATAGCTTTGCCTCCTTCATTGTTTTTTTTCCTAGGGTCAAAAAAAACAGAAAAATCATTGGCTCTCTCACTTCGGGTATATTATCAGAAAACACTTGACATTAAAATATATTTTTATTATTTTAAAAAAACAAAGAGGTTGTCAAGTAAACTGAGCCTCGCTTTAGAGACGGGGCTTTAGTCGATAAGGTTGAGGGTATGTTCTTACGCCGTAGGATGTCGAGCATGGCCGATCTTGATAACCAGGGGGCTGAGAATATATTCCAGCCAAAGTCTTTTGTTCCTTTCTATCAAGGGATGGGGATAAAAAAGTTTTTACGTTAATTGAACTTACTCGATAAGGAGGAATAAGAAATGAAAAAAGGGCGGATCGTTCTCTTAGTGTTACTCGGTTTTCTGATCGCGAATGGGATGCTGATCGCTCAGGCGCCGACGGGAAAAATCGTGGGAAAAGTCACGGATAGCGAAGGGAGCGCTCTCCCGGGTGTCACCGTCGAGGCGACCAGCCCCAAGATGGTCGGCAAGACGTCGGCGATCACCGACGCCAACGGCGTTTATCGTCTCCTGGCCCTGCCCCCCGGGACGTTCAAAATCACCTATTCTCTCGAGGGATTCAGTACCGTCGTCAGGGAAGATATCATACTCAGCATGGAGCAAACGCTGACTGTTGATATTTTAATGGCTCTGGGGAAAATTCAGGAAACCGTTACGGTGACCGGCCAATCACCCCTGATCGATATCAAAAACACGACCAAGTCGGCCACCTTTTCCAAAGAGATGTTCGAATCCTTGCCTAAAGGCAGGAGTTTCGATACGATCGTCACGGCCATCCCGGGGGTCAATTCCGAGGTCTATGCCGGCGGAATTTCCACGGACGGCGCCAGCGGCTCTGAAAACATGTTCTACATCGACGGCACGGATGTCACCAATGCGTTGACCGGAGTTCGCGGCCAAGATGCCGTTTTCGATTTGGTCGATGAAGTCCAGGTTAAAGCCAGCGGATACAATGCGGAATTTGGAGGTTCTTTGGGTGGTGTTGTCAATGTGATCACCCGTTCCGGAGGAAACGCGTATCATGGGGAACTCACTGTGTATTATTCGGGAAGCGCACTTCGAACCAAGGAAAGAGACACCCTCCGGCTCGGGCTTTACGATACCACCATCGCGGAGTACGTCAACTACCAGGACCTCTACGGAAAAGACAAGCAAAACAGGTATGAAGTGGGCTTCAACCTTGGGGGATATATCTTAAAAGACAAGATGTGGTTCTTCACCTCTTTCCTGCCGGTGTTCCAGGACACGACGAGGCACGTCGTCTGGGTGCCCGCGGGGAGCGCGGCGAACGCAGATTTCACTCAAAACTATACCTATTGGAATGCCAGTCTCAAGATAACAGCCCAGCCGCTAAAAAAATTACGTTTATCGGCCGGCATCGTCAATAACTTCAGCAAGTATCGGGGAGACCTTCCTGTTCGAGAAGGGATATCCAGCCCTACCCTACCTTGGTCAAAGTATGGATACGACTATCCGAATTTCAGCGGGAACCTGACCGCCGACTACACCTTGGGAAACAATTTCATCGTGAGCGCCCGGGGAGGCTATTTTCACAGAAATCAGAATAATCAGCAGGTCCAGCCGATAAGTCCGAGATATATTTTCTATGCTGATCTTCCTGTGGGGACCAACGTAACGAACACCATGTTCAAGGATATCCCCGCAGCTTTCGTCAAGGCGAGAGGCTGGGCCAACATCGGCGCCAACGACATCTACGTGATGAAAAAAGACATCGAAGACCGGGCCAGTGCCAGCATGGACGTAACTTATTATTTGAACCTTGCGGGCGAGCATTCCTGGAAGGCCGGCGTTCAAATGGTCTGGCTCAACAAGGATATCGACAACTCCGCTTTCTATGAGCAGATCAGTCTCGGTTGGGATCAGTCATTTCAGGACCTTATCACGGGACAGAAGACCAGGGGAAAATATGGCTATTACGCCGTCCGAGGCGGCACCGTTTCCGGCCCCTACGGCACCTTCGGCCAGAATTCCACCACGCGCTGGGCCGTTTACCTTCAGGACAGCTGGACGCCCGATTTCCTTAATAACCGCTTCACCCTGAACCTTGGCGTCCGGGCGGAAAAAGAAGACCTTCCAAGCTTTTACAGTGATCCCTCCATGAGAACGCCGCCAGTCCGGTTCGGCTTCGGCGACAAGATCGCTCCCCGCGTCGGATTTGTCTATGACATGTTCGGGAATGCGGACCTGAAATTATTCGGCAGCTTCGGCCTTTATTATGACGTCATGAAGCTCGACAGCGCGCTGTCCCGATACGGAGCCCGGAAATGGTGGAACGATTATTACACGCTCGATGACTGGGATTGGACCAAGATCGGGAAGGGCACCTACCCCGGGACGTACCTCGGCTCCTACAACTGGCGCACGGGAGGCTATCAGTATACCGAACCCGACATGAAGCCTATCAGCGAATCCGAGTATTCCTTCGGAGCCGAGAAAAAATTGTTCGAAAACCTCTCCGCCTCGGTCCGCGTCGTTTACAAGCACCTGATCAACACCATCGAAGACATCGGCATTTACCTGCCCGGAATCGGAGAGCAGTACTATCAGGCCAATCCGGGCCGGGGGGTAACTCTGCCGGTGTCCCAGGGGGGACTCTTCTCGGATGAGTTTTTGCCCTGCCCGAAAGCAAAACGGGAATACTGGGCGGTCAATTTCAGCCTGGATAAGCGCTTCAGCAACCACTGGCTCGGTGGGATTTCCTACACCTGGAGCCGGCTGTACGGCAACTACTCGGGCCTGGCCAGCTCCGATGAGTGGGGGCGGACGTCTCCGAACAGAAACGGCTTCTTCGATTCGACCTGGGTCTGTTATGACAAGAACGTAAATCTCGTCTACGGGCTCTTGAACACGGACCGGCCGCACCAATTCAAGGCGTTCGGCAGCTACGCCTTTGATTTCGGGCTGACGATGGGCCTGGTGTTCAACGGCATGAGCGGGACCCCGATCTCGAGAGAGCTCAATCTGGGCAACGGGTCTGCCGGCTACTTTCCCGACGGGCGATTCACGGACAGCCGGACCGCTTTCCTGTTCTTCGGGAATGCGTATGCCGAATACAACCTGAAATTAACGGACAGATATAAGATCCAACTCAGCCTTAACGTCGACAACATTTTCGATGCCAAGACCCCCATCCGTGTTTTCAATTTGGAGAACCAGGGAGGGGTCACGCTGAGTAATGATGAGCGATTGAAACCCTACACGTATTCCCTAGCTGATCGCACCCTCACGACCTACAAAAGAACCGTCAAGTTTACCTACGACCCCCGCTACCTAATGGAATATGGATTTCGTGCGCCGCTCGAGGCCAGAGTCGGAGTAAAGTTCATTTTCTAGCCATTCGCCGTTATGGGAGTTCAAAGCCCCCCAGGCCGGAGGCCGGGGGGCTTTCTTTATGCACGTCGGGGGGGGGCCAACGTACGAGAGAAATCATAAAGTGAATTTTTCCCGCTTCTGGACTTCTCTTCCGTCGGCGTTATTCCGGATCTTGACGAGAAGGTCGAAGTTTCCCTTGGGAAGGCCCGAGTAGGATAATTCGGCCCGGAAGGTCTTCTCGAAATCCCGAACCCAATCTTTATCTTCGATGGCCAGGGGGTATGATTTATGTTCCTCCCGGACTTTTTGCGGCTCTCCACCGGCCCCGACGCGCGTCGTGATCTCCAAAAACAGCTCGAGCGTCGTCTTGAGAGTGAATCCCTCCCTGGAAAACCGGATAATTTTGATCGGGATTCTCACTTCGACGCGGATTTCGTCGGCCTTGGTCTTCTCCACTTTGAGAACGAACTCGAGGCCTTCGCGAGCCTGCGGCTTTTTCGACTTTCGCTCCATCTGGGCCTCGTTGATGAGCGTGATCTGCATGGCGCTCAGGGGCTCGAGGGCGTAATCGTCCGTCCAGTTGTTGTCGATGAAGAGGATGGGAAAGAACCCGTAATACCACTCCTCGTACGGTTTGTCGTAGAGGCCCTGTCCCCGGGGATAGGTGCGGCGCTCGTCGGGCGGCCCGAGGAGAATATAGATCCGCCCCCGGTCCTGGAGCCAGCCCGGCGCTCCGCCCGACTTGAAAAGATGATTGGCCTCCTCGATGCGCTTGAAATAATCCTCTCTGTATTCATTCGGCTCGGTTTCGGGATCGGGATCCCGTTTCTTCCAGAATTCCTCGATGAATTCGTCGCGTGCGGAGGGGGGAAGATTCAGGAAGGCTTTCCTTTCTTCCCTGGTGATGATGTAGCGGACATAGGAAAGGAAATCCTTGTCGTCCGGAGCGAGGGATTTTTCCAGGCCGATAGTCGCACACGCGGCGGATAAAAGCAGCAGCGCTATCCCTAACGACGAAATCAAATTTCTCATTTGATGTCTTTGATCTGCTGGACACGCTTTCTCAATTCATCCTGCTTGGGGTCGAGCTGGAGCGATTTCTCCCATGCGACAAGGGCTTCTTTGGTGTTCCCCATCTGAAAATAGCAATCCCCCACGGAATTGAGGATCAAGATATTGGTGCCGTAGCTCATCAGATAATCCTGATAATGGGCTGCCGCTTCGGCGTATTGGCCTAAAGCCTGACAAGAGCGCCCCAGGAGTTCCAGAAATTCGTATTTATTTTGGCCCTGGATGAAGGGAGGAGCGATCTGCTTGACCCGCTCATATTCCTTCCCTTGGTAAAGGGCCCGGATATAATCCAGGGCATATCTGGGGTTTCGGGGATTGACGCGATGGGCTTTCTCGAGGAGGGATTTGGCTTTATCCAGCTCGTCTTGATTGAGATACTGATTTCCCAGCACATTGATATAAAAAATGTCGTTCAGGGCCGGTTGGGCCGGCGACATGATCCACGGTCTCGGCAAGTTGGACATAAGGGAGATTGAGAACTGGGAGCTTTGGGTGTGAACCTCCCTGCCAGCCTGGTCGAAGAGCGTCGCCTTGATCGTATAATATCCAGGAGATAGGCCGGCGAGAGGTAATTCCTCATAGAAATTAAGGGAATCCATATACTCCCTCAGGGGCTTTTCCCGCGTCAGCTTTTTCTCCTTTTCGTTGAAAATAACAAACTCCAACTTTCCGTTTTTCCTCAAGTCCTCCGACAGGCTGAAAATCTGGAAGTAAAGATGAATCGTATCGGAGGATGAGAAATCATTGCGCGGAGAAGGGACGAGCTGAATGTCTCCGATCTTAAAGGGCTTGTTCCGATCCGCGGCTTGGGGATCCCGGATGATTCTGTTGGCCAGGACGAGAGAGCCGATCTGAAGGGGAGGCGTTTCAGGAATGGAAATGTTCGCTTCAAAGGACGTGAACTCTTTGGACACGGCGTTTTTCAGGAGGCAGCTGAACTTGAAAGACCCGGGGATGAGGGGGAACATGTCTTGGTAACTGAACAGCTTGCCCATCATGTTCGCCATCTGTTCCTTGGTGAACTCGGCGGAGATCTTGTTCTGGACCTGGTGGACGGTTTTATCCCGGGAGTCTGAGATGCGGCCGTCTATCTCCAGCGAAGCCAGGAATTTCCCCTGGTATTCTTCGATCGTGAGCTTTTTCGGCTCGATCAGATAGTGGACGAAGAAGACGCCAGACTTGTCCCGGATGACCTCGAGGAACGCGTCATTATCGATATAATTGGCGCTATATTCCACTTCCACCCGGTCTTTGTATGCCAGGAGTTTCTCGGCATAGGCTTCTTTGACTCCCTCGTATCCTGCCGCCGGAATTTTGGAGTTGATCAAGACTTCGGAGGCTATGGAGAGCGTCTTCATCATCTGGGTTTCTCCGGGAATCAGGGAGAGGGAAACCTCGGCGAGCTCCGGGCTCACATTGAGGAGCTCTTCATAAGCCGCCTCATGATCAATGATGTCACCCGTCCAGTTCATAAGGAGATACTGGGGCCCGTACTTAACGGGTGAGTAGAGCTTGTATTCGCCATTCGGGTCTTCTTTGAAGAAAACCACGTTGAAGGCGTTGGGAAGGCCGTACTTCGTCAGTCCCTCGTAGAGCCAAACCGTCGTCGGGCGGACTTCGGTGAGGTTCTCGTACTTTTCCTGGTACTTCGGCTCGCCGAGGAGGATATAAATCCTGCCCATTTCCGACCGCCAGCCCGGCCCTGGGGACTCCTTTCCGAAGTTTTGGTTGGCGTAGGAGATGCGGCGGTAATGCTCTTCTTTGTACTCGTTTTTCGGCGTATCGGGTGTTGGATCCCGCTGTTTCCAGAAGGCTTCGATGAAGAAATCTCGTTCCCGGTCGGTTTCAAGCTGCAAAAAGACTTCCTTCTCTTTTTGACCGATGATATATACGACTTCCTCCTCAAGCCATTTCCGGAAAACAGGAGGCAAATCTTTCGGCGATTTTTGCTTCTGAGCCGGCAGGAAGAGAGACAGGACGAAAAGCAGGAAAACGCCGATAAATAAACCCCGCTTTTTCATACTCTTATTATATGCCAGCGGCGAAGTCGCGGTCAAACCGTCAATTGATCGGGTTACTGGCACATCTTTGGTTTAGGAATGGGTCAGAGCTCTTATCTTGCCGGGAAGCACCGTCATCTCTTCCCTTGGCCGGTATTTTCCTGCAAAGCGATCATTTTTCGGACTTGACCTTGATTATTGGCCGGAATTATCATTTTTTCGCAACGGGCGGTATCGATCTCGGGCCTGACTGGACCGGAATTTCAAGGTCGCGGCGACAGACCGGCAAACCTATGACTCAACCCGGGAAAATCCTTTCGGAGCCCGTCGCAACGGAGACAACTGGTACCTGGGCGCCATGACCAATTGGGACCCGCGGGAGCTTGAGATCCCCCTGAGTTTCCTGGGCGCCGGAGAGTATGAGGCGCGGATCTACGCCGATGGCCCGGACGCCGACAAGGACGCCACATGTCCCTCGGCCGAATATTTTTCATGTTTTTTATTCAGAGGGGGGAGGTTCGGATGAATCCAGCCGCATCGGGCATCTCTGACGCAATCCGGGGCGCCCGTCCCCGTGCTCAAGCTGTCCTTGACATTTTCTGAGCTCGAACATACTCTTCCTCACGATGGATGTATGGGATTATCGAGGCGAAACCGAGGCCAGGGCCGGCCTCGTCGAAAAGCAATTGCTTATCCTTTAAATTCAGCGATGAGGGAGATCCGCCTTTGATCTCGAGGCGCACGGGGCTGTTTTCGAACGACCTGGTCATGGGGCTCCGTCTGGTGGCTGGACTCCCGGCCTATCTCCGCCACCCCCTCTCCGTTTCCGATTCCCGCGCGATCCTCCGAAAAAGGTTCGAACGCCGCAAAGAGGATTTCCTCGATCTGGCGAAGCGCGCGATCTTCGGCAACCGCGAAAGCCCGTACCACCCTCTCCTGAGCGGGGCCGGATGTGAGTTCGGTGACTTGGAACGCATTGTCCACATGGACGGGCTGGAAGCCGCGCTCCTGTCCCTTTACCGCTCCGGCGTGTACTTGACGTCGGACGAGTACAAGGGCCGCCTCCCCGCCATCCGCGGGAACGCCTCGGTCGCGGTGGATCCCTCCCGGCTGAGGAACCCGCTCATGTCTCCGCAGTACCTGGCGGCAACGAGCGGGAGTCGCGGACAGGCGACGACCATTCCGCTCGATCTGGCCTGCATTCGGGACCGCGCCGTGAACATGTACCTGGCGCTTGACGCCCGGGGAGGCGCGCGCTGGAGGAACGCCGTGTGGGCGATCCCGGCCGTCGCCCCGATCCTGTGGTATTCGGCGTGCGGCGGGCCGGCGGCTAGGTGGTTTTGGCCGATCGATCCGAAAACATCCGGCCTGCACCCGCGCTACCGCTGGAGCGCCCGGGCGATCGCGTGGGCGGGCTGGATCGCCGGCATACCCATGCCTGCCCCGGAATACGTTTCCCCGGACGCCCCTCTCCCGATTGCCCGATGGATGGAGCGGACGCTTCGGGAGGGCGAGGTCCCGCATCTCTTTACTTTTCCAAGCTCGGCGGCGCGGCTATGCCGGGCGGCGGAGGAAGCCGGCATCGATCTCGCCGGGGCGCAGTTCACGGTCACGGGCGAACCCGTTACTGACGCCCGTCTTTCCGCGATCCGCCTCGTCGGGGCCGGGGTCGCGCCCGATTACGGGAGCGCCGACTCCGGGGGGTCCGCCGCCTGCGGCTGCCTGTCTCCGGAGTCGCCGGACGACGTCCATGTTTTCAGCGACCTCAACGCCTTGATCCAGGCCGACGCCGCCCCATTTCCCGCGGGCTCGCTTCTCCTGACGTCCATCAGGCCGACCGCGCCTTTCGTTTTCCTCAACGTTTCTATGGGCGATCGGGCTGTCGTCTCCGACCGCCGCTGCGGCTGTCCCGTGGAAGCGCTCGGGTGGACGACCCACCTCCGCGACATCCGGAGCTTCGAAAAGTTGACCGCGGGAGGCGTGACGTTCGCGGATAGGGACGTCGTCCGCATCCTGGAAGAAGTCCTTCCCCGGCGCTTCGGAGGAGGCCCGGCGGATTTCCAGCTCGTCGAGGAAGAAGCCTGGGACGGACGTCCCCAGCTTCTGATCCTGGCGCACCCGTCCGTCCCCGCTTTCGATCCTGATGAGGTGTCCGATGTCTTTCTGAGGGCCCTCGGGGCCGATTCCGAAACCCTCCGGATTATGGCCCTCCAGGTGAAGGAGGCGGGCTTCCTGCGGGTCGAGCGCCGGGCGCCGCTCGCCGCGTCTTCGGGAAAAGTCCTGCATGTGTGGCCGGGATCGGCTGTCCCGCCGGGAGGTCCCAAATGACGGAAGAACGCGTTCACCGGATGGATAAGGCGGCTCTCCGGCTTTTCGCGCGGAAGGGGATGGAGGCGGGTCCGAACGCCCCACAGATTTGCCGGGAGAACGGGCTCAAAGTCCGGAGGATCATACAGATCACCCGGGACCTCTCCGGGCGCCCTTTCGAAGAGCTCCGGATCCTCGACCTGGGCTGCGGGGAAGGGGTCTATGCGATCGAAGCCGGCCTGCGCGGGGCCCAGGTCGTCGCCCTGGACGCCCGTAATCAGCGCTTGGATCAGGGCGCCGCCTGCGCCGCCCGCCACGGCCTTGAGAACGTGCGCTTTGTCCGGGAGGACGTCCGCCGTGTCGCCCGGGAATCTCTCGGGATGTTCGACGTGGTCTATTTTCTGGGCCTGTTGTACCACCTGGACGCGCCGGACGTCTTTTCCGTTCTGGAAAACGTTTCCGGCTTGTGCTCCCGCCTGCTCATCGTGGACACGTTGATCTCTCCGACGGCGGAGACTGAAGTCGAATGGCGGGGCAAAATCTACCGGGGAAAAAGGTTCCGCGAACACGAGGACGAAGACGCGGACGAGGTCCGCCGCAGCCGGGTCCTCAAGTCCATCGACAACGCGCTCAGCTTCCGCTTCACGCGAGAATCTCTTCTGGAGGCCCTCCACGCCGCGGAATTCACCTCAGTTTGCGAGTGCCGCGTTCCGTTCGAGCCGGGTAAAGCGGACGACCGCGTCACCCTCGCCGCCGTCCGCGGGGTCCCGGTGGTCATATCGACATATCCTTGGGTCAACGGCAAGTCCGAAGCCGAAATCGAGAGCGCGGTCCGGTCCGGGGAACTGAAAAAGCCCAGCCCGCGCGGGGACGAAGCTTGAGCTTGAGGTTGATTCGCGGAGAGTCCGGCCGAAGGCGCCGGGCCGTCGTCTTCTTAGGGATGCCGGAGAACGGCCATTTCCAGCGCCTGCGTCCGCTGATCTCCGGACTGTCCGGGGCCGGGATTACGGCGCACGTATTCACCCACGCCAGGTTCAAGCGGCAGGTCCGGCAAGCCGGAGGCGTCTTCTACGATCTCTTCTCCAAGTACCCGCTGGAACGGGCCGATGACGAATCGCTGCCCATACCGTCCCGGTACGTCACCTATGCCGCGAAGTACGCCGAAGGGATCCGGCGCGACGTCGCGAAGACGGGGGCATCGCTCGTGATCCACGACACCTTCGCCGTCGTCGGGCGCGTGGTCGCGTCGCTCCTGGACATCCCCCGCGTCAACGTCTGCGCCGGCCACAACCTCGCCCCGGCGCGCATCCTGGCCGTGCTGTCGAACGATCCCCGAGTCAGGACGTCCCGCGCCTGTCTCGACGCCGTGAAAGTCCTCCGGGAATCTTACGGGATGACGGACGCCACGCCATTTTCCTACGTTTCTTCGATCAGCCCGACCCTTAACGTCTATTGCGAGCCCCCCGAATTCCTCGAAAAGGACGAGCGCTCCGTTTTCGAACCGCTCGCGTTCTACGGATCTCTTCCGTCCGGCGAAGAGCGGCGCGAAGACGGACGGAGGGACCATCCGTGGTCCATGTCCGGAGGAGGCCGGGATTCCAGAGTGTACGTCTCCTTCGGCACGGTCGTATGGAGGTACTACGCCGCCGACGCCGTCCGGGCCCTGAGTACGATCGCGGCCGCGTTCGCCGGATCAAAAGAACTCGAGGCGATCATCAGTCTGGGAGGCGCCGGGGTCGACAGGAGCACCGTCGCCGGATGGGTTCGGCCCAACGTGTCCGTTGAGAGCTATGTCAATCAATGGGAGGTCCTGCGGGAAGCGGGGGCTTTCATCACCCACCACGGAATGAACTCGACCCACGAGGCGATTTTCCACCGGGTTCCCATGATCTCCTACCCGTTTTTCATGGACCAGCCCGGGATGGCCGACAGGTGCCGAAAGTTCGGACTGGCCGTCCCGCTCACGGATTCCCCCCGCGGCGAATTCGGGGAAGATCAGGTGCGGGTCGCGCTGGCGCGGTTGGCCGAAGGCCGGGATTCGACGCGCGCGGCGCTTTCCATGGCCCGTGAATGGGAGCTCGCCGTGATGGCCGGGCGGCCCGCCGTCCACCGGCGGATCCTGGATCTCATGGGATAAACGCGATAGAATAGGGCCCATAGAGAGGAAGAGCCGACATGCCGAAAGAATTCCGTATGTACATCGACGGGGAATGGCGCGACGCACTCGACGGGGGGAAGTACGACGACATCAATCCCTTCACCGGCGGGGTTTTCGCCCGAGTCGCGGCGGGAAGGCGCGCCGACGCAGCCCGCGCCATCGTCGCGGCCGCGGCCGCGTTTCCGGCCTGGTCGCGCTCGCTCCCGGCCGAACGTCAAGCCCTGTTCCTGAGAGCCGCCGATATCCTCGAGAAAAAGCGGGACGAATTGGTCACGGTTCTCGCCGAGGAAACCGGATGCGCCTTCGGCTTCGCGATGTTCCAGGCGACGTTCACGCCCGGCCTCCTGCGCGAGGCGGCCGCCCAATGCCATCAGACCGCGGGGGAGATCATCCCGTCCGACCTTCCGGGGGGCCTGCACATGTCCGTTCGCCAGCCCGTGGGCGTCGTGGCCGGCATTGCTCCGTGGAACGCGCCCCTCATCCTGTCCTTGCGTTCCATCTGCATGCCGATCGCGTTCGGAAACACAGCGATTCTCAAGCCATCCTCGGAGTCCGCCGTGGCGGGCGGCGTGGCGATTGCCGAGGTCTTTCATGAGGCGGGTTTCCCAAAGGGCGTTTTGAACCTCGTCACAAACGGGCCCGGAACGAGCCGCGAGATCGGAGATGAATTCATCGAGAACCCGAAGGTGCGCCGGATCAACCTGACGGGCTCGACGGCCGTGGGCCGGGAGCTCGCGGAAAAGGCGGGCCGCCATCTCAAGCGCGTGGCCCTGGAACTGGGCGGACAGAACCCGATGATCGTACTGCGCGACGCCGACATCGATCAGGCCGTGAACGCCGCCGTCTTCGGGGGCTTTCTTCATCAGGGCCAGATCTGCATGTCCACGCGCCGGATCATCGTCGAGAAGCCGGCCATCGGGGAGTTCACCGAGAAGTTCGTCAAGAAAGTCGCCGCCCTCAAGATGGGAGACCCCAAAGAGCCGGACACCGTCATCGGGCCGCTCATCAACGGACATCAGTTGCGCCAGGTCGGCGAGAGCGTCGAGGCGGCTGTCCGGAACGGCGCCAGGATCCTGTGCGGAGGCAGGTCCGAGGGACCGTTCTATCATCCGACGGTCCTGGCGGGCGTCAGGCCGGGCTCGGCCTTCTCCCGCGAAGAAACCTTCGGCCCCGTCGTCTCGATCATCGAAGTCGACAGCCCGGACGAAGCCGTGGCCGCGGCCAACGACACCATGTACGGGCTGACGGCGGCCGTGTTCACGCGGGACCTGGCCATGGGACTGGACCTGGCCGAGCGCATCGAATCGGGAATCGTCCACATCAACGATCAGACCGTTCACGACGAACCGCAGATGCCCTTCGGCGGGGTCAAGGACAGCGGCTGGGGCCGGTTCGGCGGGCGGGCGGCCCTGGAGGAGTTCACTGAACTGCGCTGGATCAGCTTCCAGCGTTCGCCTCGCCGTTATCCCTTCTGACCGCCCCGTGCCGCGTTCGTCGTTATCGCCGCTGAGGCGGATAAGCTGGCCAGGATGAAACATGCTCAAGCCGTCCTGAACTAGTTCAGGTTCTTGACATGGATTAGCGGCTGGGAATATCATCCTTTTATCCCAATGTCCATAACCGGTCAGACACTTCTCCATTACCGCATCCTGGAAAAGATCGGCGAAGGCGGCATGGGCGCCGTGTACAAAGCGCAGGATACGCACCTCGACCGGATCGTGGCCGTCAAAATCCTCCCTCACGAAAAAGTGGCGGACCCCGATCGCAAACAGCGATTTGTCCAGGAGGCGAAGGCCGCTTCGTCCCTGAACCATCCGAACATCGTCGTCGTTCACGACATTGCTTCGGACCGCGGCTTCGACTTCATCGTCATGGAGCATGTCGAGGGCAAAACCCTCGACCGGTTGATCGGCCGCAAAGGGTTGCAGCTCAATGAGGCGCTCGGCTATGCGGTCCAGGTTGCCGATGGGCTGGCCAAGGCCCACGCCGCCGGGATCGTCCACCGGGACATCAAGCCGACGAACATCATGGTCACGGGCGAAGGCCGGGTCAAGATCCTCGACTTCGGCCTGGCCAAGCTGACCGAGGATGTTGCGGCCGCCGATTTCGGCCCGACGGCGACCCTGGGCCGGCCGGGGAAACCGCAGACGGAAGAAGGATTCATCCTTGGCACGATGACCTACATGTCCCCCGAACAAGCCGAAGGCAAAAAGGTGGACTCCCGGTCGGATATTTTTTCCTTCGGCTCAGTCCTCTATGAAATGCTCACCGGACAGAAGGCCTTTCATCGGGAGAGCCGCATCGCGACGCTCGCCTCCATCCTTCACGAGGAGCCGAAGCCGGCCGGCCAGGTCAACGAAACGCTCCCGCCGGATATCGAACAGATCCTGGCGCGCTGCCTTCGCAAAGATCCGCAACGGCGGTGGCAGAACATGTCCGACCTCAAGGTTGTTCTTCAGGACTTGAAGGAGGATTCGGAATCCGGAAAGCTGCGCGCCCCCCAGGCGGCCGTCAGCCGGCGCCGGAGACGCCCATTCGTCTGGATCGGCCTAGCCACTTTAGCGCTCGCCGTGGCGATTCTCCTCTGGATTTTCTTCCCGAGAGAAGCGGGCCCGCCGGAGTTCGAGATCACCCGGCTGACCTTTGATGATGGCCTTTCCTGGGCTCCCGCCGTCGCTCCAAATGGAATGATGTTCGCTTACTCATCGGACCGAAGCGGCGACGGCAATGCCGATATCTGGGTTCAGCAGGTCGCGGGAGGCCCACCGCTCCGATTGACAACCCACCCCGCCGGTGACTTTTGCCCGTCCTTTTCCCCGGACGGCTCTAAAATTGTCTTCCGCTCCGAGCGGGACGGGGGAGGGATCTATGAGGTCGCCACCCTGGGGGTGGGCGGCCAGGAACGCCAGCTCGCCGACCACGGCTATTTTCCCCGCTATTCCCCAGACGGCGCCTGGATCTCCTTTATCGAAATCCCGGCCTCTCTGGAAGACAATCTGAAAAAAATGTTCCTGATCCCGGCCCAGGGAGGGACTCCGATACCCTTTCAGCCGGAGTTTTACGTCGTCGATACGGATACGTCTTCAGCCCCGGTTTGGTCTCCGGACGGGAAATACCTGATCTTCAACGGCCTGCGGAGGGACGATCCCACCAGCCTCGATTGGTGGGTCGCTCCGGCCGTGGGCGGCCCGGCTGTCCGGACGGACGCCCACCGCAGCCTCTCGATGCCTCTCGTCTGGCAGTGCCCATACTCCTGGTCCGGGTCCTATCTCTATTTTTCCACGGGAACGACCGTCGAAGGAGTCAACCTTTTCCGGGCGAAGATTGATCGAAACGGCTGGAAAGTCAGCGGGCCCGCCGAGCGGATTACGTCCGGAGCGGGAATGCAATACGGCTCATCGGTCCTGAAGGATGGCCGCCTTATTTACAGCAATCTCAATTGGGCTACGAATATCTGGACCCTGGAGGCCAGACCGGACCTGGGCCGGGTCAGCGGGAAACCCATCTCGGTGGCCCGGGACGTCATGGCCAAGTTCAGCCTCAGCCTCAGCCGCGACGGGTCCAAGCTGGCCTATATTGCCTTTGGCGGTTTCCAAAGGACGCATTTCGAAGTCCGCTTGAAGGACCTGGTGACCGGAGAGGAAAAAATATTCCCGATGAGGGCCAATCAATTCGGCCAGACGCCCAGAGTAAGCCCCGACGGAAACGTCCTCTCTTATCGCGATATCGTGGAGGGGAAGCGCAAAACCTTCCTCGTGACCGGGCAGGCCACCGCCGGTCGGGAGGTCTGTGATTCCTGCTTGATCCTGGGGTTCTTTGCCGACCCGAACGTTGCCCTCGTCGGGGAGAAAAGCGAGCGGCTCCTGCGGCTTAACATCGCCACGGGCGAAAAAGCCCCCGTCCTGGAAGCTCGTTCCGGGAAGATCATTGAACCTGCCTTGTCGCCCGACGACCGCTGGGTGGCCTTCGTCCTGGGAAAACCGGACGGACGGGTAACGATGTATATCGCGCCGCTGGCCGGAAGCTCGGTCCCGGAAAAGGACTGGATCCTCCTCTTCGAGGACAATCACTATCTGGGTTCTCCGGGTTGGTCTCCGGACGGCAACTCTCTCTATTATCTTTCGGAGAGGGACGGCTTCTGCTGCGTCTGGGTCCAGAAACTCAATCCCAAATCGAAAAAGCCGGAAGGGGATGCACAGGGCGTATACCACGCCCATCAGACCCGGTTCGCCTTAAATTTTCCGCTGGGCAACGGCACCCTGGCCGTGGCCAAGGACAAGCTGGCTTTTTGGATGAGCGAGGCGGCGGGCAATATTTACATGGCGACTCCGAAGAAAAAATAGCGGTGCCGAGAAGAAATTGATAGCATAAGAATTTCCTGCTTTCGCGTTGTAGTGAATTTCCGCACCGGACAATGAATCTACCCACCTAACTATACCGGAACTATATCGCCGGCCGGGTGGCGCTTTCAATTTCCGCGAAAAGCCACGAAGATCGGCATTCAAAGAGCATGTCGGGACAAAGAATCCCGCCGCACCGGTTAAAAGAGGATAGACTCCCGCTCCCCGTGCTCAAGCCGTCCTTGACATTTTTTGAGCTCGACTATACTCTTCCTCACGATGGTTGTCTGGGGTTATCGAGGCGAAGCCGAGGCCAGGGCCGGCCTCGTCGAAAAGCAATTGCTTATCCTTATCCTCCTCGGCCTGCTGCTCCCCGCCGCCGTCCGCGCCTCCGGCCAGGAAACCTCCGCGGGGGGGATCTCCTCCCCCCAGCGGCTGTTGGACAATTTGAAAGCAAAAACATATTCGGGCAGGCCGATCGACCTTCTCCTGTCCAACGCCAGCCTCCGGACGGTCATCGCCGAGCTTGAAAAAGCCGGCGGATTCCGACTTGACATGGACCCGGCCATCGACGCGCGGGTCACCTACCGGATCCGGAATATCCCTTGGGACGAAGCCCTGGCCACCGTCCTGGCCGACAATGCCCTCCGGATCGACGTCGACATGGCGGGGGAGGGCTTCAAGATCTTCCGGGGCGACCCCGTGACCCTCACTTTCAACAAGCCGGGCCGGGCGAAATTCGTTTTGTTTCTTTACGCCCACCTTTTCCGGATCGCCGCGGCCGGCGTCCTCCTGACCGCCGTAATCGTCGGCTTGCGCCTGTATGGAAAACGACGCGTACGACGGCGCTTAACGCCCAAAAAGGCCCTTCTGTCGGCGGACCTTGTGGAACCGACGAGGAAAAAACTGCTCTATCTGCTGGAAGCCGAGAGGATCTACCGGGACGAGAATTTGACCCTTCAAACGCTCGCCGAAAAATTGGCGGTCTCACCCCACCAATTGTCCTGGATCATCAACGAGGTGCTCCATCTCTCCTTTTCCACGCTGGTCAACGGCTATCGCGTCGAGGAAGTCAAAAGCAGGCTTTCCGAGCGGGATTTCAATCAGACCTCCATTCTTCAAGCCGCCCTGGACGCCGGGTTCAACACGAAGGCCGCCTTCAATCGAGCGTTCAAGAAAACCACGGGGATGACACCCTCACAGTTTAAAAAAACCGTTTCCCGATAGATTCCGCGCATCCGGCCGCCGGGCGGACGTCTCCTTTGATAAAATGCGACCTATCGAATTTGTTTAAATATAATAAAAACTCTCCGGCCTAAAGGCCGGAGTTTCATGCCAAAAAGATGATTGGCCTCCGCTTCGCTCCGGGTGCCATTCATCCCCAGGCTTAAAAGCCTGGGGTTTTCTGGCAAGGATATAAATTACGAAAAATTTAGCCTCGGATTATAAATAGGGGCGACAACTGTTTCGCCGTGATTTAATATGCCGAACGGCTCACCCATGAAAGTGCCTAATTCATCGAAAGGAAAGCAAATGAACCTTGAAAACGACTATCCGATTTCGCACCGGCGGATCGCCGCGGCGGCGTTCCTCTGCGCCATGGTCTTGGGCATCGCCGTGGAGTTCCACGGTCAGACCGGGCAAACCGGCCAAGGACCCTACTTCGGGCAGAAGCCGCCGGGAACCACCCCCAAAATCTTCGCGCCCGGTATCGTCTCAACCCCCGCCCATGAATTTTCCTGCTCTTTCACGCCCGACGGGAAGGAATTTTATTTCACCCGCAGGGATCCGAAGCGGGGGCAAAATCTCATCATGGTCACGAAATGCATCGACGGAACCTGGACGGATCCCGAGGTCGTTCCCTTCATCCAGAACAGGATGTCGTTCGAGCCCCGGGTAACGCCCGACGGAAACCGTCTCTACTTCACCTGGGAAAAACCCGTGCCCGGCCAGGAAGGATTCGGGATGAACATCTGGTACGTTGAGCGCAAGGGCGAAGGCTGGAGCAATCCGATCAATCCCGGACGATTCCTCAACCCGATGAAAGCCATGTATGTATCCGCGACGCTCGACGGGACCATCTATACGTCGGAAATCTCGGGAGGCCCCGGGACGGAAGGAATCGCCGTGGCCAGATTGATCGACGGCAAATACAAAAGCCTGGAACGATTGGCCGCGCCGATCAACGTCGGAGCCCAAGACATGTACCCCTATATCGCGCCGGATGAAAGCTATCTCATCTTCGCCTCCCGAAGGCAGTCACCACCTTCCAGCTCCGGACTTTTCGTGTCCTTTAGGAATCCTGACCGGACGTGGGGAGAGCCTCGGGCCATCGACCTGGGGCTTCCGGCCGGGCTGCCGCTCATCTCGCCGGACGGAAAATACCTCTTTTTTACCGCCGGGGAGCGGGGGAAAAGCGATATCTACTGGGTCGAGGCGCGATTCCTCGAAGAAAAGAAACAGGCTGAGCCTCCCGCCGTCGAAGACCGGCCCGGGCGGCCGGCAGAAATCGCTCAGGAGAGTTCGAAATCGCCCCAAGACCAGTACGTCGTCCCCGCCAATAAATCGGAAGATCCGAAATCGCCCCAAGATCACTTCGTTGTCCCCGACGTCACCGCCCATAAAACCGAACGCATGGTCGACGTCGGAGGCCGGAAACTTCACGCCTGCCTTTACGGCCAAGGTTCGCCCACGGTCGTTCTCGTCTCCGGCACCAACGACGCTCTGCAGGAGACCTGGAATCCACTCATCGACCCCTTAGCCTCGGAAGCGACGCTCATCACCTATGACCGGGCCGGGATCGGAAAAAGCGAGATCGGGGATCTTCCCACACACGCCAAGCAATCGGCTATCGATCTGCGCCATCTCCCGGAAAAACTGAACACGCCGGAACCCATCCTTCTAGTCGGGCATTCCTACGGCGTGAGAGTCGTCAATTTGTACGCCTCCCTGTTTCCCGACGAAGTAGACGGGCTGATCCTCATGGACGGGGTACCGCCCACGATCCTGGACGCCTAAAAAGCGATACTGACCGGAGCGGATCTCGAAAGATTAGAACAAATGACGGCCGGCGGGACCGCTCCACCCAACCCCCGGACGGAAATGGACTATAGTCTCGAGTCCCTGGAACAGGAACTGAGGATGGGCCCCTTGCCCCACGTGCCCATCCTCGTCCTCATCGCCAGCGCCAAGCGAGAGAATGGCGTCCCCCCGGGATTCAGCCCGGAAGCCCGCCGGAAGATGGCCCAACTCGGCCTGGACCTGCAAAAAAAGATGGCCGCCGAAATCGGCGGGAAATTCATCGTGTTCGACGGCCTCGGCCATCTCATGCACTTGGAAAAGCCCGCGCCCATCATCCTGGCCATTAAGGAAATGATTCAGAAGCTCCGGGCGGTCCCCACTAACACGCGTTGAGAACCGGCCGGATCGTCGAGGCGCGGAGGGCTACCTCCGGCGGTGCCGGGAAAACAGGATCGCGAGCGAAGTGGCGGTCATCCTGACGTAGGCGAAGTAGCCTATTTCTTATTTGGGGTCGGGCCTCAGCATTTAAATTAATAATTTTCTCCGGGTTGGCCTCGGAAAGCAGAAAGACCCCCTCATCGCACCTGTTTCTTGAACAGAATCTTCAGCCGGTTGGGATTCTTGACGTCGGAAGACAGCCAGTCCTCGGCGATCGGCCGGACAGAGGCCGCTTGAACGCGCCTCACATATTCCAGCAGTATGATATCTTGAGCATGAAGATGTTGTCGCCGGGCGCCGTCAGCAGATCGCCCAAGTCGCGCCATAGCATCAGCTCGCCGGGATGGGCGTAATCGGCGCGGTTCTGGGTCCAGACAAAATAGAGAAGAGAGCCGGGCAGATACTCCCAACGGAGCACGACCGTGCCGCGGAGCGATTTCATGTTGAAGTCGGGATTGCCGAAAGTGAAGGCCGCCGCCGGACCACCGTCGCCGTCGGGGTCGACCATATAGCGGCCATTGGCAAAGGCGATCGTCGAGCTACCCTCTCCAAAGATGTTATAGGCGTAAGCTCTCGGCCGGGCCAATTCCTTGATCCGGTCGTACTTACCCACGCCGATAAAGGGCTGGAGGTAAGCTTGGACCGATAGCTTAGGTGTAAAGGTCCAATCGAGCCGGAAATCGGCCGCGATGATCTTCTGGTCGATCCGGCCATAAATATATCGCTTGCCGAATGTCGATGTCATTAAAGAGTCCGGCACCCGGGTGATCCACTGAGTCTCCGTCGTGCTGACGCTGACCTGCGGACCGATCGATAGGCTCAGGTTGGGGCGCGGTTTCCAGGTCAAAGAAAGCTGAGTATTCGTGCTCCGGCCGTCCTTGGGCGTTCCGGAAACCGTTCCTCTGCCCTGAAGGATGATCGCCCTGCGGCTGTCGGTCAAAAGCATATATTCGACCTTCCAGCCGGCCGGCCGGAGAGCCAGGGGGCCGCCGCGGGTCAGCTCGTTGCTCAACCTGTCCGGGTAGAGAGTGAGTTGCATGACGGCGTTCCAGAAATTCCGGAACACAGCCTGGCCGACGATGAGTTTGGCCTCCTGGATCTTGTTCCAGCCGAAGTCATAACACTGGGCGGCTCCGAGTGCGATGAAGAGGGACTGAAAGACTTTCCCGGGTTTAGTCCACTGGTAGGCGGGAAGGATGGAGAAGTTGATGAGGTCCGACCCCTTGGCCTGATAGCCGGCGTCGCTGAGATCGAAACCCGGAGAGAGGGCGCCGGCCGCGAGGTTGAAGATAAAGTTACCGTTCTGCTTGGCGAACTGGAGGCGGCCGCCCCAGCCCGAGAGCGAGGTCGCAGCGGGATCGATTTCGATATGCGCGGCGTCGGGCCGCTGGAAATAGTGCATGGACGAATACTGCAGCCGGAGGATGTCCTCGACGCTGCCCTCAACCCGCGTCCCGCCGATCCAGCCTCCAAGGACATAAGCCCTTTTTTTGTCCAGGAAACTCCAGCCGTCGACGGCCAGGCTGAACGCGTTTTTGTTCAGGATGCTGCTCAAGGCTTGATGGTCAAGGTCACGCATAACACCCGTGGCCATGAATCCGATGCCGTGCCGGCCATCGTTGATGTCTTTTTGGGCGCGTAGGACACCGTAATAGGAAAGCGGCTCAACCTCTTCCCGCATTCGCGCGCCGGACTGGTCGATCGTGGCGAATTCGCGGGCGGTCAGGGCGTTGATGAAACCGATGTTCCAATCGCTCAGCTTTCCGGTCAGTTTGGCGGCTCCGAGGATCGTCGACCGGTCGGGAAAATCGACATGCCCGTTATTCGTGACATAGCCCTGCGGCGCGCGGCCGATGCGGCGGCTGTAGAAGAACAAAGGATTGGGCCAATACATATCCGCATTTATGTAGATGCCGCCTCGACCGAAACTGTCAAAGGTCGACGCCCCTTCGATGAAGAAGGGGCGTTTCTCCTGATAATAGGTTTCATAGGCCGACAGATTGATGACGGCCGGGTCGACCTCGACCTGGCCGAAGTCCGGGTTGACCGTCGCGTCAAGCGTCAGATTGCTCTTGAGCCCAAACTTGAGGTCGAGCCCGGCGTTGCCGAGCCAGCGGCTTCCCGTCTCGAAGGGATTGCCCGGCTCGGCCGGACGGAACCGGCTCTGGCCGGTGACATAGGGCATGAGCTCGAGATGCGTCCCGGGGCTGATGCCGCGCAGTCCTTCGAGCCGGGCGAAGCGCGAAACAAAGGCGGATTCGTTCTTGGGGACCCAGGAGAAGCTGGCCGTTTCGTTCTTTCGCAGGATGATGCGGCGGAAGTTGACTCCCCAAATGTAATCATCCTTCTTCGGGAAGCGGATTTGGTGAAAGGGGATCCTCATCTCCACGGTCCAGCCTTTATCGTTGACCGCGGCCTTCCATTCCCACACGCCGTCCCAGGAGCTGTCGCTGGCGACGTCGTTGGACAAGGCCTGGTCCATGATCGCGCCGGCGGGATTGACCCCGAAAAGATATCCTGTCCGCTTGTCGTCGTAGGGATCGACAGCAAACATGAACCAGTCCGAATCCACCTGGGTGTCTCGGCGGCCGAGCCGGCTGACGATCTTTCCCGGTTCGGAATCATGACAGAACGCCGCCACATAGACGGCTTGATCGTCATAAGCTACCCAGATATCCGTTTCTTCCGTGGACGGTTCGCCGTCTTTGGGATCGCTCTGGATGAATCCCGAGCTGCTCTGGGTCTGCCAGACTTTTTCGTCCAGGCGGCCGTCGATCGTGATGGGTTCGTCCGTCCGCACGGCCGTGACCACCTTTTGGTCCGGCGGATTGGACAGCGTTTTATTTTTATCCTCGGCCGCTATCTTGAACGGCAGCATCAACACGATAACAAGAAGGAGGACTTTCTTCATATCTTAATATCTCCTCTCGATTCATGCCAAAAAAACCGGATGGAAGTCACCTCTGCCTGTCCAATCTACTTTCTGAGAACCGGAATGGAAAGCCAAATCCTGCGAGCGGTTCTATATTAGGACCAAAGGTCGTATTAAACGTTAAGGAGTTTAGGGATTTTTGATGACGCAGTTCAATCTCTGAAATCAGATTGAAGCTCTCCCTCGCAAGAGAGATGGGAAAATCGATGGTCACCGCGCCCGCGGGCAGGCTCAGCAGAAAACGAATTTCTTATCTTTCTCATTCTCGACAAAAAGAGCAAACAAGGCAGCTGCCTTTCCGGCATCATAGCTCTCGAGGATCATCTCCTGCTGTTTACTGAGGGCTTCCAACTGAGAGGGAGTGCGAGATTGCCTCAGCGAAAAACCCTCCGTGGCTTTTTCTCTGCCTTTTCGCAGCTCTTCTTCTTTGTTCTAACAATCTAACAGGATACCGGACGATACATCGCCGAGGTACTCGATGCTTTTTTGTCCTGCCTTCGAAGCTTCGCCCGGATAGAAGATGGCACCCCCCGGCAAATGAGATTCCCAGCTTCCTCGACTCATCGGCAATAACGAAGTAGGCCTCGCGCGGCAGGCGCAGATCAACTTCGATAAAATCTGCGCCGGATTCCTTCACCCGTCTGACCGCTTGCCGCGCTTCATCTTCATTGCTGACGCTGATGGTGCCGGGATAAAACGGTTCGGGTCCGTCGATCGGGGGTTTCGGCGATGGCTTGACGCGGGCCGAGCAGCAAGCCTTTGGCGATTTCCTCTCGCCATTGGAAGTGCTCAGGGAATCCCCGCATCTGACGTACGCCGGTGACCCCGTTGGCGATGAAGAGTGGAAGGTACCTGGCATAAAACCAGTGGACGTGCATATCCCAGACCCCCGGGATGAGAAAATTTCCTGTGGCATCGACCAGTTGGGCCCCTTTGGGAGGACGGACTTTGTCTGTTTTTTTGATCTCCACGATGCGGTTGCCTGTAATGGCCACCGTCATATCCGTCTGATTCTGACCTCCGGCGGTATCAATGATTGTGACATGAGTGAAAATAAGCGTCGCTTGACTCTCGACCGGCTTTTATCGGGCACAAGAAAAATAAAACAAGAATGAAAAAAGAAGTAACAAAATTATTTTTTTTCTCGTAGAAGGCCCCCCTCCCTCAGAGTAAAATTATTATATGTTTTATTTTAAAAATAGTAAAAGCGCAGTTCGATGCGACCATCTCTAACTGTGCCCAAAGTGTACCCCAAAAGATCGAGAGAAGTTAAAAAATCCATCAAAATATCAAAAAATATCGCGATCCGGAAAGCCCTGTTTTTCGCGGGTTTACAGGGGAAATCCCTTATTTTTTGCGCTTTCGCTTTGAGCGTGGCTTCCTGCACACGGTAGGAGTCACAGGTTCAAATCCTGCATCGCCCATTCTTTTATTATCAATGACTTTCATGATCCCCTTGCCAGACAAAATTGGAGTTGTGCCCAAATTTGTGCCCATCTCAGACCCTTAAGCTTCTTCAGAGAAACTTCAGAGTTTCCCTGAGGCTATCCAACACTTCTTTCATGTCGGGTACTGGGCTTATGAGCCTTCCGAGCTCCCGTTCCCAGTACGGCCTCAGCGTTTCTTCTAGTGTAGTGTCTCATAAACAGCTTTACAATGACTGAGTTTATCGAGAATCTGTTCCACCTTCTTCGTCCAAACGAAAGGCTTCGGCTGTTGATTGTGGATTCGAATAAATTC
>Ga0315288_10001225_pt1 | contig 33046 bp, 33 predicted proteins | sample YL17G11_20_MG_FD_203454 | JGI IMG/M metagenome (GOLD analysis project Ga0315288, IMG submission 203454) | Sediment microbial communities from Yellowstone Lake, YNP, Wyoming, USA - YL17G11_20 | ecosystem: Environmental > Aquatic > Freshwater > Lake > Sediment | place: USA: Wyoming | collected...
TAAGTTATTTAATATTTTATACGATTATAAGAAAGGAGAATAGGTATGCACGAAGTAGGTTCATTAACTTTTAAAGCCCCAAGTGGAATGTTAGCTAGAAGGTTTGTTACAATTATTGTAGCTACTGATACTGTTGCTTATACAGCAGCAGCGGCACAACCAGATGCTATTACTTTGGGGGATGAAGATAATTTAGTTATTAGTGTTGCTCTTTTAACTGATACATCTCGTTCATTTCAATTTGATGCAGCCGGTATAATTGCTTTAGGTGAGTCGGTTGAAGTAGTAGGGGTAGTTGGAAAAGGGACTGTTCAGACAGCTGGCGCAGTAGCTTGTTTATGTAAACTTGCAGCGGTTAATGGTAGTATTTCGGTTGGTTACAATAAAGTAAAAATTATTGTGGCTCCAACTAATGCAGGTGTTGTTGGTGCAGGTGTAACAGCTGTTGAAGCAGGTGATGCTTTTACTCATGTAACAACATTGACAGTTAGTAAAGCAATGCCAGCTATTGCAGGAGCGGCTAATCAAGGAGTTGGTATTCCAGTATATACCCTTCCTGCAGGAGCAAAAGTAATTAAAACTGCAAACTTTAATTTAGGACTTACACAAGTTGGCGTTCTGATTGGTGCAGATACACCAGAACTAGGTCTTGGTACAACCATTGGTACCGGTGCACAAGCAACTCTTGGTGCTGTTGGTGCTGGTTGTGAAAATATTCTTCGTGGAGCTTCTACTATTGCTCTAGGTAATTGTACGGGAACTAAATCTCTTGATGGAGCAGTTGTTGACTTATATATTGCAGCTGCTGGTGATCATGTTATTTATGCTAATATAGCAGATGGTTGGGCAGGTGCTGATGCTGGGCCAACTTTAGCTGGTACAATTGTAATTGAATGGGTCTCACTTTAAGTGAAGAAAGGATTTAAATAACTATGTCTAAGTATGTTGGTAGCACTAAATTAAGAAGCGATTTGAAAACCCTCATTGAAGCTAGCCCAATGGGAACGGTTAATCTTGTTGCTAATAAGATTTTACCTGAAACACCTGTTATTGAAAAAACTGCACAGGTTCCTGAGTTATCTACCGGTGCAGGTATGAAATTACTTGATACTAAACGTGCTCCTGATGGTTCATTTAAAAGAGGGGCATGGGTATGGGGTGCGCAAACTTACTATACCTATGAATATGGTTATGAAGAACCTGTAGATAATGTTCAAGAATTGTTGAACTCAGATATTTTTTCTGAGGAAACAATATCTGCAATGGTTGCGAGAAATCAATTACTTCTTGCTCGTGAAAAACGTGCAGCTGAAGCATTGTTTAATGCTACTACTTTTGCAGCCGGTGCTGATAGTGAAGCAGCAGATGCTGTTTGGAGTATTGCTGGTTCTGATGGTTTTAAAGATGTAAATGATGCTTATAATAAATTGTTTGCGAAAACTGGTAAGGCAAAAATTCAATGTAGACTTTTGATTAATGAAGTTGTTTTGCGTGAAGCTATTCGTTTAACACAAGTAGCTGATGCTGTAAAGTATACTACTCCTATTGAAAATATGGAAGAGAGTATACAAGCAAAATTGCTTGCTACTTTCTTTGGAATAGGTGGAGTGGATGTTGCAACATCTTATGCCGATTCTACAGCACTTGGTGTTGATCCAGCTATTTTTAGTCGTTTATTTGCTAATGCTTATGCTTTGTTGTATTTTCCAACTCCTGCTATTCCTTCTTGGAAGGTACCTGGGATTGGAAGGCAACCTGTTTATACAAAATTTGCTAAAGATTATATTATAGAATCTTATCCTGAGGAAAGGACTGATTCTACTATTATTCGCGCCAGAGAATTTAGAGGTATTTTCTTAGATACTAAGTATGGTGTTTTAATTACGACTGTTCTGTAAAGTAAGATAAGATTACTTGTACCTGTAAATACAGGTACAAGTAAGTTAATTCACCGAGGTGATAAAGTATGAGAGCAGAATTAATTGGTGCAAAAAAATGTATTATGGGTTTAAAAGTTTATAATAAAACTAGAGATAATGAAATAAAAAAGATTATTGCTATTTTTATGACTAAGACAAGAGAGAAGGCTAGAGATTATTTAATACCCAATTTAACTAATCCTAAAACATATAATCCATATCAAGCATGGAAACAACAACCTTCAACTCCTGGTAGATTAACGTCTAGAACTTGTAAACTTAAATATATGTTAGGATATGATATACATAAAAATGATTATTTATATGGTTGGGATAAAAAATGGAATAACATTCTTCAAAAAGAAGAGACTATTGGTTTAAAAGGTCAAATTAGAGAGATGAGAAAATCTACAGAACTTGCTTATATTGGTACATATAGAGTTTTTGTAAAGGAACATTATATTTTAATGAGTACAATGTTTGGTATGCCTCAAGAAACCTTAAAGTCTTTAGCTATGCGTTTTCAACAGGAATATATGGGCAGACCTATTTTTGCGCCAGTAACTAGTGAGAGTGAACTTGTGAGTTTATTAAGGAGGTCAGATTGTGTCAGTTGAAAGACAATTTTTAATAAAATTATTGGCTAAATTAAGAACGTGTACCTATATAACTAGTTCTGCTAATGTTATAGTAGGAGAAATGTTAGAACATTCTCAATTAGATAATACTATGTTTCCTAGGTTAGAAATTTTAATAGCAAAATCTAAAGAAAATGATTATATAGATCAACGTCAAATAGAAAGTGAGTTTAGATTTTCTATAGCGGGTTGGGTAAGAAGAGAAAAATTTAATAATTTAGTAACTGAAGATGATACTTTCTATTTGTTGGATTTTGCATATGAAGTAAAAAGATTAGTTAAAAGTTTTAATTCTGATAAAGTAAATGGAATAATTGTTTGTGATGGATTTACACAAGTTTCAGCCTTTGCTGAGTTATTTTATGAACATGAAATCATAGAAAAACTTGATTCTTTTATACTGATGCATGGAATTGAGTTTACGTTACCCGATACGTATGGAGGATAATAATGCCTATTTCAAAGATTTTTCAAACTGCTGCTATGCAATTAGAAGCTGGTAGGAGTGAAACTTTAAAGACTTGTACTTTTCAAGCCGAAGCAGATGATGATATATTAACAACATCTGTTCAAACTTTTGTAACAGGTGATGCTGGTTATGTTGTTAAAGGTGCTGGTGATCTACCTAATCCAATAGTAGCATTAACTCTTTATTATGTAATTGTTATTAATACTACTCATATTAAATTGGCTGTTAATAGGGCACATGCTATTGCTGGTGTTGCTATTAATATTACTACTGATGGTGGCGCAGCTAATGTATTTAATGTTACTGGTGTAGCTAGTGAAGGTTGGGGAGATGCTGCTTCCGCTGCTACTTTAGGTGCAAATGATGCTTTTCCTTATTTATCTTTTTCTAGTAAACTTGCTATTGCTCTTGAAGAAGATGCTAGTGTAACGACTAAAGGATTTAAAGCATTACCAAGAATGATTGGTAAATCTGTTGATAATCCTTTATCATTTTACGGTCGTTATGCAGGTATGAATAGATTTCATTATTGGATGTTTGGTTTTGAACATGACCCTGGGGGTGTATACTGTTTTAAAGGAACAGGTTTTGCTACTACTCCTACTGTTGGTGTTGTTTATGTTCAAAGTGGAAAAAATTATACTTATTTAAGAACTGAAACATATCGTTCAGGTATGTCATTAGAATATATTTTTGTATTTTCATCTACAGAAGTTGCTCCAACTGTTGCTGGTGAATTGACCAGTGATGGTAAACCTACTTTTACTTATACTTCTGTTAGTGCTAAAATGTATGAACATACTTATGAAATTGATTCAGGTGCTCGTCATTTCAGAGCTTATACAGCAGCAGAAGATGCAGTTCTTGCTTCAGTAGAGGTTACCGATAAAAGAAATTTAATGGCAACTATAGGAAAAAGATCTGATGGGTATGATATTAGATATCAAAATTCTATTTGTAAAGGTTTTAATTATAAAATCGCAGCAGCAGGTTTAGCTTCTTTTGAAACTAATTTTCTTGCATATTCAGAAGCTAGAGATGATTATTCTTCTTCTGCTTGGACACTTTTAAGTGGGTTAGGTGATAATCAACTTGTACCTGCTCATTTTGAACACATGGTTTTAATTGGTACAGCTTATGCAATAGGTGCAAATGGTCAATTGAATAGTATGTCCGAATTGGGTATAAGTAATTTAGACATAGGTGTAGGAATACCTTTACAAAGTATGCAAGATTTTGTTTCAGGTTTATCAATTGCTGAACCTATTATTGAAAATGCATATGACATTAAAATTAATGGAACAATAAGTAGACATAGTAGTCAAGTATATCAAACTTATAGAGATGCACAAACTCCTATTATTTTAAGGGTCGCTGCAAATCAGGGTTGGTATATGCAAGAGTGGTTAGTGAAGACAGCTATTCTTAGTGAAGCTGGTATGGATGATTCAGGAGTTGCTCAAGAAGTATTGGCTATTAACCCGGGATATGTGGAAGGTTCACATCAGTGGACTACGTGGTTGACAGGTGTTACTGAAATTCACAAAGCTCCTATTGTTTTTAGAACTCGTGATTATGAATCAGTTAATCAAATGACAGCACAGTAAGTTAATTCACCGAGGTAAAAGAATAGGGTGAATTAGAATTCACCCTAATTCTTTTACAAAAAAGGATAGATATGAATTTTAAAATAAATACCATAAGAAAATTTGAGATTGAACATATGTTTGATGATACAGATGTGTGTGTAAAACTTTTTTTTGAAAAAGTAGCAGTTGAAAATTTAAATTTTGATGAACTTAGAGATAAATTAAATTTGAAAAAAGTAGCAGTTAATAAAGAAGAAGAAGGGCAAGTTAAAGAAGAAGGTTCTTATAATGCTTTTCTTTATATGTTAAGAAAATCATTAATTGGTTGGGAAGGTATTGTAGATCAAAATGGAGTTGTTGTTCCTTTTAATGAAAATAATCAAATAGCTGTTTTTGAAGAAGTTCAAAAAGAAGTTTCTTTAATACGGAAAATTATAGTTGCCTATTCTGGTATAAATGAAAAAAACTTGTAGATTGGTGTGATGCTTGCATTGATTATGGTTGGTTTCCCCAAAAATGCTTATCATGCCAATTTCAAAAGTCTTGTACTTATTGTTGTTTAATACCTTTATTGGAAATAGATTTAAAAAATTTAATTATTTATACTAAACTTCCAGAAATATGGAAAATCTTTAATACCGTAATTTCTCTTGGTTCTATAACAGAAAGTGGTTTTTCATTAATGGGGACACAAGATTTTTTAAGAGATATGCCTATTGATTTGGATGTAACATACGATGAATTTTGGAGAGCAATGTCATATTTTTTATTAAGGTTAAATAGGGAGGTATTAAAGAATATGGAGACTAGAAGGAGTAAAAATGGCTAGAGATTTAGTATTACATATATCAATTTATGATAAAGGTAGTGTTGCAGTAAAAGATTTAACTGCTAAAGTAGAAGGACTTGAGAAAGCTACTTGGAGTCTAGGTAAAACTTTAAATAGAGTATTTGTAGCTTCTACCTTTTTAACGATACTTAATAAATTTAAAGAAGGTATTACAAAAACTATAGATGAAGTTACTAAATTCGAAAATACTACTCGTAGAATTGAAGGTGTTGCAGGTATTTCAGGTAAATCTTTATCTAAATTAAGTCAACAGTCTATTGATCTTTCTAATGCTACAGAGTTTATGGCGACAGAAGTTCAATCAGCTACATTAGCTTTAGTTAAATTAGGTATTCCTGCTGTGGCAGCATCTAAAATGTTACCAATTTTAGCAGATATAACAACGGCTACTGGTTTAGAAATGGGTAGAGTTTCTGTTATTGTTTTAGATATAATGCGTCAATTTAGTTTAGATTTTTTAAATATGGCAGAAGTACAAAGAACTGCTAATGTTTTATTTCAAGTAGAAGCACAGACTTCAATAGAATCTTTTGAAGAAATTGCTGACTCTATGAAATATGTTGCAACTGTTGCTAACACAATGGGTTATTCTCTTGAAGAAACTTCTTCTATTTTAGGTATTCTTGCCAATAGAGGTATTAAAGGTACTCTTGCTGGTAATGCAATGAAGAATATGTTTTTAAATATTTTATCTGCAACTGGTAAGACTAAACAAGTCTTAATTGGTATGAATACGGAAACAATGTCTTTTGCAGATATTTTAGCTGAATTAAAGGTTAGAGGTGTAGATGTAACTGGGTTTCTAGAACTATTTAAAAAGAGAGCAGTTGTTACATCTTTAGCAGTAGCAGCTAGCAGTAAAGAAGTTAATGAATTTACTAAAGAATTGGAAGAGCAAACACTTAAAGTTTCAGATGTAGCTGCCGTTATTAGGTATAGTTGGATTAATCAATTAAAAATATTGGAAAATACTTTTGTTAATTTGGGTGCGACATGGCAATTAATAATGGATAATTCTTTTACTGTTAATCCTGTAACTCAATTAATAGAATCTTTTATCAGTTTACAAAAATGGATGCTAGAGAATAAGGAATTGATAATTGTTTTTTCAAATAATATAGCAAAATCTTTAAAAAATGTTGCTGACGTTATTGGTTTTTTAGTTAGTAAAGGTGTTATAAATTTTAGATTTTTAAGTGCAAGTATAAAAATTTTAATTGCTAATTCTATTCTTTTTAATAAAAATTTTGTTGCTGGTAATAAAGCAATGCTTAAGTTTAATGAAACAGTAAAGGCAACTGGAAAAGGTACGGCTTTAGGTAGTCTTTTAGTTAATTGGAATATGTATGCTTTAGCTCTTTTTGGTACGATAGAGATTCTTAATGTGGCATTTGATAAATGGAATGCACGATTAGATAAACAAACTGCAACTGTTGCAGATACTTCATTAGAAGGTATGAAAAGTAAATTAGCAGCATTAAAAGAATATCAAAGTTTAAAGTATAAACCTGAAGAAAAACAACAATTCATTGGTGAATTTGGTGATGTATCAAAAAATGCTCAAAAGGCTAGCGCTGAAATAGTAACAATAGCTGAAAAATATAATTTGCCATTAAAGTTTTTTGAAAATATAGATTTAATTAAAATAATTCCAGGTTTGGAAAAGAGTATAAAAGAAGTTGAACAAATTATAAAAGATAGTAATGATAGAATAGCGCAAACTAAGTTAGATAAAGAAAATACTTTAGCTTTACAACTAAAGCAAGCAGCAATAGAGGAAGCAAGAAAAAGAGCACAAGCATGGATAGATGCATACATAGATTATTTAAATAATAGAAGTGAAGGTATTAAAGATGCTTATGCTAGAATTTTAGCTGGTATTCATCCTATTGAACCTAGACTTTTAAGTGAAGGAGAAAAAACTCAGGGGATAGGTAAAGAGACTTTAAAAAGTTTAAAAACTAAAGAAGTAGTTGAAGGTAGTAATTTAACTGATATAAAAGATGTAGGTTTAAAAATATCTGATCTACCAAAAAATATACAAAAACAATTAGAAATGGTTGTTGCAGTTAAATTGGTTTTAGAGGAAAAAGAAATAGAAAAATTAAAGAAGGAAGTAGAAAAATTAAGGGAAAAACTTGAAGGAAAAAAGGAAAAGGAAAAAGAAGCTAAAGGTAAAGTTGTTGTTGCTCATAAAAAATCACAAGATACTAATAAAGAAATATTAGATATTACTTATAAAGATATTTTAGACCATCAAGATAAAGTTGTAGCAGCTTATGAATTAACTGATCAAATAATTACTGGTTTTGATGATCTTAGACACGATAAAATAATGAATAATATTACTAAAGAAGAAAATGCTTTAAATAAAAAGTATAGTAAACAGATGGATTTAGCCAAAAATAGTTCTGAAAGACAGAAATTAATACAAATGAAATATGATGCAGATATGAGGAAATTGCAAAAGAGAAAAGAAAAAGAAGAGGTAGAATATAAAAATAAAGAAAAAGCTTGGGCTATAATTGATGTATTGATAAAAGGAGCAGTAGCATTTATTGCTCAATTACAATCTGGGCCGGCAGGATGGGTTTTAGCAGCTTTAACTGCTGCTGCTACAACAGCATCCGCTATATTTATTGCAAGTAAAAAATATAGAGAAGGCGGAATGGTTAGAGGAGCAGGTAACGGTACTTCAGATTCAGTCCCAATGTGGGGTAGTAATGGCGAATATATGGTAAAAAAAGATATTGTTGATTCTTTAGGTGGTGAGTATGGTGTTAAATCAATGATTGAAGATAGATTAGGAAAAAGTTTTACGAGTAGTAGAAATGTTAATCTTTATATTGATACGTTGATAGGTTCTCCTGAATATGAAAGAGACTTATTTATAAGATTAAAAAAGGAAGAAAAGAGATGGTAACGTAAATCAATTCACCTAGGTGAAAAGCAAGGAATAAGATAATTATGGTAGACGTAGTTTTTAATCAAAGTGGAAATGTATGTGGTATTGTTGGAGAAGTGGTATATGCTACAGATTTCTGGTTTGAAAAGAATGGTCAAGTTCAATATATAACAGGAGATAGTGCTATAGTAGTTTATGACTACTCAGCACCTGAAATGTTATTTGCTGAATTAGTTGTAAAGAATGTATCTTATGCAGACTTTTTACTTTTGCAAACATGGATTAGAGAAAAAGCTTTATACAGATTGAATACTTTTACTATTACTTGTAATCCTAATACTTATATAAATTTGGGTTTAGGTAGAGGTGTAAATATAACTAATGCTCATTATAATAAATCTGATACAGAGGGAATATTTAAAATTACTCCACCTGGGATATATGAAATTAAATTTCCATTTGTAAGAACTGTATAGGAGGATTGAAAACTATGTTTGAAACTAGTACACAAGTAACAATGGGAGTTGTTTTATATCCAAACATAAGTGATGATTGGAAAATTGATTCTCCTTTTAATGAATTGTTAGAAGAAGCAGAAATTGCTTATGTTTTCAGTCCTTCAATTGATACAATATCATCTGAGTTGCATTTAATAAAAAGTATTCTTAACAATGTATCTAAGATTTCTAACAGTATTGATTTTATATCTAAAATAGATGTGGAAAAAAGTGAAGAACAAATAAGTAATGGTATAGGTGGTATTAGTAGATTAAAAGATTTTTCTTTTACCTTATTATTAAGTATTTCTACCTTAGACTTAATAAAATTTTATGGAAGAAAAATAGAAGTTGTTCTTTGGGAAGGAAATGAAATATTAAATGTTACTTCAGGGCAAATTGTTTTTAAAGGTGAAGTTTATAAAATAAATAGAGATAAGGAAGAAATAATTTTTTCTGTGAGAGAATTATTAAGTAGTTTAAAGACAGAGGTAAAAGGTGCAAGTGTTGTGGATATAGAAGGAGAGATTACATATGAACCTATACTTTTAGGTTACAATGAAAATATGAGTCTTTTACCTTTAAAAAAAATAAAAGATCAATATGGTGCAACTGTTTTATCTTTTAGTGAAAGTGATAAATATATTATTAAAGATATTTATATTAAACAATCTGGTGTAAATGATAAACCTATTTATAATAAAGTATTAAGTGACGCTACAATAAAAGATAAAATTGTATTCTTTGGGGAGAAGGATAGAATTTTTGCATACACAGCTGAGAGTATTACTTTAGATCAATTTCAAATTGATATACATGATTATTATATTATGGGATTTTCAAGTGTAGTTCCTTATGTTTTTGCTCCTGATGATTATATAGAAAGACTTAGTCCTCCTCCTATTATAAACACTTCTTGTAAATGGTTATATTTAAGAAGTGAAGTTATATCTGATAAAACATACTATTTATTTGCGACTGTTTGGGATGCTTTTTATGGTGAGACTAGATTAAACATGGAAACATATTTTGAGGAAAATAATAATATACCTTTTTGTGTAAATCATAATTTATTAGATAATTTTGTAGCTGATAGTTTTATAGATTATTCAGAAGCTAAAATAAAAAAGGAGATTGACGCTGTTAGATTTAGTACGGGTTTAGAGTATGATGCTAACGTGGAACCTTCAGAAATAGCTAATGAGTGGAATCAGTATAAAGTAATGACTTCTATTCCTGAGGGAGTTGTAATAAAAATTGATGATGAAGAAATGTTGGTTATTAATACTCAAAAAGTTTATCCATTATTAAATGAAAATGGAGATAACCCAAAAGTACAAAGAATAACTGTAGAACGTGGTTGGAATAAAACTGTTCCTATAACACATTTAGACAATGCTATAATAAAGTTAAAAACAGACACAAACAGTTCTATTATGTATGAATATAATACAGAATTAAAAAATATAACTACTATTAATTCTTATGGAGAAGGTGCACAAACTAATTGGAGAACACAAAATATAAGTAGTTTTTTAGATGGAACAGGAGATTTAATTGTTTCATCATGGGGAAAAGTATATCAACATTATTTGGGTTTATTTTTTGATATGCCAGATTTAAAGGGTGATTTAAAAATAGCTAGATTAGTCGGAAGTGCTAAATCAACTATTAATCAATTTCCTTCTTCTCTTGTAAATGAAATTCCACAGTATATATCTGCTTATATCTCTTTGTCTGGTTTAGAAGGTTGGTTTGATGAAACCAATAAAAGTGATAAGTGGAAATCTTCAAGAGTGTATTTTGGTAGAAATGAAGTACAAAATACTACAACTTATCAGATTGGAAATTCATCATTAACTGCTGTTGTTAATTCAGGTATTATTACTAAACAAGAAGGTAATTATAGTATTATATTAAGTGGAGCTTGGAAGATAGGAGTATTTAAGGATTGTATTGGAATTATACCACCATTTAAATATAATGGTAAAAATATTTATTATGATTTTGCTAATGGTTATGATCAAACATACGGTTTATTGAGTTTAAACGATTTAAAAGAAGGAATTTATATTTCTTTTAGAGGTTCAAATTATTATAAATTAAGATCAACTTTTGCTTTAAGTAGACCAAAACTAAAGTTGGAAATATCTGCATTAGTTAATGAATTAGATTTTTATGCAGATGTAATACCTAAAACTGTTTTAGATGCAGAAAATATATTAGATGAGATAGCAACTGGAGATAATCCTAAATTTTTTGTGACTAAGGATTTAGTAAACTTTCCGTATGGTATAGTATTAACTATATCTAGTGATGATACAAAAATTATACAAAGTGCCTATGTAAATTTAACAGATGGAAGTCTTTATAATATTAAAGAGTTAGTTGGTACAGCTGTAGGAACTTTAATGTATAGTCCTTTTGACAATAAATTTAATGGTACTAGTAATTTTATGTATAAAGTTTATAAGTCTGAATTTAAATACCTTAGTTGGAATACATTAACTGGTGTAGAAACAATTGTTTCTAGTAGTCATCCTCCAACTTATTTAGAAAGAGCAGAATATACTTATTATAAATATGAGAATTTTATATTTGTAGCTAGTGGTAAAAAGGTTTATATTTTAAATACAGCTATTAATTTAGTTAATAATCCTGTTCAAGTAATTAAAAATTTATTGATAGAGTATGCCCCTAAATTAACATTGGATGAAACTTCTTTTACTCAAGCAACTTTAGCACGAAAACTGTGGCACATGTATAAAATTATTATAAAACCTTTTGGGCTTATTAAATTAATAGATGAAATAGCTAAACAACATTGTTTACTTTTAGTAGAAAAATTAAATGGTGATATTGCTATTGTTCCATTAAGTGTTCCTGGAAGTTATGCTGCAGAATTGACAAATTCTGAATTTGTATATAATAATGGAGAGATAGCTTATAGGGAAAGTTTTAGCGAATTAGATTATTTAATAACTAAAATGGATGTTAAATATGATGTTGACGCAAATGATGAAGAAAATTTTAAAGGTCTTATTAAATCAGATGATTTAGCACTTCAAAATTTATTTGATTTAACTAAAGAATTTACCGATAATGAAATATTAGTTAATTTAGAATTAGATACTGTATATGAAAAAGCAACTGCCAGGCTTTCAGCAGGTGTTAAAATGCATTATCATTTTATGCCTAATAGAAGTATAGATTTTAATTCAGTTAAACCTTCAGAGATATGTAGAGATTTAGGTGAATGGGTAAAATGTACTTGCACAAAGATTGGGTATGTAACTGGTAATTTATATTTAATACTGGGTGTTGGTATAACTTTACCTTTTAGAGAAGAAAATTTTATAGTTGAATTAAATACCTATGAGTGGTTAGGTAGTGCAAATGTAGACTTGGCAATACAAGAAGTACCGGAATCATCTTTAGCAGATTATCAGGAAACTCATACTGCAGATATTGATATACAGGAGGTTTCAAGTGTGTAAGTTAATTCACCGAGGTGAAAAGTATGGCAGAAAATAGAGAAATTTATTTTTATAATGATATATTGAATAACTTAATGCTTTTATTAAAAGTTAATGAAAGAGGTTTAATAGATGATTTAAATTATAATATAGGTTATAAAGATGAGATTAATGATTTTCATATTTGTGCTCAACAAAAATATTATGATACATCTGAATCTGAATGGGTATATCCAACAAATTCTTTTGGTGAAATACATATGTATGGTGATGTTATTTTTCAAACAGGATTTGGTTTACAAGATCAATTTTTAGTTGTACCTATTCCTATTAGTGAGGATGGAATTTTAGCGTTAGATGAAAGTTTTACTGCTATTTCTTTAGTCGGTTGTTTAAATGAATTAATGAATACTATTGGTTCTTATTGGACTAAGGATGGTCATAATCTTTATCCTACAGACTTAATGAATTGCATAGGCATGGGCACAGTCACCCCTCTCCTGAACGTAGGCACCGCAGCGGGTAATTTTTATATTGATGCAGGAACTACAGGTTTACATATTAAGAGTAGACAGACAACATTTAATGCTACTGCATTTTTAATTTTAGAAGGATTTGGTGAAGACGCAAATGGGCATGGTGCTGGTCATAATGGATCAAGATTTATTATGTGTGGAAGTAATGGTATTGCTGATGACAAAATGATGCAAATAGCATCGGGAGGTTCTATTACTCATTTTGATTCATTAAATGATAATATGTCAATAAAAAAAGAAATAATGAGTTTTGATTGGGATGGAACAATAACTTTTAATCAATATGGTGTAGGTATTATCCACAGTTCAGCAGCTGGACTACTTTCTTCCAGTGCGATAGTTGCAACAGATATTACCAATAACACGATAACCAATACGCAACTTGCAAATCTTGGTACTGTGGGCACGATACCTAAATTTGCCGCGACAGGATTGGCTAATAGTGTTCTAGTTGAAGGGTCTAGTGGGCATGTTGGGGTTAATTGTGTTCCTAATGCCAATTGGAGCACAGATGGAAATGTAAAATCAGTAGTAGAACTTACGTCAAGCGTTGATGATGCCTATAGTATGGCTTTGTCTGGGAGTATAGTAGATTTAGGTATTTATTTTCATTGCCACAAGAGAAACGGGGGAGATAATATATATAGAAACTTGTTTCCTGGCGCAAGTACTTGGTATCCTATGTACATTGGGACATATGCGAGTTCGTTAGATTTTGCTGTAGGCCCGGCTGGAACTAATGATATATGGAATAAAGGAGCAAATACAACGAATAGAATGATAATTAATACATTGGGGACACATATCAATATAAATGTAGGAGATTTTGATACAAATATTTATGGAACCGCAGCAATTCCAAACATTTGTGTAGACGCGGGAATGAATTGCATAGGCATGGGCACAGTCACCCCTCTCCTGAACGTAGGCACCGCAGCGGGTGATTTTTATACTGATGCAGGAACTACAGGTTTACATATTAAAAGTATACAAACAACATTTTTAATTTTAGAAGGATTTGGTGAAGGTGCAAATGGTCATTGTAATGGTCATAATGGATCAAGATTTATTATGTGTGGAAGTAATGGTGATGTTAATAGTAAAATGATGCAAATGGTATCTGGGGGGTGTTTTACTCATTTTGATTCATTAAATGATGATATGTCAATAAGAAAAGAAATAATGAGTTTTGATTGGGGTGGAACAATAGCTTTTAATCAATATGGTGTAGGTATTATCCATAGTTCAGCAGTTGGACTACTTTCTTCCAGTGCGATAGTTGCAACAGATATTACCAATAACACGATAACCAATACGCAACTTGCAAATCTTGGTACTCTTGGAACAATACCTAAATTTGCCGCGACAGGATTGGTCAATTCCATTCTAATAGAAGTTGCAGGGGGTATTGAAATACCCACAGCTAAATATTTTGGACTTGGTGCAGCTAAAGGAAGAATGGTATTTACAGATACAACAATTGATACTATTACTTTTTCTGATTGTCACGTTTACTATGGGACATCTGCTTATATTGATTGTATCTATGGTGATTTTCATTCAATTTATTCTGGGGTTGATGCTTGCTTTACTGGTGCTTTTAACGCAGGAGTACCAGGTTTTGGATCGGTAACCAATAATGATGTAGTCATTTTTTCTAATAGTTTAGAAAGAATGAGAGTTTTTAAGGGCGGAAATATCTCTTTTTCCACCGACGGAGTGGTTACAAGTTATGGTTTACATAGTGATGTGACGTTGACACATGTACATGATGTAGGACTAAAACTAAAAGCGCCAGCTGCGAATACTGCTCAGTTCCAGATTGAACGATATGAAGATGATTCCTATTTATTTTTCGGGAATTTAGCAACAAATGTATGGAGAATAGTAGCTTCTTATAATGTAAACGGATCGTATCAGCCAATTGCATTTTATACGTCTGCTTCACGAAGGTTGGAATTGTCTGTTGCGGGTAATATCGTTTTAGGTACTCAGGCGGCGCTTGCCACAAATGCTACTGATGGATTTACTTATATACCAACATGCGCAGGTACTCCAACAGGAGTTCCTACTGCATACACCGGTAAAGTTGCCATGATCTATGATATGATAAATAATGAATTTTATATTTATAATGGGGCATGGAAATCCGGTGCTGCTTTCAGCTAAATAAAAAAACATAAGTATATTTTAACTTTAATGTAAATTAATCTTAAGGAGATCCATATGCCTTTCAATGAACTCAGGCCTAAATTACCTTCGCCCGATCCTACGCCTCTCAGCCAAAATCAAACTTTAACCATTTCACAGACTATCGCCCTGCTCTCTGCTAAATTCGACGAAACTAAAAACCTCGCTCTCGAAGCCATTGCACAACTCGAATCCCAACTCGTATCTTTAAGCAACTCTATAAAAAAGGATCAATCAAATGCCAACCCCGGATAATGGTAAAAATATCATCTCTTCCCTTAATTGCTCTCTCTTGTTCCTGCAGTACCTCCTGCACAATGCAAGATTCGCCGTCGTCGCCCTCGACGGCACCGGCAACTATTCCTCAATCCAAGCCGCAGTCGCAGCTAATGAAAAAACTATTCTCGTCAAACCGGGCACTTATTCCATTACCTCCGACCTGGTACTCGTCGGCCAATCCCTTATCAGCCTCTCTCCCTCCGATACTATCCTTAATCTTACTAACGCCACTATTGAGCTTTTTACCCATACCGCAGCCGACTCTTATAACACCGGTTCCTGCACCCTTACCAATAACTCCGTTAATGTAACTGGTATAGCTACAGCCTGGGACACCGGCGCTAATGCCCCCTCTACTTATTCAAATCCCTGGCTCATTGGTCAAGGGCATGCCCTTAAAGTAGCGTCCGTACTAAATGATAACACCCTGGTTCTCGAAGATCAATACCGCGGCTCCACTCTCACCATGCTCTACTTTCTCGTAGACCTCAAAAACTTCAATTCTGAAATCTCAGGTTTCAACATAGTCCATGAACCCACGGCTCCCAGACCCTGCATTAAAGTTTCAGGTATCGGTAATGTCGTCAAAGATAATTATCTCCGCTGTGATCGCGTTAATACCTCTATCGGCATTCAACTCGGCGCTGCAGCTATCTCTGTTGCACACTCATGTAAAATAATTCATAATTCAATTAATTCAGGCGTTATCGGAATTGAACTTAAAAATTCTCATGCTTGCTTTGTTTCCGAAAACACCCTCCAAAACCAAACCGCCAGCGTTATTGCCACAAATACCACCGATGGCGATTGCTGGCTTAACAAAATTACCTTTAACAATATTCTCTCTGCCTCCGCAATTGCCTGCGTCCTCGCTTATGGCTCAAATTATACCGAGTTTTCGTTTAATAAATTAGTCAACTGTAGAAATCATGCCGTCAGCATCGAAGAATCCCATTATTGCAATATCTCAAATAATACTCTCGATACCATCGCCACAACATTTTCACTGATCTCAGCCACTCCCCTGCCTTCTAATTATCTAACGTTCTCCTGCAATCAAGCCTCCCAAGACATAGAAATCTATTCAAATTATAGCACCTTCTCCTATAATCGTATGGTTGCAGTCTACCTTGACGGTAGCCATAATTCAATTTGCTCCAATTACTTCCAGAGCTTTTATGCCCTTGGCAGCTATAACGCCATCTCAGCTAATAACTCCTACGATTCCCCCACTGCCGCAATTGAAGTAGATGGCTCTTTCTGCACCATCACCGCTAATACTATTTACAAAGGCACCGATTACTCAATTATTCTCAATGGCACCGGCTCTCATACCTGTAACTCCAATACTATAGATTCTCCTACCGGAGCAGCTATATTTGTCAATGCTCCCTGCTGCTCAATCACAGGTAATAATACAAAAAACGGTGGATCAGCCCCCTTTCCTGCCGCTATCATCGTTGACCCCGCCTCAACAAATTCCATTATTTCAAACAATAATATTGCAATCCCCAATCAACACGGCATCTATTGCGAAGCATCTGACTCCATTATTTCTGATAATCTTATCACAGACTCCGACAATGGCGCCGGAATTTATCTTGAAAACGGCGACAGAGTCCATATCACCGGAAACCATTGCATTACAAATACCACCTATGGCATCTTTGTCGCAAATACCTCCGACCGAATCGTTATAACGTCAAATATTTGCCTTAACAATATTACCGCCCAAATAACTAATAATGGCACCAATACAGAAGTCGCTCATAATATTATAGCCTAAAAGGAAAAATCCTATGCTCACCGACATCTCGTCAATTAAAAATATCTTTCAACTTGGCCAAGCATGGATTCCCATGGTTATGAACGAGAGAATTACCCTTAACCTGTCTCAGTTCTCTCAACTCCAAAATCGTCCCATCATCCCTGAATCAGTCGTTTGCAAAAGAATAACTTCCTACCTGCCTGTTATCGATCCATCTTCACCTCTACCACTCACCAATGTAAATACCTTTGATCTCGCTTACCAAAAAATAATCTGGAATACCGTAACCGTCTCAGATGATGCAATCCTTACCACTATCTACCTCGAAAACGTCGATTATATCATAGACTACGTTTATGGCACGATCAAAAGAACTACGTCTTCCGCTATCCCCAGCGCCTCTTCAGTCTATGTCTGGTACCAATTTTTCGACGTTATGTCCGAAGACCTCGACTATACCATTGACTATGCAAACGGCCAAATCAAACGCAAAGGCTCCTCTATCCCAAATGACTCCACCGTTTACATCGACTACTCGTATTCACCCGTCCTCATGACCGATGAACTCATTCTCGAAATAATCAAAGAAGCCGAAAATTATCTTCTCACAAAACTCAAATCACCATACACCCTTTCCTCGAGCGATGAACCGCTAAAATCAGCGGCAACCAACTTCTCTCTTTACCTGCTTTGTCTTGCACAATCAGCGAAAGAATTATCCTCTTCCGGAGAAAATTCTTCTTCTATTTCTCGCGAATGGATTTCACTATCCTCTAAATATCTTGAACTCGCTAAAACTATGTTTATGCCATATTCAAACGTCAATGCCCTTCTCGACGTCCCTTCGGGCGGCCTTATTCAAAACCGTTTCTCTTCTTCAAGGACGAAATCTTCATCCTCCCCTACGGTTTCACCCTTCACCAGAAAGTATTAATTTACTCCATGCTACATAAAGGCCACTTTGATGCGTCTACCGGCGTATCCTCTCTTTGCAAAATATGTACGTCCAAACACTGTGACGCCATCAATAAACTTATCGTTCAAGGTCTCACACTCAAAAAAATTCAAACTGAAATCTCTAAAACCGATCCGAAATTTAAACTCTCCGAATTCTCCCTCAGAAGACATAAAAAATCACATATTCTTCAACTTATTCTAGGCGGTAAAAAAAATTCGGACCCCACCGAAATACAAATAAAAAACATGACGGAATTCCTTGACCTCATCATTGAAAAAGTTTATGCAGACCTGCAGTCGGGTAAACTCGTACCATCCATTTCTGATGCAGTCAAAGCATCCGAAATTAAATCTAAACTCAAAGAAGATAACAAATTCACGTCTGAACTCAAAGATTACTTTTTACAAGTGAGCAATGTAAGTGGATATCATCGTTAAACCGGATTTTAAAGATCAAATCAATAAAGGCTATGAAAGCATTTCATACTATGCAAAATATATTCTTGAACTCGATATCCACGAACAAGAAGAAACCGCTCTTAACCTCTGCAGACTCAGAGATGAATTCGCAATTACCTCCGGGAATCGATGGGGCAAAGGCTTCCTCGCAATGATTATCGGCTCCTGGATCGCTTCCTATAAACCCGTTCAACCCTCACAAAAAGATAAACCATGCTTAATACTAAATACCTCCATCTCACAGGATCAGGCAAATATAGTATTTGACAAATTCAACGAACACTTATTGGAAAAACCGAAATTTTCATGGCAAATCAAAGATATAAAAAAAAGCCCATTCCCCCATATCGTCTTTAGAACAGGCGTTACCTGGTGGTTCCGCAATGCATCCCTCAACGGCAAATTCCTCGAAGGCCGCTCCTATCTCTGGACAAACTTCGACGAAGCCGATCTACAAGATGACTTCTCCACCTTCATTGATGATGTCCTTACTCCGCGCTTATGGGATTATAATGGCATGCTTGTCTGGATGACTACACCTCGCCGCGGCAAAAGAAATGCATATAAAAGATGGGATTTCTTACAAAAAAAATCCAAACTCGATTCAACTAAATTCTCTTGCTTCCAAGGCGATTCCAGACAGAATAAATTCCTCCCCAAAGCCACAATTGAAAAAATGAATTCCCTGCCTACCAGACTCCTAAATAAAAATGTCTGCGGCGTATACGATGACACGGTAGGCGTAATCTCCGATGAAACCTGCAGCTTCGCTCAATTAGTTTCCACCGGCCTGCGCCGTGAACCGGAAATCGGTATCAGATATATCAACGTCTGGGACTTCGCCCGATCCAGCACTTATAATGTCGGCCTCACTATCGAACTCGGCTCCGTCATGCAATTACGCAGCTGGGAACGCACCCAGGATGATAAAAAAAACCGTACCCGCTCCTACTGGCAAATTATCTCAAATAACGTCAAAATGCGACAAATGAAATGGCACGGCATTACTCTTATAGATGCCACCGGTCTTGGTGACGTCCTTGATTCTTTTCTCAATTCTAACGATATTATTCCCATCAAACTCAACTCAACTAATGAAAATGAAATTATCGAATCCGGCCTCACATCTTTACAACTTGGCGAAATCGGCCTCCCACTCTCCGATATCACTCAAACCCTCAATGGTGAATACTGGTCACTCAGAGATGAACTCGTAGACTTTGAACCCGACGCCAAAAATTCAATAATATGGGATTTCGTCTGCGCTCTCTTCATGGGCATATGGTATGCCAAAGGTCATTATAATCCCGATTCTAAAAAACGAATCTTCTCCCCTCAAATTTTACCTCTTCTGAAAGGAATAAATCGTCATGATATGGCCATTCACAGGTAAACAAAATCCAAACAAACAACTTCATAAAGGCTCGTTCGCCTCCTTTCCTTTTAAGAATAAAATCCCATTTCAAAAAATGGAAGTTTCAAAAAAGGATTTCTATAAATTATTCACACCGGCAAACTCGGTTTCCACCCCCCTGTCTGACCTCATGCCTGACGGCTCCCCATTTCCCAAACAATTCTACCGACTCATTTCACATTTTTATCCCATGGCCTCCAACGCTATCTGGGTCTGGAAAAACCTTTGCTCCTCACACCAACACACGGATTTCTCCGGTGGATCCGACGCAACACGTTCACTCGCCAAACAACTTACGCTCGATCTCGATTCCCGCATCTCTACTATGAAATTCGTCCAGGGCGGCGGCATGGATTTCCTTATCAACCAGTTCTTCGATTCAGTCTTTACTTATGGCAAATTTGCCGGGGAAATAGAACTCGACCCCAATCTTGACAAGATAAATTCCGTAAAAATCCTCGATCCCTTTTCCGTCCGCTTCGCAAACAACTCGCAACGCACCCCATACATCCGTGACCCACGAAGCCACGTCTTCTATAAAGTTAATGAAAATACCTTCTTTTACTACGCTCTCGATATGTCACATGACAATCCGGCAGGCTCCGCCATGCTCGACTCCTGCTGGTCCCTTATGAAAACCGCCGAAGATATGCTCGAAGATATGAAACTATCCTCCGCAAATGCCGGCACCCCACGATTGCATATCAAAATCAAACAACCCCCCATCGTTGAAGGTGAAACTATCGAAAACTACTCCACCCGGTGCGCTTCTTATTTCGATTCTTATATGTCACAATTTCAGGAAATATCCGCAGATGATAACTTTTATTCCTGGGATGATCTCACTATCGGCTCCGTCGGCGGCGCTAATAATCAGGGATTCGTCTGGAAAATCAACAGACAGGTGATCGATGAAGAAATTATCTCCGGCTTCCACCTCTACCCCTGGGTACTCGCAAAATCCTTCTCCACCACCAAAAACTGGGTCCGATCCCAATTCGATCTCATTATGGCTCAGGTAGAATCCGTCCAATCCTCCGCTAAAAGATTCTCCGAATGGATTCGCAACACTAACCTTAAACTTGCAGGAATCACCGACTGCACCGTACATCATTCATTTTCTACGGTCAGAGATCCTGCAAGAAAAGATATCGCTATCGCAGACTCGTTCGAAATCGCAAATGTCGAAAGAAAAACCCGTGACGGTTTTATCAGCCCCGATGACGCAGCGCGCGAACTCGGCTACCAAAAATCGTTCAATCCCGACATTTTCCCTTTCCCTTTACCCAAACAGTAATATCGGAGTAATTAAATATGTCCTACATAATACTTTTCCCCGCTGCCAACAATGTAGTCCAACATACCCCTTTTCCGGCCGCAGGTTCTAATTTCAATGTGGTTAGTAACTATCCAATAGAACCCGAAGACTTCTCCTATGTAGAAAATGCCGCAGCCCCGGGCACACATCAAGATTCATATACAAGAGCGCCTCTTCTCGTTCTCAATCTCGATATTAACTCTATCGAAGTCATAGTCTCCGCCAAACGGTCAGGCGCAGCAGCAGGCGCATACACCTGCTCCCCTCTCTATATCGCAGGCGGCATTACCACCTACTCCCCAGCACCCCTCCTTGTTCCCTATACCTCCTATTCATGGCTCTCTTATCAATTCCTGCTTAACCCAGTGACCGGAAAAAAATGGAATATTACTACCGCAAACCTCATCACCGCCTTCGGCTTTAAAAATATCACCACAGCCGCGAATACCATTAAAATTAATAATGCGTACCTTAAAATCAACGTATCGGTACTCGGAGAATATGTCTCTAATTTCTCTCCATACCTCAATGATACTATACAACCCAATCAGGATTTTTCCATCATCGCAGACTCACCCGGTTCCCGCAACCTCCTCAGATGCACTGATCCTAAAATATTTTATAAATTACCCTCTGGCGTCGAAAGCTCTCTCGACGCCTCAATCATTGATGAAACTAAACTTATCGCCAAAATGCCTGCAGCTACCAATACTATGGCTGGAAAAATAATGTTTAAATTAATATGCACTCTCCCAAGCGGCCAAATCCTCGAAGGCAACCCGTTCTTTACCAATGTAATTTCCCGCTGGGTGTGATGCTTCCTTTTTATCGTCTTTAACTTATATTTATAGATAAGTGCCCGTTACTTTAACTTCAACTCTTATGCAAGCGCCCCTTGCTTATGAAGACTGTTAAGTATCGGGCATTTTTTTCCTTAACAATTAAATGAGCACTTATGCAAAAAAAAAATTGCTTCAAAACTCTTACCTACCTTGAAATTATTCACGATACCGGCATGGCAGTACTCATCAACTTTGGCAAATGCGTCGTCTGGCTTCCAAAATCCCAAGTCTCAATCTTCCCTCTAAAAAAAATTATCCTCATTCCCTTCTGGCTTTCATACAAACACAATTTGAAATAATTTGAAATTTCTCTTTTATTCTTATCACCCCATACCCCTTAAAAGGGGAGTCTTGTTGTAGTTCCAAAACAAAAAAAAGAAAACAACTACGGTATGTCCGTTCTTTGCGCTTTCATTCCACTTCTGCCGCTTTGGGGGCGTTCAGCCACCATGCAGTCAAAACGCAGCGTTCCATTACAGTATGCAGTCTCAAATTGACCACTAGTCTTATATGCAATATCCGCAGTTTTTTTCTCTTTTCTTTTTTCTGTTTTTTTTCTCTGGTTTTCATCAGGTTTTCACTCTCAATCAAAAGGCAATCAAATGCAATCAAAGCCAATCTCTTTCTCGGGGTCTCGCCATTTGTCTCTCTCCAGTCCTGCAGCTCAACTCATCATCCCATCTCTCTGTCTCCGCTTTGCCCGTTCCGGCATCCCATTGGCAACCGGCTGCTGTCCCACTGGGGCAGATCTGGCCGTCCGTCAGTTTTGCACCTCTTCCCAAATCCCCCTTGCTGTTTTCACTGCAGCTTCCCGTGCCCCCGCCCATCTCCGCGCCCGCACTGTGTCCCTAATTTCCGCTTCTTCTCTCGTTCTTTCGTTTCCATTCTCCACCTCTGTGCCACACTCCGGTTCCTGGCTGGCTGCTTTTTCCGCAGTTCGCGCCGGCGTCTCCTGCCTTGTCTTCCTGCCTGGCGTTCCTCTGTCCTCTCTCCCGCTCTGTAGTGGCGTCGTATCCTGGCGCCATATCTATTTCTGCGGGTTCAACTTTTTCCAGCCGGTCTGTTCTCAATTGGCTCTGGGGTTCTAATTATGTTTCTCTTCCGTCAATTCAACCGCTTCAGGCATTCGCTCTCATGTTCCAGTGTCTTTTTTTATCGTTCTCAAATGTCAATTCTTTTTCTTTGTTGTCAATGTCTTTTTTCCGTTTCTTTGCTTTTAAATTATCTTTTAATTTATCAAAATAATCCTTGACTTTCCTTATGCTTTAATAGTATATTTAATTATACAGACCTTCCGGCGGGATCCACCGGCAATCTTAAATAAAGGGGTGATGTATGATTATAATTAATAAAATCAGCGATGCAAAAAAACTGCACTGCCACTATGACCGCCAGACCAATGCACAGGACATATACGTTGAATTAGATTGTAGAAATGAAACGCTCGGAGTGAACTATAATGGCGAGATCGGGAACGCAGTGCCATTTAGCGTATACCACGGGCACGAACAACGTTTTGGTATTCCGCTACTGACAACAGACGCTACGAATAGCCTGCTGGATGAAATAGCTCCTATTGCAGAGCGGGTAGCTGCTGGTTATGCGTCTGTATGGGATGGGAATAATAATGTGGCGAGGTTTAACGATGACGCGCAGGAGGCGATAGAGGAAATTGGGGCGCTGTGTGACGCCGCCTTTGAAAACGCAGACGAATCGGATATTATATCAGAATGGAACGCAGGAGACTGGCTGGCAAATACTACATATTACCGCGACGAGAATAAAAAACAATGCAAATGGAATAGTATGGTATCGGCTGAAATCGAGGGTTTCGGCACGATTACAGCAGACACCACGGATGATGAAATCAGCGCTATGACGGATGAAATTGACGCAGACGCGGATAGCAACAATATAATTATTACCGGGGTGGACAAATATTTAACAGATATACGGGACAATTGCAAGGAAAACGCAGAGGAATAGCAGAGCCACGGGCACCATGCCCGACCTTCCGGCGGGATCACCGGAGAATCTTTTTAAAAGGGGTGAAACATGAATCTTAAAAATTTTATCAGCAAACAGCAAGGACAGTGCTTAATAACAGCCTGCAAAGGGGAGGAAAAAGAAGGATTTCAAAAAATGATGGTGGATTTAATATCTAAAATCGAAGCTATGCCAAAAACCTACGAAACGGATGGGCAAGGTGAAAAGGCAACTGCGCACCTACATTATTTTAATGGCGGATCAGATTGGTATATCACCGAAAAAGACCAAGAAAACGAACAGCAACAGGCTTTTGGCCTTGCCTGCTTAAATGGTGATATTGAAAATGCAGAGATTGGATATATATCTATCCAAGAATTAATTGAAAACAATGTAGAGCTTGATTTATACTGGACACCAAAAACAATCGAAGAATTAACCGCATAAACGCTCGTTGAATAACCGAACAACCTGGGAGCGATCCCAGAAATGAGGAGTTATGAGCCTTGAACCAAATCGCCTGTGTGGCAATTGTAAACGATCAAGAGCGTGTTGTATTAACTCACCCCCCTGTGATTCCTGCTTTTTCCTTCGTGATGACAATGGCATGCGGACCAAGCCTTCTTTCAAACCCAAAAAGAAAAACTATAACAAAGGAGCTTAATGGCTACTATAAATACTATACTTTCAGCACTCAAATATAAGGCTCAAAAATGCTACCCAGGTAAAAAAATTGAGCCCACCTGGACCAGTAAAAAAATTAAATCCTGGCCTGAGTGCATTCTCGTCACCGATTCCCATTACCAACCATGGTTCAATTCACTTGGTACAAATACCTAAACCATTTTCCGAAAGGATTCTCCATGATTAAGTGGCGTTCGAAAAATAACTATACGCATCCCAAACAAAGTATCCCGGGTTACATTGTCAGAAATTCTATGGGAGTATTCGCTTTCCGCTCTGACTTAGGTACCCTTTCATGCTCCCAGGAATGGGCCGCTAAAATTTATGCTCAAGAGCATTTCAATATTCGCTTAGGCCGGCCTCCCATTGGTTCTGACACTCTACCCGCAATCCGGGTCCCCGAACAACTCCGGGTTTCCCTTTTGAAAAAAGCTCTCGAACTCGGCTTATCGTTTCCTGATTCACGCAGAGAGGCGTACAGGAAATTTATACAATAATTTTTCAAATATTACACTAAGGAGATATATTGTGAACGAGCACGAGGATGAAATACTCTTTCATATAGATTATAACCGTTTTATCGAATACAATTTTAATATTCAGGAAATGCTCATTATCCTGATGCTTCTCGATGGCTATTCTATCACAGAGATTTCAGAGAGAAATGCCCTGTGCAGAGTGCATACTACTCGTCTAGTTAAACGTATTCGGGAAAAGTTTTCTTCATTCTTAGGTTTCACTTGACGTGTATTTTATTTATATTATCTATTGTCTAAATGTTTTTCCTCTGCCGCCTTCTTTCAGTCCCGAAGAAGGCGGCTTTTTTTTTGGAGTTTTTTTATGTCCTGGTTCACATTATACCAATACGCATCACTTAAAAATTGCAATAAACCTCTGCTTAGAGGCGTTGCCTTCCCTGTCGTAGCCTGGGAAATCTCCAACGACAATTTACATGTTCTAGCAGTTAAATTAAAAATGTCCGACTCTTCTCATGATTTCAGATGGTTCACCATAGGCGAAGTCGATCTTTTTAAATCCTGCAAAGAATACACTTTGCTTTTTTCCGGCGATCTTTCTCCTACGCTTTTTGATAAATTATTAAAAAAATTACACCTTTCAAGGGGATAAAATGCCAAACATTTTTGAAAACATTACCGGTATCACCGCTGAACGTGCTTTCAGCTTTTCCGACGATCCTGAAATGAAAAATCCTGCAACCAAGCAGGAATGGTTAAAATTCAGACGGTCCGGTATCGGCGCCTCCGACATATCTGCTATAGCAGGTATCAATCCGTGGCACTCACCAATCGATGTATATCTGGATAAAAAGGGCCTTTCCAAAGACCAAGGCAATGAAAAAATGAAATGGGGCAATCTCCTGGAGCAACCAGTAGCAGATGAATTCGCTGTCCTGGAACAAGTAAAAGTCCAACGTGTTAATGCAATTCTCCGGCACAAAGAAAAACCTTTCCTTTTAACCAGCCTTGACCGTGTTATCCGGCAGAACGGTTCTCCGCTGCCTATTTTCGCAGAGCATGGCAATGGCGCACTTGAAGTCAAAACCACAGGTTGGGGCCAGTCCTGGGAAAACGGTAATGTTCCTGATTATTATTTTATCCAATTACAATGGGAACTCCATATTTCCGGTCTGCAGTGGGGCCGGTTTGCAACCCTCATCGGTGGCCAAGAACTTTTAATAACCCCTTTCATTATGGCCGATAACCAGGTTGCTGAAAAACTGCAATACCTAGCAGAGAAATTCTGGCACGACCACGTTGAAAAAAGCGTCGTTCCCGAACCCTCTTCACCAGCAGACCTTGAGAGCGTTAAACAATTATGGGATAAAGACCTCGGTACAACCATTACATTCCCCTCTGATTTTGACATTGTACTCTCAACCAGGGCAGCTTGCGCTGCTCAGATAGACCAGCTGGATGATAAGCGCAAAATTCTCGATGCGCAGATTCTCAATAAGCTGGGTAACAACAAATATGGCATCGGCAGCAAATTCAAGGTCACAAAGGTCATTAAAAGCTCATTAAGACTCGACAGCAGCCAGATAAAAGAAAAGTATCCTGCTGCATATTCTGAATGTTTAGTGCCTTCCAATGCCGTCTACACTCTTCTAAAGGCAATTAAATAATTACGATTCTTATAAATTTCAATCATTTTCCGAAAGGATTTTTTTATGAATCAAACCACTACCCCTAAATCCACCTCTCCCGTTCCTGACAAAGCTGCAGCTTTAAATGAAGTTCTCGACAAACGTTTAACGGTTACGTCAGATCCCAAAGGAGAACTTACAAAACCTGCTACAAAGTACGACACGTTCAAAAACCTTATCGAAAAATACAAATCGGATTTCGCAATGCTTGTTCCAAAAACCATGGACCCGGAAAAAGTATTCCGTCTTGCAATATCCGCAGTCCGACGCACTCCTAAATTACTCGAATGCGACCAACTAACGATCGTCGGCGCTATGCTTGAAGCCACAAGCTGTGGCCTTGAAGTCAATACACCTATGAAAGAATCCTTTCTTATCCCCTTCCAAAACAACAAGACCGGAAAATTGGAAGCCCAACTAATCGTTGGGTATCGTGGATATATTAAAATGTTTCTTAATTCACCCCGCGGTGTTACCATCTTCGGCGCCGCCGTAAGGGAACATGATATCTTCGATTATTCCTATGGCACTTCTGAATTCCTTCTGCATAAACCCGTTAAATCAGGTAAATCTGTCGACCGCGGTCCTATCGTAGCTTTTTACGCTTACGCTCGTATGGATCAAAACGCTTACAGATTCATCGTTATGTCAGTCGAAGACGTTAATATTATCCGTGACACCTACTCTGCAGGCTATAAGTCCGCCCACGAACGTAACAAAGACGATGAATCCCCTTGGGTATCAAATTATGAGGATATGGGTATTAAAACCTGTATTCGCGGTCTTGAACCCTTCATCCCGAAATCAGCAGAAGTTCAGCGCGCTATCCATGCCGATATGACCAGCATTAACCCTTTGGATGCAGATTATATCGACGTACTCTAAATCTTTTTTTTAACTTTAAAAATTTTAACTTTTACCTATATTGAGGCTCTTTATGACTACAGAATTTTTTTACTTCCTTGCTATTGTTGTATCCAATGTCCTCCGTCTCTCAAAAACCAATCATACACCTTCAGTCGCGTTTCAATGCCAACTCCTACATGACATCTCTAAAACTCCGTGCTCGTCTTTTGTTGCAGGCTCTACCTTGTATGGCGATCTTTACCTCTCACCTGCAGCTATCAATAAATCAATCGAAACCCTCAAAAATGTTTTCGGCTGGCAGGGATCTTCTATTTCAGAGCTCAATGAACCTATCCTTGCCGGTAAAACTGTTAAACTCGCCTGCTCCCTTGACGACTCCGGTAAATTGAAAATCAATTTTTTTAACAAACCTGGTCTTTTTAAACCTATGTCAGCAAATGAACTCTCTGAACTCTGCTCATCCGTCGACGTCCTGTTAAATGACGTAATCTCAAAAAATTCAGACAGCGAAATTGCTGAAGAAAGTTTGCCATTTTAACATGTCAATTATCATTAATATCTCTAAATCCCAGAAAAAAATTATCCCTTCAATTATTCAAACCGAAATCTCTAAATCTTTTTCTTCACATCCATTACTCAATCATCCCCCCATACTATTTATCAAATACCACCAATCACTTTCAATGGCATGCCTGGCTACCGTTTTCAACTCTCTTGCTTCAGCTTTAGGTAAATACAATCAACCCAGAATTATTTATGCCCGCACTGTAAATAATCCACTTACCTACATAATTATCAACCTAACTTCTCTAACCGAACTAATCGAGGAATCCAAACATGAAAATATTTAGTCTTTCTATCAATAATTACAAATCCATCAAAACGTTCAATCTTGAACTCGCCGGTAAGAGCCTTATAGTATCCGGCCCCACCGATACCGGCAAAACTACCGCTATCTCTACTCTATGGGATATCATCGAAAAAGTAGGCGAACCCGTAACCCATGGCGAGAAAAAAGGTCTGATTTCACTCACCCTGCATGATGGAAAACAAAAGGTTTTTGCAAAACGTGAATTTACCGAAAAAACAAATACCATATCAATTCTCACCTCCGAAGGCGAAAAGATTTCGGCGGCGCAATTCAAATCATGGATACATGCGCAGTCTGTCGATCCTCATAAGATACTCGACCTGGGGCCACTGGAACAAACTAAAGTTCTACTCTCTACAGTCCAATTGCCGGAAGGCGTCGATCTCGATAATCTTGCAAGCCGGCGGGAACTCATTGAGCAACAAAGAAAAACCATAGCCGCTCAGAAAAAATCCTTTGGCGTTCCCGAAGTTAAAAAAGAAGCTTACGAAATTCCCATTGAGCAGCTTCAGAGCGAACTCAATGAAATCAACAAAACCGCCAATTACAGAGGAGACTTAGACCGTGCAATATATAAAACCGAAGATTTAATACAAAACCTTACTAATAATCTTTCTGCATTAAATACTGAAATGGAAATCAAATCTAAAGAACGTTTAACAATATTAAAATCTCTCGCCGAACTTAAATCTGAAAGGGATAATATTCCTGTAACTAATCAAAATGACCTCTCCAACCGTCTTTCAGAAGCAATGCTCTCTAACCAAGCAGCTAAAGAGTATCAGGAATACCTTTCGCATTGCGACCAACTCAAAAACTTCGACAAACAACTCGAATCTCTCGAAAATGAATTATCCAATATCGAATCCATTAAACTCGACGCGCTCGAAAAAGCTGTCTGGCCCATGCCCGGTCTATCTGTCCGTAATGACTCAATATATCTCAATGAAACGCTTTTGGAAAACTGCGGGACCTCCGAAAGAATGCTTGTGTCAGCCGTGCTTGTCGGTCATGCTGTAGCAAAGTCACCGGTCAAAGTGGTTCGCATGGACGGAATTGAATCCATGAGTAAATCAGACTTCCTGACCATGATCGACGTGTTCGACAAGCTGGGTGTCCAGGTGCTGGCATCGAAAGTTATCGACGAAGAAAGATCTGAATCAATCTCCATCGAAGAATCTAAAGAGCCGTTCTTTTCCGTTTCCTTACTTTAATTTTTGGTACTCACTTTTGAATAAAAAAATCCAAACCGATCTCTTCCCCGGGCAAGTCCTTAATGAAATCTCTCTCTCAGATTACCGCTCCTCCTTAACTCGTAAACCTCAACAACATGAAAAAAAATTCATGGATGATCTTATGAATGTCGCCTTCTCTATGGATCTTCCCTGTATTCATATAAAACAGTTTTGCGGCAATACTTTCATTCCATCATGCTCCGGGTCAAAATTCCATCCCCACTCGCCTTCTCTTGCGACCTGCAATATTTGTCACCAACCTATCAAGGCTGTTTGCTGCAAACGCACAAATTCGCACCTTACAGGTCATTGGGATATAATAGGCATTAGCTGGGCCATTGAAACGAAACACAAGACTAACGTAGGTCCCCAAGTCGCTATGCTGTCCCCTGGACAACAGTTCAAAGGACTGCTCTACAAAATAACCGATATCCCTGCCATAGTTGTCAATGAGTCTCAGAACCTGGATGCTTATACCTTCCTCCGTGATCTGGCAAACTCAAAACATTACTCCAGCGCTCTATTCTCAATAAAAGAAATCGAATCCGTGCTTACTAAAATATTAAAAGACCCAGGTGGGGCCTGCGGCCTTACCGAACCGGATGTACCTTATATTATTGAACGGTTAAAGGAGAAAAAGAAGAAATGAAATCAAAAATAATCAAACTTGCCTTCATCGATACCGAAACAACCGGCCTCGATCCTATCCTCAATGATCCCGTTCAAATTGCTATCGTTTATAAAGAGCTCATTCTACATCACTCCACGCTCAACCGTTTCTCATTTTCTTTTACCCCTACCACCGATCATAAAGTCTTTTATCTTAAACCCATCAACTTTGATTCTGTATCCCAAAAAGCTCTCGATATCAACGGCTTTTCCATAGAAAAACTCAACACTTTTCCCGATGCAAAAATCGTATTTACCGAACTGATCGCATTCCTGGACTCTAAAGTCAAAAAATACGACAAAACCGATAAGTTATTTCCAGCCGGCTATTCCGTTAAATTCGATATGGATATGCTTTTCTCATTGGCAAATAAACTCCACTTTAACTATTTAGGATCCTACTTTAGCAGAAAAACTATCGACGTCTATGATCATTTCCGACATCTTTCACTTCTCTTCCCTAGCGCTTTCAATGATGATATAAAACTCAAAACCGTATGCGAAATATGTTCAGTCCCCCTTGTCTCCGCTCATGACGCACTATCAGATATCACAGCATCTATTTCCCTTTTCACGGAAATTATGCTTCCTCAATTATCCCTTATTCAAAATTCGGATTTAAAAATTATGGGCAAATTCAAATTTCTTTGAATCTGGAATCTGTCGTCTTGAAATCTGAAATCTCAAAACTCTGCAAGCCTAAAGAAATCGAATAATCATATAAATTATTAAGGCTGATCCTATCTTCTGTAGAAATCTGTTGCAACTCTATTTCTGGATGAAATATTCTTTGTTTCCCCTTGCATGGAATTGGATTCTTAAATTTAATCGGATTGCTAAACCAAATATAATTCTGCCCCACCTGGCACCAATCCGACAAATAATATTGATCGCTCCCCGTTATTATTACGGCACCTATCACCGCAGAATATACCCATGGCGAATGTCCACTCCTGGCTATATTCAACATCGCCAACTTCTTCCTTGCCATATGTAATGCTTCTTGCCCTAACCCCTTTTGCCAATCATCGTCAAATTGTTTTGACGCATGTATAAGTAGCACTCCCCGGAACCCACACTGCCATGACCTGTTTTCCACCGGCTTTATCCCTTCTAGTATAAAATACGCCCAAGGATTCTTTATCGTTATTGCAAATAAATTATTTCCCCTTCCGTCTTTCATTTATCTCTTCCTTTCATTTTTCACAACCTTTTTCTCAAAATAAAATATTACCGGTCTACATGTAATTTCTAATAGCCCATACCGCAGTGCCCTATCAAATTGTGATACTCTTTTTAGCCGGCTTACCTGCATTTCCAGCTCATGACGGAATTTTTCAATATCCCACCTGAATTTGAAATTGTTGCATTTCCGGCAAGCCGGATTCCGATTGTCTTCCCTATCAAGATCAATGCCGGGATATTTATAACTATCAGCTACCGGTATGATATGATCCATATGCATATTTTTAATCGTGATTTCTTCCCCGCAGTATGCACAGTGCCCGTTGTATTTTTGCCAGACTTTTTGACGATTAATCATGATCTCAAGACGCTCCTCCGCTACACTTTCCCCATCCACAAAATTGCACACTGAATAAATGCCGCTCCCGTCCAATACAACGCCCTGGGCCAATTCCGTTCAATAATACACGCGATAAATATAATGGCATATTCTACCAGTAACAGCTTTATTAAAAATGTACTCATAACTTTTTAATTTGCGGAAAATCTTCATAAAGGACCCGTAAAACCTCCGAAGTTAATATCACTCCCGCAGCCCTCAACTTCTTTACCAAACCCAATAACTCTTCGCTAGGCTCATTAGCAATCCCCGTTGCGTTATTTTTTAAAAATTCTGCAGCTTGTATCCCTATCTCATAGTATTTTCTCAATTCCCTCCCCCTCTTTCCCTTACATACCTTTCCTACTATTTGTATCACTGCAATAATTTCATTGCAACACCCGATAATTCGCTCTTTCTCTATTTTTTCCAATTGATCCACTCTCCTTCCTTTTACGGATTCATCCCCACCACGTAAGTTTTTTTCTATCTAACCGTGGTATCTTTTCCATACCAAGCGGTTTAATTTTCATTGGCACCTGCCCGAAGTTGCGCTATGACCGCATTCAACCTTTTCTTGGTGTCTTTATTGTCTCGCAATGGGTGCCCATAACTACTGAAACAATCATCGATACATTCTCTTAGAACCAAAGCAATTTCTAACATAGCTGTGTTGTCTGATGTGTGCTGAGTACCACCTTCTTTGGCGGCACGCCCCAAATGAACCGATACCGTTTTTACATCATCACAACCATTTTTACACCGATTATATGTTGGCCCCATAACGCCGCCTTTACAATAAATTTAAGAAGACCATTTTAGACAATGTGCGCCCTATGGTGAAGTGTACTCATTTACGAAGTGGACACCATAGGGCTGTTGGTGGATGTAAACCGCGCC
>Ga0315288_10001227_pt1 | contig 33040 bp, 49 predicted proteins | sample YL17G11_20_MG_FD_203454 | JGI IMG/M metagenome (GOLD analysis project Ga0315288, IMG submission 203454) | Sediment microbial communities from Yellowstone Lake, YNP, Wyoming, USA - YL17G11_20 | ecosystem: Environmental > Aquatic > Freshwater > Lake > Sediment | place: USA: Wyoming | collected...
CGTTACCAAGTGGCTAAACTATTTACTGGGGGCAATATGACCAACAACAAGACAGAATTATTGACAACGCAGTAAGAATAAGCCATAATAAACATATGGACTGCCAACTCCAAACTTTAAGATTACCCCCTTTGCCTTCACTTGGCAGTCCTGGCATTGGGGGTAGTCTTTTGGAGGGTATATGAAAGAAGAATGGAAAGATATTAAGGGTTTTAACAGAAGATATCAAATATCAAACGCTGGAAAGATAAGAAATCCAATAAGGGGAAAAATATTAAAACAAGGGGTAAATCCCACAGGGTATAACACTATATTCTTATGGGATGGTATTAAAAACCATGGATTCAGGGTGGCGCGGTTAGTTGGAATATATTATGTACGGGGATTTTATCCGGGCCTACAAATAAACCACATAGATGGGTACAAGTCTAATGATCATTTTTTAAACCTAGAATGGACCACGCCCCTTGAGAATGTAAGACACGCAGTAAAAATGGGCCTACATAATAGCAAAGGCGAAAGGCAACATCTTTGCAAGTTAACTAATGAGAAAGTTATAAAAATAAGAGAATTGTACGATATGGGATTTGGGAGAATAGTTTTAAGTAAAATGTTTATGGTCCATAGAAATAATATAACCTGTATAGTTAGGAGGGAAACATGGAAGCATATATAAGTGGCTTGGAGAGGTTCGTGGGGTGGGTTGAGAAGTATCATCCATCGCATTACACTGTAAAATCTATACGGAACAAGGCCCAATCCCTCCTTGCCGAAGAAAAGTCAGCCCCCATCCACGCCGACTGGAAGCTCCGTGAGGAACTAGGTCAGTACATGGACGAGTTGAAAGACGGACACGGTCTAGACAAAGACTATGCCGACGACCTGGAAACGATACTGGCGAAATGCCCTGCGGTGTATTTCATGGAGGATAGGCCCACGAAGCCAGAGGCAAAGCAAGACGACACGGCGGGGTTGGTGGAGGAAGTCAGGAATATGAATTGTGATAATGTGAATTGCGGTAAGGGGGCAATTTGTAATTTCTGCTGGATTAAAAACTCAATATTATCCCGCCACCAAGGAGAAACCAAATGACCACGACCAGTTATGAATCGTTGCCCGATACCAAAGGAGGGAGGTAGTTATGCGAACCGGACAAGAATTGAAGGAACTACAATCCCTACCCCTTAATAGGAAAGTGGGGTTTACTGCGGCCCGTATTACGGAATTTTTCCATAAGACTGATGGAAAATGCTATGTGTCTTGTTCTAAAGGCAAGGACAGTCTTGTTCTGCTCCACATAGCAAGGGGTATTTATCCCAATATCCCCGCCGTATTTTGTGATACTGGTCTTGAATATCCAGAGGTCAGGAATCTTCCGGTAGACAATGTAACCGTGATTCGACCAGAAGTTTCTTTTAAGGCCGTAATAGAAAAATACGGCTATCCGGTGGTGTCCAAGGCAGTCGCAAAGACCATAAAAGAAGCCCGCAACGGAGTAGTCAACGCCATATCCAAACTAAATGGAACGCTGATCCACTCCAAAACAGGTAAGTTAAGCCAATTTAATATACCCAAATACAAGTATCTGCTATCTGCTCCTTTTAAAATTTCACACAGATGTTGTGACGAGTTAAAAAAGAAGCCATTTAAAAAGTATGAAAAAATGACTGGCAATCATCCGATGACGGGTAGCATGGCCCAAGAAAGTGAATTAAGGAAAATGAACTGGATACGACTTGGGTGTAACTCATTTAAAGAGGGTCGAGAGATTTCTTCCCCGATGTCCTTCTGGACGGAGCAGGACGTTCTCGCCTATATAAAAATCAAGGGGATAAATATTCCGTCCGTCTATGGCGAAATAATCTGTGATAACGGGAAGTATAGTTGTACCGGTGTAAATAGAACGGGGTGTATATTCTGTTTATTCGGATTGAAATACGACGGGCCAGAGGATAGGTTTCATAAATTGGAGAAGTCACACCCCGACCTGTATAAGTATTGTGTGACGGTGCTGGGCTTGAAAGAAGTGTTGGAATATTTGAGAAAGCCCCGCCCCAATCCCACGGCGGTCAAGGGGTTGGATGAGGGAGGTAAATAGATTTGTGCGGCGGGATAGCCCGTTATACGGAGTAAGAGACCGTTCAAGGGGGCCTAGTGTATACTGGACCCAGCCCTGTACAGGCACTTGATAAACCATCTATTCAGGACTACTGCCTAGCTGATTAGTCAGTCTAGGGTTAGAAACTGGACCGCACAACAATTTAAGGAGGAATATGAAAAAGAAATCAAAGATGGAACGGGCATTGGAGTTGGCTTTGGAAATGCGTTTTAGTTGCGATTGTCCCCTTGATAATTTAGATGTAGTAGTGGGGTGCGGAGTAAACGGAGATAAGTGTAAGTCAAACGGGGCTAAATGTTGGAAATCCTATTTCCTAAAGAGGGCGGTAAAAAAGGAGGAATGATATGGCGAAATGTAGACGATGGAAAACCTGTAAGAAAAAGAACACAATTAATGGAATGTGCGTAATAAAAGAGTCATATTTTTTACAACCATATCCTTGTTTTTTAAGACCGATAATAACACCCAAACCCCCCAAGAAGAAAAAGGATAGGGTAGTTCAGTTTATGTGGTTGAGGATGAAGATTAAAACCCCGGTTAATGGCTCAATACTGCGATTCTAGCCCCTGTCCACCCTATTAATAGCATAAGCCCCTCTGTAGGGGCCTAGCACCCTAGGACCGAAGCCCTAGGGGGAGTATAACCACCCTACCGTGGGGAATATCACGGTAGGAGGTCGGGTAAGTCTTACGGCTTTGATGCAACAGCGTCCAGTATCTTATTGGCCTCTGCCACGATCTTATCATCCACTTCGGTCTTGGTAATAGGAGCAAGGGCTTCTAAACCCTTAACAAACGCCCGTCCTGCCGTGTATAGGCCGAACCCTATTAACGATATCTTAGCCGCCAACGGAGCCGGGATAAACCCATGCAATGCCCCGTAGATAACCGCTATCTGGCCTATAATGTGCAATCTTCCCTCACTGGTCTTAATTTCCGAGAAGTTCATTTTACTTGCCTCCTTTCTGATTTTCAACGCCGCCCGAAATTGGCTTATCCATGCAAACATAGATACCTCCTATCCCTTCCTCTTCTTAATCCTATTTAGAACCATTCCAAGGCTTCGAATCTCGTACCGCGACAATCTCAATACCAGTCGGACGATCGCCGCCTGTATACTGCTTTTTTTTGACATAACCGAATCTCCACGACCAAGATATACACCCCAGCTTCATCAATAATAATTTTAACCATGATATCATAGATCGGGCTTGCTCAAACTTATCTTGACCCCGAGTAAAGTTTCAAGATGCTTTACAAGTTCCGGCATCGTCGCAATATCGCCTTTTACGCAGACGATCGGATTATATGTCGGCTCAAATCCTGAGACGAAGATGTGGACCTGCGGGTCTGTCTCGGTGTGCCGATACTGGTTAAATCCGATCACCTGTTCTTTTATGGTGTGCATTACTCCACCTGCCAAAGCCGCGGCTTCGCGCCGAACGCCCAATTCATAGGCCGCACCCCGCTCATGCTCTCGCCGGTCGCGTCAAACCCGCCCACATTCGCCACAAAAGGTACGTCATTGCGATCCCATTTCCCGCTCGTGTATAATCCAGGAGATGGATAAATAATCGCAACGTGGCCATGTACCGGCATTTTAAGCGCCGCCACCACGATACTCCCCCGGTTAGCCTCGTCAAAGGCCATGCCGAATGATAACTCCTTGCAAGTATTTTCCAGTTTGTCTGCAATATCATTGGCCAGCATGGGCCGCTGTTGCTTGGCCTGGTCCCAGCAAAACTCAGGGAATCCAAGCAAAGATAAAATATTGTGCAACGCCTGGTTGCAGAACGTGGTCCCGTCCGGTTTGGGCTCGTACTCCGGCATAGCCAGCACCTCGGCGCATACCCTGCGTATATCAGTTGCGGTGTGTTTCATTGTTTTAGCCCCATCATCGTAAGGATAACGGCCCACGCCGCGGTAATTCCACCTTTTAACACCTTGATGTCAGTCTCTACGGCGGCGGTCTTTTTTCCATGCGCCTCGCAATGTGCATTTTTAGAACCCATCTTTTCTAGCAGTTCCCGAAATCCGTTTTTAACCTCGTCGGCAAATTCTTCTTTGATCTGGCTGATCCGCTTATGGATAGCTATGAGGCTTTCTTTGTTCTCGGCGTGTCTGCGCTCCGTGTCAGACTGCCCTTTTTCCAAAAGAGCCAGGCGCACGTTGACATCGTCTGTCCGTCGTTCTTCGCCGTCCCATTCGTTCATTTTCGTTTATCCTTATCCAGCACCCATATTGTAATGGCCACAGCGAATAAGAAAAGGATAAAATCAGACATCAGTCTTCTTCGCCACAAGTCACAGTTTACCTCTAAACGCGTTCATATCAATCGTGGGCGAGCAGGCCATTTTGGTGTCTTGCCCGAGTATGGCGCACGCCTCCCAATGTCCGAGAACCTTATCCTTCGATAGCCCAAACGCGGTCAAGAAATTGCGCAGTATTTTATAAAGCGGGGCCAGTTGTTCATCGGTTGGCTGGGTCTTGCTAATTATGCAAATTGATCTCACGTTGGCATAATCGTGGCAATATGCCCCATCCCCGGTATAAGGATGCCCGATTACGCTCTTGGCATTGTCGTGTAATGGGTCCACCCCGAAATAATATGCGGCGTCGCTGTGAATCTTTGCCTCGGGATAATATTTGACTATCTCGTTCCAGTCGACCGCTTTATCGGTGTCGGTAGTCGCGCAATGGATGATTATATATTTAGGGTACATATCAGTAAATGGCCCACCAGGTGTTTAGCCCCGCCTTAATAGCGGCCAAGTTTGGAGCCGACAACGCCCCTCGGTAGATCAGAATTTCAGCGATATAGCCGACGAAGCCCATATCCAGGTATTCACGGTTGCATACGACGGGGTAGTTCGTATTTGTATTGGTCCCCGCCGCGGTTCCACCAGACGCGGCGTCTCCATTGATAGCCGCCGACGACGAATTGCCATTGAGGATAACCGTCCATAACTGTGTGACGTTATTCGTTACCAAAGGTCCTTCCATGACTGCACCGGCGGCCCCAATTAAATTAGCTCTATCGTCCAGTCTATATACATCCTGGTAGCCACTTTGCATGCTCAACACTTTTTGCCATTTATTCGCGTTCCAGGTTGTAGGTTTAACCACCATAAAAATAGTAGTCGGCTGTGCGGTGTCGGCTTTGTCCGTGCCCATTAAATAATTCGTATCACCATAACACCGCACCATGGGTAACCCATTTTGGGTCGTGGTGGAAACTTTCGGGGTTCCGGCAATCGTTGTTAGGTGGTTAGCTGTCGCGCTTAAATCATTCCACGACGTGATTGTGTCCCCCGGAGTTGTCGGCGATAACCCGCTATCGGCCCGATACCACGACGTTACCGTGGAGCCGACGATGGAAAACACATCGAAGTGCCCCGCCGGCGGAGACGCGACCTTTACCACCCGCGTATAACGCATTATGCTGGATAGCCCGAGGGCGCGGGCGTGGCAAGGGAAAAGAAAAAGAGTAGCCAATAATAATAATTTCATCATGGCTTCATCCACATACAGTACCAAGTGTTTGCATCGGTTACCGCACCGGCCAGACAATTAACGGTTCCGGCAGCACTGGCACGGCAGGAATTAGAACTTTTTGCGATTCCGGTTGTACTGCCGCTACACACAACAGCGACCGGTGCGGCGGGAAGCCCCGTACAGGTGAACGGCGTGTCAGTGGTGTTGATTTTAAGCGTATTAGTTGATGTACACACTCCGGCAGATGCAAAAGCGACACCAGCGGTCCCTAGTTTGGCAGTTCCTGTAATGCTCATACTGCTGATAATTGTCACGCTGGATGTAAAAGTGGACGCACCAGCCACCGTTACCGTATTTGAGAAGGTAGACGTTCCGATAAAGATATTATCACCTGTAAATGTGTTCGTGGACGCCAGAAGGAAACCGGCAATTGTGGACGTGGAGTATCCGTAGAATCCTAGGTACGAAGAACCGTTATAGTAGATTGTCACTGCGTCAATAGAGTTCGCCGCAGTCTGAAGCGTCGGGGCAACTCCGGGAATCCATGTAATCGAGGGCCACGCTATCAATCTGGTCCCGACCGCGTCCTGTTGCGTCAAAATAGTGAGTGTCTGGCTGGACACCGCGCCGGAGAAGGTGAGCGTGGTGTTTGCTTTGAGGACCAGCGTATAGATGGACCCTGAACTCCACTCGACGTTAAAAGTCGCCCCGGTAACGGAATCAGATGATGCGGTTTCAATATAGGTTTTTAATCCAGTTACATTTTTAAACGTGGTGGAGCTCGACCAGGTGTTGCTCCCCGTCCATGTTGTAGTGGACCCGGAATTTATCGTACCGCCGGACACAATCCCGGTCAGTTTTGAACCGTCGCCGTAATAGGTCGTAGCGGAACTATACCCGACGATGTAAACATTCGACGCCACCCGGACGCCGAACTCCCCGTTCGCAGATGACACCGTAAGGGTGGACACAGTAAGCGGCCCTGACATGGTATCGCCGGACTTTAGGACGTGGTTTGCGGTAACAGTTGATAGGTTGACACCGGCCTGAGAAACCGACCCGGTTACTGACAGCGGGTAACTGCCGGTCGCGGTGGACGGTATCATGGTCAAGATGTGGGCGGTTACGGTTGACAGGTTGATCAAAGCCGTGTCGACGGCGTCGGTCGAGTAGCGCACGCCTGTAAAGCGCTCGTTAATAACACCTGTGGAGGTCTCAAGGGCAGCGAACCGCGAGGTGACCGTTGACAGGTTGACCCCGGCCTGTGAAACCGTCCCGGTTATAGACAGCGGGTAACTGCCGGTCGCGGTGGAGGGTATCATCGTCAAGATATGCGTTGTGACTGTGGATAAATCAATGGTGGAGACGGGAATAGGTCCGACGATTGCAGTAGCGTTGCCTACGGAGGTTATAGGGCCGGTGAGGTTGGCGTTGGTGGTGACATTGGTTGCCGTGGTTGCGGTTGTTGCGTTACCGCTTATGGACAGGGGGTAAGTGCCGGTTGCGGATGAGGGGATTATGCCACCATGAGCCGAACCAGTTAATGCAATATGGCCCGACAATGCCGCCGCCGTTGAGGTTAGATTGGTCTGCGAGGCATAACCGCCCAGGGCGTGATTACCCCACCCCACGGCGGTAACTGCGGACGATACGCCGTTGTTCCAGTAGGTATCAGAGGAAGTTGTGGCAGCGTAGGTGGAACTGGAGGCGTTCCCATAGAATTTATTAGCATATATCCCGTGCCACGTCAGGGTAGACAGCCCGATATTGCCCGCGTTGTCTGTACGCGGAACGATATTCCTGGTCTGCGCGTTGGCTATGCCGCCGAACACCAGTAAAGCGGAAAATATTATTTTAATCATATTCTAGGTTCTATATCCCCGCCGGTTGAATATTCCCAGGAAGAATCGTAAGAAGTGGTAAAAATTATAGGCGTCATGTTCTCGTCGACAATCTCAAATAATCCACCGCCGAAGGAGCGGGTAATCCCGGTTAAATTGGACCCATCACCATATATATATGTCCCGGTTATCGTCCCGGATGCTGTTATGGTGCTGGAGGTTAAACCATAGTTTGCAGTGAGCGTCATTGTAGCAATATGATTTCCCAGATCGTCGGCTATCCCAGGGGAGCCTTGTGGACCTGCCGGGCCAGTGGCTCCCGTAGTGCCGATAGGGCCCTGGCTACCGGACGGCCCCTGCGGGCCGGTGGCTACACCAGTAATGGTGTCAATACGACTGGCAACTTTTGAAACTTTTATATCAAGATAATCGACTGCCTCCCTGGTCCCCGGATCGTTGAATGTTTCGGGCAGCGCGGCGTGAATATGCGTCGCGATAAAAAAAAATAGGATTAAGAGTTTATACATTTAATTCCCTATAAAATCCGTAACAACTCCCATTGTATGCACACCGTAAATTTTATAAGGGGCGTCCAGTGTCCGGTTTGTAATTTTAATACGGAACGCCTGAGACGAAACGGAGTTAAAATTTATTATCCTGGTGTTTCGCGGTCCGCTTGTGAAATTGAGCGTCTTCGTCTGTGCGTCAACACCCTCGTTTGGAGATAGTGATATCGACAGTGTGCCGGGTAAGCCCATATAATCAAGGATCACGCGGTTAATACTTTTATACCGTATAGGATTCTGGTAGACTTCATCCCTACTGCTCCAATAGGAAGTTATCGGCGCGCCGTCGTCGTTATCGCCATAATCCAGCCGTACAATCTTCGGGGTGTTGGAAATAGCCCCGTACAGATTATTGTTCCACAACACCATTGCTGATACTGGGATATCGGATAATGTATAGGCCCGGTGTGGTGGGCTTGATTCGATCGTGAGCATATCGTTATACTGGTTTGTGCTCGTAGTGGAACCGGATAACCAGTAACGGCTCTTATACAGCTGCCCCTTCATCGGTGATAATGTAGAATCGCCGGTAATCCAGGAGACCGTTATCTTTTCCAGTGTCGGAGTGATACCGTTGTTTGACGTGCTGAAGCTGCTCTTAACCTGGACATATATATTTTGGGTAATCGTAGACACGATAACACCCGGCGTGATGTCTTTCCAACTCGCGCCAGCCATGTTAAACACCGTCGAGGCTGTCTTTATCTGATAGGATATGGATTGCCCGTTAAGCGTATTATCGACGTTGAAAGTAGACCAGATTGAAAGCCCGGTAGCTGTCGCGATATTGGTTGTATACGTGCCCGTTGATTTGAAAAAAAGCGGTAGATATATATTATCCACCACGCCGGAAGGAACACCCATTGAGGAATCATTCCCGATATTATTCTCCCATAGGTGACGCATATATCCCGATGTTGCGTTATACGTTGCGTTTGTAGCCGTCATGGTGGGGCAGAATGGCATTGTCACGGTAAACGCGCCGGTAGACGTTCTGACCACTTTAAGATTCCCGGCTATACCGTAAGGGCCAGTACCTGATCCGTATTTGCTGCACGACGCTGACGTAAGCACAGTCTCCGCGCCGGAGGACACCACACCCAAATATATAAGCCAGGTTGGGATTCCTGACGGCCCCGCTGTCGGCACAAGTGTAATCCGGTATCCATTACCTGTCCCGTCTGATTTTGTGTTAAATAAATCCCAGGTATAAGTCATCGCGGAAACTTTCCCGGTTGGCTTCCCAAATCCTGTAACTGATACGTCCTCGGAAAATTCACCATAAGGGCTTAACGTGGTCATAGAGGCTGACAGTTGCGCGTAATCGCCGAGTGAAGCGGATACTGTCAGAGCTCCGGGCACAGATATTAAAACGCTGCTAGGTCCTAGCGTCCAGACAGGGCCAGTTGTATAATCGTTGTGTCTAAAATCGTCGAGCAAAGTGGTGGACGACCCCAGAAAAGATAACGCCAAGGACCCGTCCATGTAGGACGTTGAAACATCGTCCAGTGTTCCATGTATAAAATCATCCGCTGTTGACCAACTTTTTAACATCTCGCTTCTGTTGGGCTGTTTGTATCGGTAGAACGTAGGAGATATCTTGACGGACGCCCGCGTTGGTACATCCCCGGAATATGAATATATCCCATCTTGTCCCACGTACCTAATGCTCCCGTCGTCCATCTCCACAATCGAATCATTAAATTTTGACCCTATAGATGAAACTGACTTTACCACGTTTAAATTAAATTCTGATTCCCATAGCAACCGCCAAACAGAGCGGTCCTTGAATACCAGCATATTGTCTTTGTACGGGTAGAGGCCATATATCGGGCTGCCATCGTTTCCAAAATAAATTGAGTTCAATGAGTTCCAGGCTGCTGTTGATGTGTCGGGTGTCAAAACCGTACCGCTTGAATCAGTCAAGATATTAAATCCGACCATGGAAGGGTCAGACGGCGGGCTGGCTATCCAAATCCGGTTCTTCCAGTTACGGATATACCTGCCGCGCGGCACATTGGGCTTGGTCCCTGCACCGTCCAGGCACGTAAAGGTCGTCCCGTCCCAGGTGGAGGTCGGCGTGCTGCCGTTGACAATCCACAATTTATTATTTACGGTTTCAAATCTTGGTATCGACGTACCATCCAGGCCGGCTACTACTGTATCCCAATTTATGCAATCCATCGTCGACCAGATACCCGTAGAATCAGTGACTATAAGATTCCTGGACCCGTCCGATTTAACGTATTCGTAGAGATTCGTTACCGTGTTCCCGCTGGGCACATCTCCACAGTGTAGATAGCCTTTGCGCTGGACCAATGACCCTATGGGATCATCGACCCATACATTCATCAGGTCAGGTGATTCGTTGGGCTGTAAATAAATTGGGGCTGATTCTGTATTCAACCCGCCGGAGAAGTCCATCACGGACGATGAGGTAGGAGACTGCTGCGCCTGTGCCGTTATTGCGAGGGCGAGTGATAACAATAATGAGAGCATTATTTACCCTCTTTATCTTTGGTATTTTTTACTTGTCGCAACACCGGGACAGCCAATGTGCTAGCGGGTATCGCAGATTCAATCTTGCCGGCAGTTTTGAGCAGATCAGGCGCAATATTAATAGTCTTTCCGAGTGCCATACCGCCATACTTGTTCAGGGCTTTGCCTATAGCCGCGCCCGCTGCCGCGCCTTTCATATCGCCGAAAGCACCGCCGATTAACGCACCGGTTAATACGGTTCTGGTGGCATCGTTTTCCGGCGCACTGAACTTCTTGCCAAAAGTATAAGCGTCCATATTCTCAACGATATCAAGCCCGGTTTTATCGGTGAATTTATTCAATATCTCTATGGATTTACTCTTTGCTACCCCACCCTTGAATAATCTATCCATCCTGGCAGCTGCCACGTCCGGGATTTCCCATTCGCCCTGCCTGCGGACAACCCTTAAAAGTCTGCTGGCATCTTCCCTGGTCTGCATAAGGTCATCTAATTCTTCCATTTTATCCCTGTACTCCGGGAATGATGTTTTAATCTGTGCGTCGACAGAGTGACGCAGACTTTTAATGGCCCTGTTGGACCTGTTGCTTTTGGGCGTGTTCCAGTCTATATCATCATCCAGGTCCATAATTATTCGCTTCACTTCTGGGGCCGGGATTTTTTTAGCACCGTATTCTTTTTTGATTCTGACCTTATATTTTTCAAGCGTGGAGACTGCATTTTCAGCGGCGTCACTTATGGGTTTACCGACTTCTTTTATCGTCGTGTCTATTAAATTTTTCACCCGTTGAGCGGTGAATCCCAGGGCGGGATCATTTGGCAAGGAAGCTATTGCGCTGTCCGCTGATAATTTTATCTTATCATCTAAGGTGTTAAATGAATCAGCTAAATCTTCGGCCAGTGCTTCTGCGGGTCTTGCTCCCTGGATAGCCTCCGATTTAGCCACCCTTGCGCCTATATCTTTTAATGATTTGCCGGTAGCGTATGCAATACCGCCCCTGGTAGCGGCAGAGGCAGCTTTCCCTATTCCCAGCGCGCTAATTACATCCAAAGCAAAGCTAAACGGCCTGCGCGAGATATTATCGGCTGCCTGTGGTGTTCCTTTAATTACACCCTCCTCTACTATTGGTTTCAGGTCGTTACCCAGATTTTTTAAAGGGGACCAAATCATTTCCTTTAACATGGAAAATGCGTCATCGTCTATAGTCCCGGAATTATATGCTTCCTCAAAATATTTGCCAACTTTTAGCAGTGTGTTCTCATCTCCGGGCGCGAAGATATTGATTGCTGCCTCGCTCAAGGCCGATACATTATCCATGACTTTAACCCAATCTTTACCTATGGATTTCGCCCTGGATTCCTTGGGTGATTCCGGTATTTCTTTGACCAGTAACCGGCTTTTGTCTATCAGTGGGATGGTTTCCCCCACTTGCGGGATTACGGGTGTGGTATTTCCAAGGGGAATAGTCTCTCCTATTTTGGGAATTTCCATTTATTTAACCCTTGTTTTCCCTTTCCCATCCGGGGTTATGCGATATACGATTATCTCACCGTTCACTTCCTCCGTTATCAGCTGGCCGGGGAGTGGTGAAATGTTTTCCGAAGGTGATTCTGTCCTTGGGTCGAATATAAAATCCTGCGCCTCTTTATCGTCCGTTAAGAGTATATTCTTAAATTTATTCCTTTCTTCCATGTACCCGGTCTTTATGGCGTTTGTCTTTACGTGCGAGGCATTTATTACATCTCTGGCCTCTTCCGGTGATAGTGTTACTGCCGCGCCGCTGGTTATCGCCTCAACTAATCTGCTCCAGCGGCCTTTATTTTCTACAACGTCAAGCGTGTCTTCCGACATCCGGGCGGCTCCTCCCCCCTGCGTGATGATATCCTTGAACGCTATGAGCAATTGCGCCTGGTCGTTGGGTGTGAGTTCCTTCTTTTGGTTTAGCTTATCGGCCAGAGATTCTATCGTTAAGACATTAGGTTTTATGGTGTCCCATGCTTTTACCGCTGGCATATCATTGAAGAATTTCCGGCGGCCCTCTAGCTCTGCGCTTCTTTTACCGGGCATTTCTTTTTTTGTTTTTACATATTCTTCAAGCGCAGACACGCGCATATCCTTTACGAGACCTTCAGGTAAACCAGTCAGTCGGGAATATGACGAGACCTGCTCAGGTGTGGTAGGTCTCTGTAGTTTTGCCTCCTCCTGTTTGGTGGCGCGCTCTTCCATCCCTGATGCGTGAGCCTTTGCGCCCTCACTGGCAAAAGCGGCCATAGCTGGCATAATAGCACCGGCAGGTAATCCACCCATCCAAGCCAAGCCCGGATATTTTTCCACGATATCTTTGTACGCTTGCGGGTAAGCCACCGAGAACGGGCTAGCAGAAATGGTGTCGGCAAGTTCTTTTCGCTTCTCCTGCGCGATTTGGCCAGGTACCTGCATACCCGCAGACATACCTTGTATAAATGCCGCCAAGGGGCTTAAACTGCCACGGGCTGCGTCTATACCGGCAGCCGCGCCCCGAATACCGGCCTGAATAGCACCGCCGCGTTGGTTTAAGGTATTTTGCAAAACGACGTTACCGGACTGCTGGTCCAGGCCTGCCGGGACCTCAACGGCCTCAGTAGCGGGCGGTATGGATTTCTGCGCTTCATCCTGTATCATGATTTTCCTTATTATGTAGTAACCGGAGCCTTCTTTTTCATTTTGGTGTACATCGTGCCGGCTAATCCAGCAACTGCGCCGACGTTTTCGATATTGCTTTTGTATTTTTCTATGGAGTTCCGATATTGCATATCAGATAAATTTTGATAATACCCAACTCTCTGAGCATCTATACCGGATAACGCCGCCGATCTCTGGCCGGCAAGTTGTGATTTAGCAGTGGCGTATGTTTCCTCAAGTCCGACGCGCTCCCGGTTAAGCTGATATTCGCTCACCGGGCTACTATAAACTCCTGTATTTGCCAGTTGGTTTATAGCGTCCGTAATCGTCCGCCCTTTCAGAGCACCAAACTGAGTCTCTAAATCTTTTCCGGCGTCCTCGTAATATTTATTTATCGCGCCGTATTGTGCCTGGATCATAGCCAGGGCGTCGTCCATGCTGGACATATCGCGTTTGGGCTTCTTTTGTAAAGCACCCCACACGCCGCCAACGACTGCACCAACTCCTGTTCCTACGGGCCCGGCAAAAGAGCCAACCGCCGCGCCTGCGCCCGCTCCTGCTATCGCCGCTTCGGTTGACATTTTATATATTCCCCAAATCTTTTTTATCTGTGGTGTCTGTTTTTGTGTGTGGCTTGCCTGATTTACCAATAAGACCTGCCACGGTGCCAGCTGCGCCACCCAAGGCTCCGACAATCCCCATCCTGGCAGCATAAACGCTTTTCATGGCATCGTGTTGCTTGTTGGCAAGGTTGGTATAATATTGCGACATGATAAATGACAGTTTGTTTTTCGCGTTCAGCTTTGCGCCCATCAAAGCCGCGTGAGCGGATGCATAAGCACCGGACAATCCACTTTGTATATTAGCCTGTGATGCTTTAGCTACTTCGGGCGAGGATATCCCCCTGGCGGATAGGTCAGAGGTTATAGATGAAGATACCCCGGCACGACTATTGGAAATATCGGAGTTATACCCGCTTTCAATTGCCATTATGTCGCCGTTGAGTTGCGCGGGGATTATGTCAACAAGCCGTCGGCTTTCGCTTGTAATTTTATTATAATCGGGACCACTGATTAAATTGCTGAAGAAATTACCAAGACCGGACATATTACCTCATTTTTAACGATAGCAGCGATCCTGTGGTGCTGGTAGTCGTCTGCGTGTTCAATTTTCGTAGACCGTCAAAAGCGTTATAAGCCATTGCCGCACGTTCAGGATTATTTAACAATGAGAAAAACTTCCAGGCACCGTACTGCGCATAGGCGGGGTGCATAGAGATAGATATAGCCGGGGATTCTGAAAACCCGGTGAGCGGAGTTGGTACAACGGTCCCTATCAAAGTTAAATCTTTTCCAATCCACGCCGCGCTCGGGCTAGGCCATAATTTCCATGACAGATCAGTCATGCGGACAATATATATTGGCTTGCCGGCTGGCGTATCTTCCCAATTAGAATTAAGCCTTGCAAAATTTACAAAATCTATAGAATCTATCGGTGAATGTTTGCTCCCGTCGGATATGCTGGCAAAGTCAAGTTTCAACAGGTTGGACGGCATCGAGATAACAGCGGCGGCCACAATACCGGGCACCTCAGTCTTAGGGAGTGTTGAGATGATAGAGCATAACTGAAGCGTGCACGCATTTATCCAGCCCAGGATTACATTGTTGTCAGCCGATGTGTTATTCTCGTCGGTCTGCTGGCATATCTGCCTTATCTCTGTGATAATATCTTGTGCTGTCACGAGGTCCTCCTTTTCAATCCTGTACCCACTCCCCACGCCATCGATATGACGCGGGGAGGGAGGAGGCAGGGTAACTTACATTCTACTTCGTGTTGATCAGACAGCCGCGCTTCTCGGCGAGGATGTTGATGCCGTATATCGCGAACGTGGTCATATCCCAGTTAACCGTTCCGGCAATCGGGAACGGCTGACGGAGCGACGGCATCCGCTGGATAGCGACGCCCACTGAGTCCTTATGGAACAGACCGCCCACCTTCCCGCCGGTGATGGACAGTGCTGAATCCGTGCGGAAATGTACATCTATCCCGCACAGGGACAGGACGTTGGGTTTTATGTCGTTGCCGCCATCAGCATCCGAACTACCGGCCCAAGTACGATACGACGTGTAGCCTTTCAGCAGGTGCACGACCGCAAACTGGCTGGACGGCAATATCCACACCAGATCATTGGTATTGCTGATGTCTACTTTGTTGTCTACCAATTTCTGTAGCGCGGTGAATATAAACGTCTCCGTGAGGTCCGAGCCTAGAGAGCCCGCGCTGTTCGTGGTTAGTGACACGCACAGTTTGGCCATTTCAGCATCTATGCTATCGTCAACCGACTTCGCGGCGTTCTCTACCAGCGCGGCCCGCAGGTCGATCTTGGATTGCACGAGCGTATACTCGGGCACGCTATACGGGACCGCTTTGATTTTGTCCATCGTGATAACGCGCTGAAGAAGCGACGTATTATCATAAGCATACGCGCCCGTGGCTACCGTAACGTCTACGGCGGCGATACTCGGCATTTCATCCAGTGAGACCGTCTGACCGAATCCGGCGTCCGAGGAGACATTGACTAAATGTTTCCAGGCACCGGGTCTGGCATATAGACCCTTGAGATACAACATTGAATACGCTTTTGCTGATGCGCCATCTGCAGCGGTACTTCCCGTTGCGGGTATATCGCTATACATTACTCCGGCCATAATTTTATCCTCTCTTGTGCTACGAGATAGGTATCAGGATAGCACGTATCTTCTTAGCCAGGATATTAAACTCTTTTGTGCCGGGTTTTTCTTTTTCACACGCGGCGACGAGAGAATCTAAATTTGTCACTTCCGTCGACATCCCGCCGGATGTGGTGGAAGAAATAGGCATAACAGGAGTAGCTCCAATACCAGCCTTTGAGGCCCAGATAGCTTTCGCTTCTCTGAAGGCAAGGGAAGGACTGACAGCGTGCAAGTCCGAAAGCTCCTGGACAGTATCCACCATGTGGATAATATCCATCAGAGCCCCAGGGACCGACGCCACATCTCTTTCCGCTGCTATCGCCTCTATCGCCCGTACTGATTCAGCCTCTATGTCTCGCGCTGTCTTTGCCGGGACAGGTACCGTTTGATTCTCTGGTTTAGCAACCTGGGCCGGATCAGCAGGTGCCGCCGGCGGGGTGGCAGTGTTGGCTTGAGCCGTGGCCAACTGCTGCTTTAATTCCCGTTTCTCCTGGCGCATTTTAATAAATGCGGCAGTTTGTTTCTTCAACATTTCAGCCGTGTGGTCAACTACGGCGGGAGCCGACGCAGGCACCGATGCCTCGACCTTTGCGGTGGTCGCGGGCGTAGCAGGAGCTGGCGTACCTGCTTCGTGCTGGATTTTCTCAGCTATTTCCATTATGATTCTCCTTACTCTTTAACGTTCAAATCCGTTTTCAAATATATGCCGCCGGTGTCTGGCCCTGTTACGTTTAGCCGCAACCACTTAAAATTAAACCATGAGAAGTCCCATCCTGCCACCGTGCCGCCTAATACCGCCGTCGTGGTGGAGAATGAAACGCTTGAGATGGACGGAATATTTAAGAAGTTCGTACCATCATTTGATTCCTGCCAGTTGAATCCGGCTGTTGAGTTGTTCATCTTCAGCGGTGTCAGCGTCAGTGTATGCGCGGTACCTCCCACGGTTACAGTTACGTCAACCGCCGTACCTCCGATTGCGTCTAATTTCGTTGTGCCCAATTTGAAATTATTAGCGTCGGACCTTATCGCAAAATACGTTGTCTGGTTGGTCAGCCCGGTGATGTAATTGGTTTGGGTCGCTGTTGAATATAGAACCGGCAATCCGGTAGTCAGGGTATGCGCCAGTGAATATATTTTATCCGATGCGCTGATGATTGTAACAGCCGTGCCCCCGCCTGTGGCCGTGCCGTTGGATTTTACATAGTTTGTATCTTCTTCCGTGAGCGCATATTTGATCCCGTCCGGGTATCTTGAGGTGAGATCGACACGCGCGCCGGTCGTGGACGCTGCTATCAGGGCACCGACTACCGGGTGATGCCTCACCGCGTACGCGATATTAACTGCTGTCGTCGTGATGGTCACACCTACTGGATAAACCGCCGGGCGGTACTCCGCGTCTCCGTTTACGCGCGCATTGCCGGCAATGAATTGATAACCATGGATGGTTATGTACTTGCCGTACAGCGACGAGGTGGATACCACTGTAAAACTGCCGGTACTGGTCGCGCCGTCTGTAAAAGTGGCGGCTGACGGTGTAGCCGTTGTGTAAACCACAACTGCGGATAAGCGATTCGATGCCATTGAGTTCAGGTAAAAATCGTATGTGGTTGAATATGCCAGGGCTGATTCATTGGTGAGTTTCTCAGTTTGTACCTCAGCCGAATTAGCCGCAACTGATAATCCCAGAATAGCCAGTGTAAAGATTATTCTTTTCATTTGTTATCTCCCTAATTTAACTATGGGTGACTGCTGCTTAGTGTAAGCAGCTATAGTGCCATCAAATATAGTCTCAAGATTTAGCGCGACTGACATTCCTTGTAGCTTTGCCAGCGCACAGGCTGCTTCCTCTCCGCGCAGGTTGAAACTCGCAAATAATTCCCGGTCCATTATTTCTTTTAATATATTCAGATAATTTTTCACCGGCTCTGACATTTTAGCCTGCTGGATTGTAGCCAACTTGGCTTTTAAACTGTCAATTGTGTCCATTATTTTCCCCCTACACTCGACGCACGGATAGCTCTTGTCGTCTCCTGCTGGTCGCCCGGTACCGCAGCCACCTTCCCGACAGGAGTTGTCATAGTATCGTCCGACATATTCCGGTTCAATTCGCGTTGTTCTCGTTTGCCGGGTTTTCCGTTGTTTACCCGCTCCTCGCCCGTTTCAGCTCCACCTTCTGTGCTTTGTGCCGTGGTCGGATTCTGCATCTGCGATAGAACCGACATATTTATCATATCAGCCTCGGTTAGGTCTTGCACCACTTCTGTAAATCTTGGGACGTCCAGCATTTTACAATATTCCTCTACCATGGGACCGGGGTTCATCTTCTTACCTGGGATACTACCAGGAGGGAACATAGAAGTAAGCTGAATACCTTCCCGCAGCCGCTGTAATTTGGCTGGTCTGAAATCCTGGTCGGTAGGCGTTTTGACCCGGACATCAACGTCTATCATAAGATCGGATGGGACTACGGTTATGGGTGCGCCGTTTATGTGGATCACCTGCGCTTGCCTGATATATTTTTGTGCGTTCTGGATAACGACTTTAATATGATCCCTGTGTAATACGGGTGCCAATATCTGCGCTTGTACAGAAATAGCCCGTACGGCCTCATTCATTGCCAGTGAGACGGACGTTGCGGTTGCCTGGTCCGAGCTAACCAATGCCTGCAACGTATCTGTCGCGCCGCTGGCTTGCCGGAATCTTTGGGTATTGGCTTCCGTGTATCCTGCCACCGCCTGGATATTGCGCGCATCAGGGCCTATAGAATTTAATAATGGATTTTCAAGCGACATTATACCGAATTGCCGGATAACAAATTCGCTGTCCTCATCCGTCAATGATTTCTGTTTGCTGAACATGGACGCGCCGGCCAACGTTATCATGTTTAGCAGCGCGTGCTCGGCAGTATCGATCTTTGCCAGCAAGGGGCCAAATAAATCATAAAGACCATTGCCAAGCGGTTCTACGTCCAGGCTGTTGATAACTGCTACCCTGACCGGGCGGATACCATCATACGATTCCATGCGAATTATAAACTCGCGGTTTACTATTTCTACGCAATATTCTTCATGGTCATTCAGGCAGTCAAGCGGGCCGTAATACGTAGTGCGTTCTATGCCGCCGGTAAAGTCCTGGCCGACGTATCCCTGCCAGGCCATCCTCTGCGTTACCCAGGCGTTAACTTTAGGCGAGTAGCTACTTTGAGATAGTGCCTTATGGATTTCACCTAGGTCGTATATTTCCCCGTCCGGGTCATGTGCCAGCAATTTTTCAAGAATATATTTACCCTGGATGTCCGACAATGCCACCCAGTTACTTTCCTCAATATCGTATGCGTCGAGGGAGAAAGCGCAATTAATTAATGAGATGGGCCGGAATGAAGTTACGTATTGCTTACGCCCCAGAAATGAACTACGTTGAGGCTCGAACTGTTCGTGGCACGCCACCGACCCATAGAGCAGTACCTGGTCAATAGCCCGCGCCATTCCCTTTTCGTATCGCGATAGGTCCAACTGGTTTGTGACGTAATGCTCAACTTTTAAAACTTGGCCTGGATTATGATAACCGATTATATCCATGCACTCCAATTCAAAAGATGGTTTGGCTCCAAGAAGCATACGCAACAGCATATTGCGGAGCGCGCGTATGGCCTTAAATAATTCGGGGGAATTTGAGGATGCTTTTGAGTTCCCCCCGGTAGTGGACGTTTTCCCACAATAGAGTTCAGCGGCCTCTACCCACCGGGAAAGCCGGGTTGACATTCGGTTCTCGTAGACCCCGATCTTACCCAATATCTCAGCTTTGATCTTACTTGAATTTACCTGGGAAGGATTTATCTTGCGGTTTGACATGTTATAGTGCTGAGTATACAATACTGTTCATGCTTTGTCAATAGATTTTAAACGACGCTCCACCTCCGATATTTTTATTCATGTAGGATAATCGATGATTCATTTTCTCCATACGTTTAATCAGCCCTTCCTGCTCAACGAAAATATCTATAGGTGATTTTTGGATAACACGCTTTATCGGCGGTAGTAATTTGCCGGTGCGAATCAGCGCATCCACGGCGTAGCGTGCGGCGGCGAGTACGTCCGGCTCGTGTAGTCCGTGCTGCCAGTCCGTTATGGCCTGTAATAATTTAATGCATTGTGGATGGATTATGATATTCCCATTGGAAAACATCTGCTTCATGTCGCTGATGGACCCGTCCAGGTCCTTTGTCCCGGCCACGCAATTTATGCCTTCAGCGGCAAATCGCTTTGCTACACTTGATAAACTCGCATCCCGCGCCCAACACGCAGAATCCAGTATAGTATACTGCGGTTTAAATTGTGTCTTTGATTTTATCTGCGTGGCGTGACTTGGGACATCTTTATTATTATCTACATATTCGTCCTCAAAATATACCCGATTGCCGGGCAACAACACCGCCCATACGCACGCCGTGTTGTCTGCTATTCCCCAGTCTATGCCTCGTATTCTGGTAATGATGGGCTCTGTGGTATCTATAATGCGCTTATGCGTCAAGGGCTCATATTCCCAATATACCTGCCCCTGTTGATCATTATAGGTAGCGAGGTATTCACAGGCCCATGTTGCAGGGTCTGTCATAGCCTCCAGGTTCTTCTTCTCTGTATCACTGATATATGGGCTATCCCAAATGGTGTTGTGGAATACGGCGTAATCTGGATTTCCATTCTTTATCTCGTCCAAATATGATAACTCCAGCCGGCGAACCCATTCTGACCCTTTAGGGGCTTTTTGTGTAGGTGGGGTGAATAGAATAGCGCAACCGCCCATTGTGTCGGCTAATTGTGGTCGAAGGATATTATGGTATATATCTGATCCATTCTGCCAATATGTTGGTTCTTCACAAGTTAACCGATGAACCTTTCTGCCGCGCAAGCTATCACTGCTATTGGCTGTCTTGAAGTAGAACTTGGAATCGTTGATTAGATTGAACCTACGGGCCTGTTTATCGTATTTACTGATTAACTTTTGTGGGACCATCTCATTGAATAGCGGTATATTCATCTCTGTGCACAGTGCTAAATCCTGCGCTACATACCAGCTGGTAGTGCCCTTGTTCTCCAGGCTATATTTGATGTGGTCAAACTCGGCAGCGTTAGTCTTGCCCTGTCTACGGCTGGCTCGCCATAGTTTGAACCGGGCCTTACAGTTAATGAACTCCCATTGTGGTTTAGAAAACTTGGCGGGCCCGACTCTCATTCTACCTCTGGTGTGGTGAACTCTATCTTTATAGCACCCTCTGGGCTACTGGATAAGCTTTTAATGGCCCCGGACGGCCCTGCGGGGAACAATGCCTTTGCTATTAGGGTCTGTGCATATAGTGCAGTTCTGATATCCCCTTCTGCCAATGCTTTGCCTTGTAGTTCAACCGTCTTGTTGAGATAACCAAATTCACTAATTCCTAGTTTGGCTATCTCTATTTTTTTATGCCATTCTATCCGTTCTTGTATGCTAGGCTTTGCTAGTAAAACACAAGCCTTTGCCCTAATATAACTATCATTATAATCTTTATCAGCAAATGCCCGTCTAGCGGCCTCTGACCCATTATTACAGGTTAGTACATATTGTAAGCAGAAGTTATCCTCTGCTATTGAGAGGTCTGCATCCGCTTGCTTATGTAGCATTTTCTTATTTTCCCCTGGTGAGATATTTGACTTGCGACCTGATAAAATTCATGCCGACCGTCTCTTTGTGCCTGCTATAATATAGATCGTGTGCGTTTTTCATTCTTCCCTGAATTACAGGGTCGGACAGGTCAACTTTTTTATGTGGTAGATGATACACGCCGTCTTCCATTGGGGTATCTATACTGACTATGCGAACGCCGGTCTCCTGGAGAGATGCAGACAGATCAGAATCCTCATAGGCATACATAGATGGTGCATCATAATCTTCGCAGCATTTGCCGGCCAGTTCAACCCGTGATTTTTCTACCAGCATGCATTGTAGAAAAATTCCGTTTACGCGCCGGTCGATATTGAAGAAGCGCTCAGTAACGGCTACTCCCGGCTCCCATTTGTCCAGCATCCTTTTAAGTTGTGTTTTGGAATTGACCTGCATATCTATCTGTGTCAATAATAATAAATCACCGGAAGCAGCGTCTATCAATTTATTATAAGCGGCGCATTTTCCTTTACCCTCTATGAGTACGCCTTTTATTTTGGGGTGGGTAGGGATCACTATAGCGGAGCTGTGTCCTATGATGATCTCAAAATCCACGTCTTGCTGCATAAGCCAGCCAGGGATGGTTTTGTCCAGCATGTCCTGCCAGTTATGCGTCCAGGTTAGAACACTTATCATAGTAGATTTTTCCCTTCAGCTCTCAGCCAGGCCATAGCGGTTATTTTATAGGCGGTGTTGACCACCACTTTTTTAATATTCGGCAATTTGCTTATTTTCGGCCAGCAACTTACTCTGCTATGAATGGATAGATTTATAGTTTTCTCCAGGCGCATATCTTCGTACATTTTTAAATCTTCGCGGTCATGCGGGTCGTTTTCAATTTCTTTGCCTGTGTGATACCCTGGGTAATTTCCTTTTGTAGCGTCGATACCTATTACGTAGCTGCTTCTCCCCTCGCATTTTACGGCCAGCAGGTCCGACAGTTTGGCGGCGGCCATCCCTGATGTCGGATATTTACGGATTGTATCCATTGGCACTTCAATTAAATCGATACCATATTTATCATTGCCTGGGTAATTCCGGCAAACGACCGGGATATTCAATCTTTTTGCTTCGGCTGCCAGAGCCGGATACAGTGACAGTGGGTCCATTATCACGCATGTATCGCAGGGGTACGCGAAGATCGCGCCATTGACACCGAACGTAAAGGCAGCTTTGGCCAGCAGTGTAATTTGATTTTTATCGTAATCAGTGACAGATTGCCCACCGGCGATCACCATTGGCATATATCTATTATACCCATTCCTAAACCAATGTCAAGGGGTCAATCTTCTTCGAGCACTTATCGCAAATACTCTTACGGCCTAGTTTGCAAGTGTACTCATCGTCTTCGTTCTTGAATTTCCTTTTACATGGGTACTTCTTCCTGCACTTAATGCAGAGGTGGGAATGTGGCATTATTATTTAACTCCTGTTCGCAGGCGATAATTATCTCTTGGCATAGTTGAGGCGGGATCATCCCCCTCTCAATGGCCCCTTTTAGTCCTTGTGTGCCGGTCTTTGCGCCTCTTGGCGCGGCCTCATGGCAGGGATCACCATTATGGCACATTGGCCTTGGTGTCCATGCTTTACAGTTTGTCCATAGATCAGAGGGTTTCATTCTCGTATCCCCATACTTGCAATAGGTTATAGTGTGCTGATATTTTTCAAGCCGTATAACTTTCCGCATTACTCCGCGAGGATTCTCTATCCACCAAATACGCGGATTAATGGAAAGAATTATCCCCTTGGTTTTTGCCATTATGCGCAGTCCGATAATAGCCTCTTTGGTCTTTGGGATATACGCCCGTCTGCCGCCTGTCCAATGATGGCCCAAAGACGCGACGCTGAATGTGGTGCAGGGCGGCGAGGCCCATACCATGTCCGGCTTCCACGGCAGCATAGATTTATCAAATTTAAGGATATCTACGCACAAGTCGGGATTGAATTGTTTATCTATATCTACAGAAAAAACCTCATGCCCCCGCGCTTTAGCTTCCTTGCCTATGCTTTTAGTGCCGCAGAACAATTCCAGTATTTTCATTTCATCCTCTTTGCCCTACCCATAAAATTCCTCACAAGCCGCAGGGCGCAGTCCTTCCTTGTGGGTGTCGTGGACATACAAGCCTTATGCATAACCGGGCACGTCCTATCAGCTATATCAAGGCAAGTCCGCATTTGATAGCGGCAGGCAAGATATAGTGCCTTAACTAATTGTTTGTCTATGGTCATCATTAGAACGTAACCTCCTGCTCCGTGAACCTATCGGGATCATACGGCTTCTCCACCCTGGGCTTGACTGTGTAGACGGCCCCACAATGGCAGCACTGGCCCTTGCCGGGGCTTACGGCGGCGATAACGCCCCCCACTGGCTTACCGGCCTTGTCCTTGCCTATAACGCATTTTGAACACCTTACAATGTATTTCTCTTTATCAAATGGCATTATTATCTTCCGTAGGGCCTATAAACATTGGCTCTGCTGGTTTAATACCTACAGTGCCGACATATTCAAAGATGAAGTATTCCCCCGCTTCTCTTTTATACATGGATATTGCCACGGCTATAGCTTCCTCACGGGTATCCTTCATGACCCTTAACGGCTCTTGGTCTAGCTTCCTGTAAACAGTATAAAACTTCTTCATACTCCCTCCTTATGCGGTTGTCACGGTCTACTGGTTTAATGCTCATTTGTTCGCCTATCTTTTCCAGTAATTTCCACAATTTTACACATACCTGCCAACCTTGAAGATATCCGATCATCTCCTAATCGTTCAGCTAAAGCCGACAACGATAAATTACTGGTTACAATCAACCCTTTCATTTCCGACATATCGCGCCCATCAATAACTTCGTACAGAGTTGAGAAGCTAAAATCAGTTTTCTTGTCTACGCCCAAATCATCAATTACGAGAAATGGGATATTTACGAAACTATCTATTGCAGCCTGTTCTTCTTCCCCATCCTTTATCCCCCGGCAATCCCGGTATATTCGTTGTGGTTTGATAACCATGCCGTCATGCTCCCGTATAATTGCCGTGGCTAAATGGGTTTTGCCTGTGCCAGAGGCCCCCCACAGGAAAAGACTTACGGCAGGGAATACGGAGCATAATTCTATAGCCACTTTGTTGTTATATTTGGCTATGGTAAATTGATTGTAGGCTTTAAGCCCCCCAAGCCTATATATGGCCCTGTTCTTTTTTTTCTGTTCCGCAACCTTTTCCATCCTGATATTACAGGCTTCACATACATGATATTCACTATAAGCCTCTGATTCTTTTACGAGTATCGGCCCCCTACATTCACGGCAAGCCACCGTTATTATTTTATCCTCAACCAATACAGGTAATTTTGCGATAGTGCGTACAGATTCAAGCCCTCCTGGTTTACCCTCTAAAAACTTAGTCATGCCTTTTCTCCTATACCGTCATATTTACCGGGTATCGGAGCCGCTCCACCAGACACGCTGGCCCTTACAGGCTCATCTTTCCACCTACCACCATTCAACCATGTGACGGGCATTGGTATATATTTTCCGTTCTCTTTTGTCCAACCGTCGGTTTTTATCTGCCATGCCAGAGTTTTTATACAGTCAGTCAAAGGGGGGGTAAGTTTCTGCCATGCTGTCCACGCCTTATCTTTAGCGGTTTTGTATGGGTAGACATTCCAAAACTCCAAGAACTCTACACTGTATGTAGTTTCTATCTTACTATCTTTCTTTCTATCTTCCTTCCTTCCTATCTGTCTATCCGTGTTTGTACTGGTGTTGTACCGGTACAAGTCTATAATTCTCTGGTGTTTGTCCGGTTCACGCCTGTATTTTGCCCGTAAAAATTCATGCTGATATTCGGGCCAGTCATGTATTCGTAATGGTTTTCCATCCACAAACCCCGCAATCTTTAGAGCTTCCAAAATACCCGGCGCGGTATCTAGGCCGACCGCAAAAGCTATTTCATTATCCGATATATCCTTTAACTGACCGTCCTCACAGTTTTCTAAAGCCCAAATCCAAAAGGAAACCATGAACCCGACCGCCTCTAGTTTCTTCCATTTCATCTGCCCTGCTAACCGCGCTGTCTTTTTATTCGTTACTAAACCGTTCTGTATTTTGATCCATGACATGATTAATCATCTCCTATAAAAATGGCCCCTGGCATACCGGCCCCTTCCGAGGGAAAATATGCCAAGGGATAAATTGTGTTTTATTTTGGAAGGGGCCATGCCTCACTGTACCTTTATTCGCAGGGGCTGTCAATGCCAATCTTGTGGGATTATGTCGGGCATTGGGTTAAATCCTCTGACCATTGGGTTGCCATTGCCTCCGCTATGCCGGGGAATGTTTTGCTTCTTAACTTTGAGCGTTCTGGCCCAGGGGCCATCCGATGAATACGCGCAACGCGCCCAGGGACAATATTTGTAGGCTTTAATAAAGGCAATCCGGTAAGCCAAAGACAAGTTGCTTTAGTTTCGCCATGCCCGAATTGCCAAGGTTGTATTATCTGGTCTGGTTTACGATATAAGCGGCTCATAATTCCTATGGGGTTTTCTACGGCTATTTTAGGGATACTCCACCCCGCTAAATTAGCGAAGAATTTTATTGCATCACCTTGTTCTTTTACTTTGTTTTTAAACCATCTTGCCCCAGAAACGCATAAATGGGTACAGGGGGGGAAAGCAATCATCATATCCCATCCATCATTAATAACGTCAAACACATCCGCATTGAAATGCCATTCCGGGTGTCCTCCGGAACATGGGAGTATATCGCAAGAGTATGCCTTGTGGCCTCTGGCCCTAAACGATTTGCATACAACCTGGCTTTCTTCGCAAGCTACTAATATCTTCATATTCCTCCTAAAAAAACTTCCCTCCCCTATCCGCTAGAATAGGTTCGGGAATAAATTGGCTTGCTCTAGCGGTAGCAGTAGAGGAAGTATATTATATAGGAATAGATATAGCAAGGGATATTTTTGAGTGTAACCAAAGTCAAACAAATAAGTGTTGACAATCCCGGTGTATGATGTATAATATTAGTGACGAGAGAAAAGAGATTGCGGATTTTCATTTTATAGAACCCCTAGCCCGCATCTCTCTCTCGTCGGAGTAGAAGCACTAGGGGTTCTCATTTTAACGACGAGAGGATATTATGAAAAACGAAAAAGCAAAACATACGCCGGGGCCGTGGGAAACCAGACACACCCCCGCATGTGCTAAAGAAGGGTATTACAAAATAATAGCCCGACTGAATACCCAAGATGTAATAGGCCGATGGCCCGCGCATACTAACCCGGATGATTCAGATAAGGCCAACGCCGCGCTCATAGCCGCCGCGCCGGAGCTGATGAATGCCTGCCAAATGGCGGTAAATGAAATGCCTGGGAATGAACAGGGGCAGAAAATCGCTTCCATGCTCCGCGCCGCCATAGCCAAAGCCGAGGGCAAGTAAGGCCGCTATATATAAGGAATAGCAAGGAGATACTATGAAAACTTATACTGGGAATGTTGAGATAACGAAAGATAACGCAAAAGAATGGGAAGCGAAGTTGAAGGGTGTAAAATACTTCAAGGGGAAACTGTACGTGTCCGGCGGCGCAACACTGACCGCGCCCTTGCTCAAGGAATGTGCGAAACTGTACGTGTCCGGCGGCGCAACACTGACCGCGCCCTTGCTCAAGGAATGTGCGGAACTGTCCGTGTACGGCACACTGACCGCGCCCTTGCTCAAGGAATGTGCGGAACTGTACGTGTACGGCACACTGACCGCGCCCTTGCTCAAGGAATGTGCGGAACTGTACGTGTCCGGCGGCGCAACACTGACCGCGCCCTTGCTCAAGGAATGTGCGAAACTGTCCGTGTCCGGCGGCGCAACACTGACCGCGCCCTTGCTCAAGGAATGTGCGGAACTGTACGTGTACGGCACACTGACCGCGCCCTTGCTCAAAAAAGAAAGAGGCGGTGTATCAGTGGAAATGTTAAGAGCGCGGATTGTGGTAAAACTACAAAGAAAATACGAGAGCAAGGGGTTTTTGTTTTGTGACAATATCCTATCTAAAATAGTTAGCAAACGGAGAGCGGGGAAGATTGTAATGTGGAAAACAAGGGCTATAGGTAATAGCAGTAAGATTATATACGTGGCACAAAAGGGCGAGGTATACAGTCACGGCGAAACGCCTAAACAGGCGAGCCACGACCTGCGCTACAAGATAACGGATAGGGACACTTCCAAATACAAGGGGTGGACTTTGGATAGTGTCCACCTTATAGAAGATGTTATAGGGGCATATCGCTGTATCACAGGGGCCTGTGAAACCGGAACCAAGATGTTCTGCGAGGGTAAGGATATACCCGCCAAAATGTCCGTTAATGCCGCTATCGCCGCCACTAAAGGGGCGTGGGGCGCGGATAAGTTTGAGCAGTTTTTCAATAAATAATAATAGGAGGAACAATGAGGATAGTAAAATACATAGATGTATTTCCTTTTTCAACCGGGAAAGGGGATATATGGTTTGTTGATGAAAACACTCTGTCGCAAAAAGGTGATAATTGCAAAAGATACAAGGTGATAGTGGATGTCCCTGACTTCCACGAAGTTGATGGACAGTTAGGGCCTAACAGTGGAGTGGAGATTTTGGAATCAACCAAACCCGCGCAGGTAAAGATAGTTGAAGTGATAGAGCCGGTAGAGGTAACTAATCCCACACCGATTTAAAATTAAAGGAGGGAACATGGAAAATAAAGAAGTTGCAATAAGTGAATCGCATATGTTTGCGCCCATGACGGCAAAGAACATACGGGAACAGGTGAACCTGATACAGTCTGTTATGGCAGAGGTCATGCAGGGGCCTAGCAAGGAGAATCCTAACGGTGTTCATTACGGGTTAATCCCTGGGTGCGGAGATAAGCCGACGTTGCTTAAACCCGGCGCGGAGAAGTTGTTTTTGACTTTTCGGCTGCGCCCAATAATTGATCCTGCCCTTGACGTGGTAATTACGGAGTTGCCTAACGGACACAGGGACTACAGAATCCATTGCCATATCCTCAATATGCAGGGTATTGAAATGGCTACGGGCGTAGGTTCCGCTTCCACAATGGAGAGCAAACACCGCTACAGGGGCGGCGAAAAGAAAACCACCGGCAAACCAGTACCGAAGGAATACTGGAACCTTAAAAAAGATGGCAAGGATAAAGAGGCACAGGCAACTATCGGAGGCCCCGGCTTTGGCCCCGGCAAGATAGACGGCGCATGGATGATATGCGAAAAGGGTGAGCCTATGGAGAACCCTGACATAGCTGACCAGTATAATACAGTCCTTAAAATGGCCTGTAAACGTGCCAAGGTAGACGGGTGCTTATCGGCTACAGCTTGCTCCGATATCTTCACACAAGACATTGAGGATTTCGTGGCTGAAAACGTAACCGTTACCAAGACCGCCACAACTGAACCAGAAAAGCCCCATACCCCCCCCCAAAGGAAATCAGAAACCGCACAGGGACCAGATGGTATTAAGACCGCCACAGGGTTTATCATGGACCAAAAGGCCCCTAACAAAGGCGGTTTTGTGTCGTATGCCATTGAGGGGCAGATACAGGAGAACGGAAAGCCGGTTATGTTTTCCACTAAGGACACGATGATCATAGAAACGCTGGACGAACACCGGGCCAAGGGCGAAAAAGTAAGTTTGGAGTACACGGAAAACGCTAACCCGGCCTTTGCCAATTCCATAACAGGATTGGTACAGGTCAAGGAGGAAGTCGGGGACGCGCAGGAATAAATTGGCGTAGCATAGTCGCGGAGCCGGACCGCGTAAAAATGTCCGGCGCGAATTTATGAAACCATACAAACCCTTAATCCCTAACTTTTTAACCGTAGGACACTTGTACCACGATGACGGCGGTATGGTGTTGCCTAGCGTAACCACAATATTAAAAGAAGAACTTGGCCTTTACCAGTTTTCATCCCAGGACGCTCCGGTACGCGGTACAGACGTTCATCTTGCGTGTCAATATTACGATAATGACGATCTTGTAGAATCATCTCTAACCGAGGAAGTGGCCTCTTATTTTGGACAATACAAGATTGCCAAAAAAGAATTAGGCATAAAGGTTCACGCAAACGAACTCATGCGCTACTCAAAGAAATATTGCGTAGCTGGAACACTTGATAAGGTTGTAACCATTAACACAGATAACGGTGTCCTAGATATTAAGACCTGTAAAGTCTTGAACGAAGCAAAATGGCATAAATGGCAGACTGCCGTATATTTTGAATTTGTACATGAGGAAATGAAATCGGCGGGATTGCCCCTTACTAAAAGATGGATTCTTTATCTCTGCCCCGATAAATATAAACTGGTGGAGCATACCGGCCCGAGGGACTTCATGGAGTTCCTAGCCCTTATGAGTGCACGGCAAATTCGTATTAATAATGGATATTTGAAATCAAAACAGGAGGAAGAATGAACACGGAACTAACACAGGTGGAAAAGGATAAGTTGGTAGGGGAAACGCGGGACCTTGTTGCAAGGGCAAAGGAACTGACCATAGTCACAGAGCAGGACAACACGGCGGCACTTACCTTGACCGCCATTTACAAGAAGCAAATCAAGGTATGTAAAGAGGTTCTACGGCCCACGGAAGAAGCACTAAAAGCTTCCAAGGACGCATTTAACGGCCTTTGGGACCTTATGATAACCCCTTTAGAGGTCGGGGTTAAGATCATAGGGGCGAAGTCGGGGGATTTTATGCTTGCCGAAAATAGACGGCGGGCAGAACTCCAAAGGATTGAGGATGAAAAAGTTGCAGTTGCTCAGCGCAAAATAGATGATGCATACGCGGCTAGATGCGCCAAAGCGGCGGTTGCTAACAAACCCTTACCAGTAGCCCCGGTAATCGTGCCACAACGGACCATAGCGGCTGTTTATACACCCCCAGGCACAAGCCAGCAGGAGTATTGGAGTGCGGAAGTGATATCGCTCATGGACCTATGCAAAGCCGTAGTAGAGGGGAAAGCCAAGTCTGACTGTATTATTGCCAATATGCCATACCTGAACGGAGTGGCTAAACTAGATAAAAAGGAAGGAATCATACTTCCCGGCGTACTTGGGAAAAATAGAATCGGATCAACACAGAGGTAAATTTATACCGGGCCGCGCATGGTATACACGCGGAGGGAATAAAAACTATGGATAAATTCTGGATGTGTTTTGTAGACGGTGCGGCCAGCCCGCAGCATAAACATGAAAGCAAGGAAAAAGCAAAAGAAGAAGCCCTACGCCTGACTAAAACCTTGTTTAAGCGCGTAACGGTTTTAGAGGCTATGGACAGCGTTATGCTTACCGATGTAACATGGACGGAATTGAAAACCCCGTCCGATATGCCATTCTAGAAGGAGGCCAAGAATCCATGAAGCAGTTGTACGCAGTTTACAGGAGTCGTGTTATCGTGACGGATTATAGAACAAAGAAACTGGCTATATATCCGTCACTGCGGAAAGCGCAACTATATTGCCAGACCATGAACAGCCACGGAGCCGGGTATTATTGCGCCGAAGCAATAATTGGTAAAACCAAAAGGGGGAATAATGAAAAAGTTAATTAATAGGTTGGTTATGAGGTATCTGAACCCGGTGCGCTGTAGGAAATGTGGCGAGCTTCTTTATCGCAAGATGGAGCGTAACCGCGGCATATCCACGGCTTGCAGGAAAAGGGAATTGAAGCACATGAAAGAACAAGAGGATGGAACGGAGCAGTATTTCTTTACCAATCCTTTGGTTATCCCGCCATCCCCATACTTCCATAATATAGGGGATATCTTGAAGCATAGCGCATATAACGACCATTGCAATATATGGTCCGGTACTTATGACGCACCCAGGAGCGTTAAGGTTGGATTATTGGGGGTAGGGAAATGAAAGACAAACCCGATTCAGACATAAGCAGGGCCAAGGCGTTCTTGGCTATGGAGTACCCTGTGGCATATACCCCCGATTTTATTAAGGAAAAATTGGGGCTAGGCAGTAGCGGAGCCACTTTGGGGAGAAAGTTACGGGCGGCGGCAGTAGGCCATACACCCGAACTCCTGCGCTCATATTACAGGAACGCCAAGGGCAAGGATATAGCCATATATGCCGCTAATGGGCCCTACCTATGCCAAATGGCAGAAGAAGCCCGCCTTGAGGCCATAGCGAACCGCCAAGAAGCGATACAGGAGGATTTGGGATTGTCTATACTGGATACCATTTAACTATGAAAATCGCCATTCCCATAAAGCCAATGTCTATAAACGCCTGTTTCCAGGGTCGTAGGTTCAAGACCCCGGCATACAAGCAATATGATAGGTCGCTGGATTTATTGCTCATGCCTTTCAAACGAGATATTGTTAAGTGTGACTGGTATGAAGTTTTCTATACATTCTACCTTAAAAATTTCGGTATGACTGACGGCGATAACTGCGTTAAGGCTTGCCAAGACGCGCTTGTCCGCAACGGGTTTTTGTCCGATGATCGGCGCATAAAGCGGTTCCACGTTGAGAAATTCAAGGCAGATGTGGACGGAATAGAGGTTGAGATATTACCCTATATGGAGGCAGAATAATGAATGGTGTAAAACTAGAGAAAAAGACCCTTGTCTTTTCACAGGATGGGGACCAATGCCAGGATGAACCCGACACTTCCCAGGAAATAACCATTGAAACGGAAAACGCCGGGGCTGGTGATTTCTACATTATCAAGACCGACCGGTGGGCTTTTGACAAGATAGACGATATGGTAAAGTTGCTCAAACTGCTGTCGGCAAAGGAGGATAAATAATGGATTCCTACTACCTACTGCTGATAGTGTTCTCAATGGGCGCGGCTTTTGGCGCATTGGTCACGGCCTGGATTCTAGGCCACTTAAAGGTAAGGGCCAAGCGTGTGTCAAGGGCGTGGATAGAGAAGAAGTTGATGAACGGTGAACTGTGATGTTGACAGGCAAGTAATGGAATGGTAATATCTGTATATGGTCCCGCAACCCACTTATAATTGTTTTGTGCCCCCGGTGTCTTTCCTTTGCGGGACCTACGCCGGGAGGCCGATTTGTTATTAACTACGGAGGGGAGGATGTTGGCATGAAACTCAAATACCTGTTCGCGTGGTATGAGGTGGACGGAGAGAATGCGGATAAGTTGAGCGCGGTCATTAAAAAGATACTTGCCAAAGGGAAAAAGGTTATCATCACAATAGAGGAGGGGGAATGACTTTGACAGCGGATCAGATTAAAGAAATCGTTACCAAGTGGCTAAACTATTTACTGGGGGCAATATGAGCAACAAAAAGACAGAATTATTGACAACGCAGTAAGAATAAGCCATAATAAACATATGGACTGCCAACTCCAAACTTTAAGATTACCCCCTTTGCCTTCACTTGGCAGTCCTGGCATTGGGGGTAGTCTTTTGGA
>Ga0315288_10001228_pt1 | contig 33033 bp, 30 predicted proteins | sample YL17G11_20_MG_FD_203454 | JGI IMG/M metagenome (GOLD analysis project Ga0315288, IMG submission 203454) | Sediment microbial communities from Yellowstone Lake, YNP, Wyoming, USA - YL17G11_20 | ecosystem: Environmental > Aquatic > Freshwater > Lake > Sediment | place: USA: Wyoming | collected...
TGGCGGGGGTTGTCAGGCCTTTTAGTGCTTCCGGTCCCTGCACGCTCCAGTACATGGAGCGTTCGACCACCATGGGTGTCAGGCCAGAGCGTTAACTGGCGGGGGTTGTTAGGCCTTTTAGTGCTTCCGGTCCCTGCACGCTCCAGTACATAGAACGTTCAACCACCATGGGTGTCAGGCCAGAGTGTTAACTGGCGGGGGTTGTTAGGCCTTTTAGTGCTTCCGGTCTCTGCACGCTCCAGTACATAGAACGTTCAACCACCATGGGTGTCAGGCCTAAGTGTCCGTAAACCGGGGTCAAACATCGATTTGCACTGCGCTGGTTTGAAAACGCAAAGGGCTGTTTGACCCCGATTTGCGGGGACCTGACCCCTCGAATGACCCCGCTGATTGAACTTCAGGGGTCCTCTGCGCGCGACTTAACGCCTGCGAAGTACTTCCGGGTCGCCTCCGCGATAGAGACCGCAATCCGGTCGAGAAACTCGCCGTCGGAGAGGAGCGACTCCTCCTCGCGATGTGTTATGAACACCGGCTCGACGACGATCGTCGGCATTCGGGTGTCCCGCAGCAACCTGTAGGCCCTTCCGTGTGACCTGCAGTCCGGGACGCCGAGCCTGGCCACGAGTTCGTCCTGCAGGTGGTGGGAGAGCCTGTAACCGTACGGCGAGCGGTAGTTGCCGCTGGCGAAATAGTAGCAGGAAGAGCCCCGGGCGTTCGGATCTGTCGAGGCGTTCAGGTGGATGCTGAGCACAAGGTCGACCTCCTGCCTGTTGGCGCGGGCGACCCTTTCAGCGTCAGTCAGATACTCCCCCGGCCTTCTCGAATGGATAGCCACGGCGCGAAGCTCGACTAGCTTTTGCCCCAGCATCTCGGCGACGCGCTCGGCGACCTCGCTTTCCTTCAGCCCGGAGGGACCTGACTCTCCCGGGTCCGGGGGGTACCCGTGGCCAGGGTCTATCATGACGCGCCTGCCAGCGATACCGGTGGTGGGAAGGCCCTTCTCGGACTCCCGGATCGCGGCCACGCTGGTGGGCTTGGTGACACGGGACAGCCTTTGGAGCGCCTCGACCGTCTTCGTCCCGACTATCCCGTCCGGCGGCAGGCCGCAGTTCCGCTGGAACTGCTCCACGGCGAGCTCCGTGCTGTTGCCGAAAATGCCGTCTTCCTTGCCGGCGAAAAACCCTAGGCCATCGAGCCGCCGCTGCAGTTCGGCCACGTCGTCACCACGGAAAGGCGGCACCCTCAGGTAAAGGAACCTGCTACCCAGCGTCCGGCTTGCCTCGACAAGGGACCTCCAGCTGTCCGGGCCGACGATCCCGTCGGCCATCAGGCCCCTTTCCTGCTGGAACGCGCGAACAGCCGCCTCGGTGCGGGGACCGAAGGAGCTCTCTTCCACCTCTTCCCCTGGCTCGCTCAGAAAGCCTGCAGACACGAGGCGGTTCTGAATATCCCCGACCTCGCGGCCGCTGCTGCCCTTCTTGAAGAGTTTCAAAGTCACTCCGTGGAAGCCTGCCCGCCGGCCTGTGAGAAAAGACCGGTGATGGCGCTCCCCATGCGGTTACAGGGAGCCTTCCCTCAGGACGGTGGACCGCCTGTGCCCTCGGGCCCGGGTGCCGTCCAGGTGTTTTCCACTGGTGGATTGCTCCCGGACTGATGATAATCGACTGACATATTATATCGTACTAAGTACCCCGTCCGTTTTTCGCCCCGGGCAGGCTGCATAAGGCCGCCGGTGGTGCCGGTGAGGGCATCGGTGTTGTTTTGACTTTGAGAACGGCGTCTACTTATACTAGACTTGACTGTGCTAGGTGGGGAGCCAGCGGTGCCCTGTACCCGCAATCCGCTATAGCGGGGCCGAATTCCCACCGGAGGTCCTCAAGGGACCGGTACCACTGTTCCTGTAAGCGGTGTTGAAGGCTGGGTCCCACGCAACGGAAATTTGTGAAACCCGTCAGGTCCGGGAGGAAGCAGCGGTAAGCAAACCCTTTCGTGTGCCGTGGAGCAACCTGGTTGGAGCTGGCTGCCCGGGCAGGGTCCGATGCCGGGGGTCGATGGTGGGTGCACAGTCACTTTATTATGCCCGGGCGCCACGGGCGGCAGTTAAACGGGTAATTTATGAGCCATATCTCTCTGTATCGCAAATGGAGGCCGCAGACCTTTGACGAAGTCATAGGTCAGAAGCACGTTACCAACACGCTTTCGAACGCACTGCAGGGCGGCAGGCTTGTTCACGCTTACCTGTTCTGCGGGCCCAGGGGGACCGGGAAGACGAGCACCGCGCGCATCCTGGCGAAGGCGATCAGCTGCGTGGAGGGGCCGACCGCGACACCGTGCAACGTATGCGAGGCCTGCGTCTCGATATCGGAGGGGACGGCGCTCGACGTCATCGAGATAGACGCGGCCAGTAACCGGAAGATAGACGAGATAAGGGGCCTCCTTGACAAGATCCCCTATACGCCGACCGTCCTGCGCTCGAAGATCTACATAATCGACGAGGTCCACCAGCTCACCCCCGAGGCCTCGAGCGCGCTTTTGAAGACCCTCGAGGAGCCGCCGGGCCACGTCGTGTTCGTGCTCGCCACAACCGAGGTCCACAAGATACTGCCGACGATAGTTTCCAGGTGCCAGAGGTTTGACTTCAGCCTGGTGGCGACGCCGGAGATGTCGTCCCTGCTCGGCAGGATAGCCGGGAGCGAGAGCATAGACATTGAGCCTGAAGCGCTGGGCATGATCGCGGAGCATGCCCACGGGTCGGTGCGTGACGCGATCGGGGTCATGGACCAGATCGCCAACCTTACAGGCGAACGCGTCACCCAGCAGGACGTGGCGGCGATGCTGGGCGAGGTTGAGGCGGGGCTTGTTTTCGAGATGGTGGACCTGATCGCTGACAAGGATACCGCCGGCGCGCTGGCGCTTGTGGGCAGGATGGTTGAGAGCGGAAAAGACCCTCGCCGTTTCGTCGAGTCCCTCATAGCGCACACACGCTCCGTCTTCCTGATCCAGAACGCGGCGAACCCGCGGGAGATCGTGGAGGCGACCGAGGAGCATTACAGGCGCCTGGAGGAGCAGGCGGGGCGCTTGCGCCGGTACGAGGTGGTCAGGCTTATCGAGCGGCTCGGCGAGACCCACAGGGAAATGAGATGGAACGAGAATCCCAGGCTGGCCCTTGAGTGCGCGCTTGTAAAGGCGGCCAGGCTCGATGTTGACATAACGATAGAGGGGCTGGTCTTCAGGCTGGAAGAGCTCGAAAGGAAGCTCGAGGACCATGGCGGGCAAGAGGCCGGTGTCGCCGGGAAGGCGCCGACAGAGGTTTCCGGCAGGTCGCGCCCGGAAACCGCCGCCCGTCCGCGGGCCGCCAGGGAAGCTTCAGCCGGCCCTGTTCCGGCAAGCGAGGCGACTGAGGCCGGCGGGCCTCCGGTGGAGAAGGCCGGGGCCGTTAAGAAGGGCAGGAAGGAGCCGAAGAGCGAGCCGGCCGAAGAGGCGGGGACCGGTGAGACGGATATGGGTAACCTGAAGCGGGCATGGGTTGCGGTCCTGGCGGAGCTCAAGAAGAAGGGAGAGCTCAGGCTCTATGCCCTGTTGATGAAGGCGAAGATAGAGGGGATGCGGGGGAATGAGCTATCGATAGGGCTCCCGGAGGATGCCGCATTCCAGGTCGGAGCCCTAGAGGAGTCCGGCGGCCTAGGCAAGGTGGAGGAGGTCTGCTCAAAGCTGTTAGACAGGCGGGTGAAGATCAAGCTGGTAACCTCAAAGGCTCGAAAGGTCCGGCGCAGGACGCCCGGGCCGGAGGCGACAGCCTCCACCGGTGAAAAGGGGCAGGCGGACGAGAAGGAGGCCGGCACCGGGGGTGAGCCCGGCGAGAAGGAGAAAGCGGAACCCGGACGGCCGGCCGGGAACAGCCGTGACCTCGCTCGTATGCTCAGCGAGCGCTTTGATGGCGAGATAGTAGAAGAAAAGAACGCGAAGGAGTGAGCATGTCGAAAGGCAGGTATTACCCCTCGGGTGGAAAGGGGCCGAAAGGGCCGAAGGGCGGCTCACAGGACATGATGCGGCAGCTGCAGCAGGTGCAGAAGCAGCTGGCGGAAGCGCAGGAATCCCTGGGCGAGGAGACGGTGGAGTACACCGCCGGCGGCGGCATGGTGAAAGTGGTCGCCGACGGGCAGCAGAACGTCAGGAGAATCACTATCGACCCGCAGGTCATTGACCCCGAGGACGCAGGCATGCTGGAGGACCTGGTGCTGGTGGCGGTGAACGGCGCCCTCGAGATGTCGCAGCAACTTGCATCGGAGCGCATGGGCGGCCTTACCGGCGACCTCGACATACCGGGGCTTTGAGGTAAACACGGCGATGGCTTTCTACGCGGCGCCCATGGAGAACCTCTTAGAGAAGCTGTGCAGCCTGCCGGGCATCGGCCCCAAGTCCGCGGCGAGGCTGGCGTTTTATATCCTGTCGGTGCCTCGCGACGAAGCGGAGGAGCTGGCGCGGGCAATAGTGGAACTCAAGGAAAAGATCGGCTTCTGCCGGATTTGTTTCAACATATGCGAGGGCGAGGCCTGCGAGATATGCGCTGATCAGCGCAGGGACGAGTCCGTGCTGTGCGTGGTCGAGGAACCCGGGGATGTTATAGCGGTTGAAAGGACCGGCAGGTACCGTGGCAGATATCACGTCCTGGGAGGGGCGATATCGCCTATCGACGGGGTTGGGCCCGACGAGCTTCGGTTTCAGGAGTTGATCAGCAGGCTCAGGGAAGGCGCGGTGACCGAGGTCATTGTGGCGACCAATCCAAACGCGGAAGGCGAGGCAACGGCGCTCTACCTCGCGCAGCTGGTGAGCCCGCTCGGAGTGAAGGTGACACGGATAGCAAGCGGGCTGCCCGTGGGTGGCGACCTCGAGTACGCCGACGAGGTCACACTCGGCCGCGCGATGGACGGCCGCCACCAACTTTAAATGGGGTCAGATCCATTTTTTTGAATCTCTGAAGTCCTACACGTTGCTTATTGCTTGTATTGCTTGTACAATACAGGCATGTCAAGGCCGCTAAGAATCGAATTCCCAGGAGCTGTGTACCATGTCACTTCAAGGGGTAGCGAAAAACAGGAAATATTCAGGACAGACAGTGACAGGTCAGGATTCTTAAAAACCCTCGGTTCAATGGTTAGAGAAAAAAGGTGGGCCTGCCACGCGTATTGCCTTATGGGAAACCATTATCATCTCCTAATAGAGACCCCTGAGGCGAATCTCTCTGTTGGGATGAAGAAGCTGAACGGCGTGTATGCGCAAATGTTCAATTGGAAACATGACAGGTCGGGGCATCTCTTCGAGGGGAGGTTTAAGGCCGTCTTGGTAGAGAGGGACAGCTACTTGCTGGAAGTCTCAAGGTATATAGTCCTGAACCCCGTCAGGGCTGGCCTTGTAAAAGACCCTTCAATGTGGCGCTGGAGCAGTTACCGGGCAACAGCGGGAGAAGAAGATGCGCCAGACCTTCTCACGGTTCGCTTCATATTATCGATGTTTCCAGGCGGCACAGAAAACTATGTTGCGCGCTATAAGGAGTTTGTGCTTGAAGGCGTGGGCAGGACGCTTTGGGAAGATCTCAGAGGTGGAATCTTATTGGGGGGCAACGATTTTGCAGCGAAGTTGAATGAGCATTTCTCATGTAGAAGCGGGGTGAAAGGAGTGCCGAAAAGGCAGAAACACGCATCAAGGTTTCCGATTGAACAAGCGCTTGCAGAAATTCAGGGTGGTTTTGACAGGGATACGAGAATATATCTGGCCTTTGTACAGTTCGGGTATTCGCTGAAAGAGATTGGCGAGTATTTCGGATTGCATGTCTCGACAGTAAGCAAGATTGCAGGGGCTAAAAGAGCCGAATTTCAAAAAATGGGATCTGACCCCGGGGTTTGAATGACCCCATTACTATTCGTAGCGGAGGGATTCGATGGGGTCGAGCGCTGCCGCTTTGGTGGCGGGGTAAACCCCGAAGAAAACGCCCACCGCGGCTGAGAACAGGAACGCCATGGCGACGATCCACGGGGCGACCTGGCTCGGCACCCCGAAGGCCTTGCGGGCGATTATGGCAAGGCTCCAGGCGAGCGCGATCCCGATGAGGCCTCCTGCGGTGCTCATGACGATAGCCTCGACCAGGAACTGGGTGAGTATATCCCTCGTCTTTGCGCCTACAGCCTTGCGGATGCCGATCTCGCGGGTCCGCTCCGTGACAGACACGAGCATTATGTTCATGATCCCGATCCCGCCGACGACCAGCGACACCGAGGATATCCCGATGAGAAGGTAAGTCAGAATCCGCATTATGTCCTGGGCGAAGCTCAGGATGTCGGACTGGGTGAGGATGGTGAAATCTTCCCTGTTAAAGCGCTTGAGAAACGCGGCCTCGATGGTCTTGGAGTCCTTTACCGCATCCTGGGGGGAAGCGGACTTGAAAACGAACGCGTCGGGGTGGTTGGTCCCGGCGAGCCTGGTCGCGGTGGTTATAGGCATCCAGGAGAACGCGTCCTGGTCGAACATCATCAGGGTCTTGCCCTTCCTCTCCTGGAGCCCGATCACCTTGAACTTGCGCCCTTTGATGTAGACGTACTTATCAACGGGGTTCTCGCCCGGGAACAGGGCACTAGCTATGGTTCGCCCGAGCACGATGACATAGCGCCCGGAATCCACCTCCGCTCTGGTGAAAAACCTGCCGGAGTCAACGCTCATGCTCCTTACGTCGAATTCGTTCGCTCCCACTCCGGATGTTATGCCGAAGTACCTTTTTCCGGGGCGGGTGATGAGGTAGCTCCTCTGGATATCGACCCCCACGTACTCCGGCCTGCCGGTAGCATCGGCGACCAGCGAGGCGTCCTTCAGGGTGAACTTGTTGACCGCCAGTGCCGGTCCCGCCTGCTGCATCGGGTTGGCCCCAGTCCCTAGCTCCACGTGGAACGGCACAACCATGATGAGGTTCGAGCCTATGCCCTGGATCGCGCCGGTTATCTCGTTTCGGGCACCGACGCCCAGGGAGACCAGCAGCATTATGGACGCTACACCGATTATTACCCCGAGCATGGTAAGCCCCGAGCGGAGCTTGTTCGACCTCAATGCTGTTAAAGCCGAGCCGATGCTCTCCCACAGTTTCATGTCGTTTCCTCGCCTGCGCCCGAAACGCCCCCGGACCGGGAATCAGAAACGGCCTGCAGCAGCCCGTCCAGCTCAGATCCCCGGTGACGGCGGCTCCTGATCCCGCACAACCTGGCCGTCCCTCAGCTGGACAACGCGGTCTCCGTGAGCGGCGATTTCCCGCTCGTGTGTGACCATGACAATAGTCATGCCGTCCTTGTTGAGGCGCTCCAGCAGCTCGAGCACTTCCTGTCCCGACTTTGTATCCAGGTTTCCTGTCGGCTCGTCCGCGAAGATGAGCCCGGGGTTGTTCACAAGAGCCCTCGCGATCGCGACCCTCTGCTGCTCACCGCCGGACATCTGGGTCGGCAGGTGGCCCAGCCTGTGTCCGAGTCCCACGTTCGCGAGCGAAACGGCCGCGCGATCGCTCCTCTCCTGCCTGCTGACACCGCTGTAGAAGAGGGGGAGTTCGACGTTATGGAGCGCGTTTGCCCTGGGAAGAAGGTTGAACTGCTGAAAAACGAACCCGATCTTGCGGTTTCTGATCTCGGCCAGCCTGTTCCTGTCCATCATGAGCGTGTCCTCGCCGTCGAGAAGGACGATGCCGGAAGTGGGATGGTCCAGGCAGCCAATGATATGCATGAGCGTTGATTTTCCTGATCCGGAGGCCCCCATTATCACCAGGAACTCGCCCCGCTGCACGTCGACCGAGACGCCGCGCAGGGCTTCCACCAGCTGTTCTCCCATGCGGTAATGCTTTACGAGTTCTTTTGCCTCGACTATCGAGTCCACTCGGCCCCCGGATACCTTCGGCTGACGCTTTCTTCGGCATCGATTGAAAGTCAGGCCGCGAACCGCCACCGCCGGGCTTGCCGCGGCTGGAGGGAGCGTATCTCGAGACGCTGCAGCGGGGATTATTCCTTCACGCCCTGCCCGTCTTTCAGCCTCTCCACGCCTTTGGTGACCACCCTGTCACCCATGTTTATTCCTTCAACAACCTCGATGTCTTCTTCGGTGGTGAGGCCGAGTTTGACCTCGGTCAGAAGCGCTTTGCCGTCCACGACCTTGAAAACGTACTTCTTGCCCTTCTTCTCGACCAGGGCGTCAATCGGCACGACCTCGGCTGCCTGCTTGGTCGCGATAACCACGTTCGCGGTGGCGGACATGCCTATTTTGAGGCGGATATCCGACGGGTTGAGCTGGAGAGTGACCTCGAAAGCTGTAGCCCCGGCCTCGTTAGTGGTCGCCGTGTCCGCTACCTTGATCACCTTGCCCGTGAAGTCCTTCCCGGGGTAAGCCTCCAGAGTGACCGAAGCCGGTTGACCGGGCTGTATCTTCGCGATATCGGTCTCGTCCACCTTCGTGAGCATCAACATGCTCTTCAGGTCGACGATCGTGAATATGGGGGTGCCGTTTGAGACGAAAGAGCCGGGTGAGATCGGTCCCGTAGTGGGCATGCCCATGCCGCCGAGGCCGCTCGACACGCCGGTCAGGGCGGACAGGTTCAGCCCCGAGGGTATCATCCCGCTGAAGCTGCTCATCAGCGATGCCATCATGCCCTCGATCGACAGCCCGCTGGAGGAGACACTCACCAGCGTCCCGGCCGCGGGCGCGGTGATGGTCGCAGCCTTCAGGTCGTTCCGGGCGTTCTCGATCGACTTTCCGGCGGCCGCCTGCTGGGCGCCGGTGTCCATGCCACCGCCGAAGCTGGGGATGTTTGCCTGGCTCTGAAGCCGGGATATCGTGCCCTGGACGTCCTGGTTAGACGACTCTATGGCCTGCAGCGCGGCCATCCTCTGGTCCTCCGGCAGCAGTGGCACAAGCAGCCGTTCGAGGGCGACCAGGTTCCCCAGGCCGGTGTCGACCGTCGACAGGACTCCGTTGAACGAGTTGCCCAGGTTGCCGATCGCGGCCGAAAGGCCGCTGAACATGCTGCCCAGAGAAGCGATCGACTGGATGGACTCCAGGCTCCCCTGCGCGCTGAGTAACGACTGCTCCAGCTGGGACGTATCAAGCTGGACGAGCGTCTGTCCGGCGGCGACCTCCTGTCCATCTTCCACGTAGACCTGTGAGACGGTGCCCCACACCTGCGGTATCACCAGCGTGGGGTTCGAGGCGTTCAGGCTGCCGGCGACCATGACGGTCTCCTCTATCGAGCGGGGACCGACCTTGATCACCTCGACCTTGGCAGCAGGTCCGCCGCACCCGCTGGAGATCCCGGCCAGCAGCGCTATTACCAGGATAATCTTTACACTGACCCCGACGACCTTCTGGTGCTTCAATTCCGCCTCCCTGAACGGTGCTTTAGACTGCCCTTCGCGCCTGTTATCATGACCGGTCTAAGGCCACGCGGGAAACCCTCCCGGCGTGCATTAATAAGACGGGCAAGCGGCGCAGAGAACCCGCTAATGCTTCTGCAGGCGCCTCTCTTTAGTCAAACGCTTACCTTACTTTGGTTATGATACCACTATGGGGATTAGTCCCTGCGCAAATTCATAATTAGATTCTTCGCGGGGCCGGGCTTATCCTTCAGGCGGGGAGGTCTGGCCAGGCCGGGAGATATCCCGGTGCCCTACTTTATCAAAAAGCCGAAAATGATCAGCAGAAGCCCGTTGTACAGAGCGTGGCCGACGATCGAGCCAGAGAGGTTCCGGCTCTTCTCGAACATGTAGCAGAGGCCGTAGCCGAGGAGGGCCCTGGGCAGAAAACCGGCCAGCTGCATGTGGACCGCGGCGAAGATAACAGCGTTGATGATCATGGCCGGCTGCTCGTCGAGCCGGTTCCGCAGCGCGGGATACAGGTAACCGCGGAAGAATATCTCCTCACATACCGGGGCGAGCACGATCAGGGTGAAGAAGAGCAGGACTATCATTGGGACGGTCACGCCGCCGGAAGCCAGGTTCGAGAGCGTTTTATTCACGCTGTCCGTCGGGGTCGGGCTGAAGATCTTCTGGGAGACGTACCCGAGGCCGAGCGCCCCCAGGAAGAGCGGGATGCCCAGCCCCAGTCCCCATGACAGGCTCTTGCCGGTGCCGCCGAGCTTCAAACCTATCGCGGAGACCGGGCTGCCGTGGCGGACCTTGACCGAGAAGAACGTCCCACCGAGCAATACCGTGTAGAGAATACAACTGGAGATGAAGAGGAGGAGGACAATCGCGGTGACCGATGAGCCGTAGAAGGACCGCAGTGCGGTGTACATGAAGACGCTGAACATGTTGGCGGCCACGAAGGCTATGAGAAAGATCACCACCGCTTCCCCGACCCCCCAGGGGGCGTCGGGGAATGACGGTTCCCTTACCGGCAACGCCGGGAGAGTGAGCGTGCCCCGCGGAGGAGGTTGCCAGGAGTAATCGTAGCCCGTGACCGCGGACGCGCATGTCCTGCAGTAGTTCCGGTCGCCGACAATGAAGCGGCACATGTTGCAGAGAAGCCGGCTGCACCCGACGCACCTGGCTTCGGCGGGGACCTGGGGATGATAGGCGCAGCCGTAACGTTTTTCACCCGGCGGGCGGGGCGGTTCCATCAGTGGCAGGCTCCTTGTATCGGGTTTTGCGCCGCCGCCGCCTCGCTGTTCCCGGGCCTGCTCCTCCCGGCACGCTCAGCCAAGGAGAAGCTCCGCGATCTGCACCGCGTTCAGTGCGGCGCCTTTCAGCAGGTTGTCGCTGACGATCCACATGTTAAGAGCGTTCTCCGCGGAGAAGTCGGTCCTTATCCGGCCGACGTACGAGGGGTCCTTTCCCTCGGCGTCTATCGCCAGGGGGTACCGGTTCTCCGCAGGTTCGTCAATCACTTCGACCCCCGGGGCGCCGCTGAGGACCTCCCGCGCTCTCTGTGGGGTAACCGGCTTCTCGAACTGGACGTTTACCGATTCGCTGTGGCCGACGAACACCGGGACGCGGGCCGCCGTCGCGGTTACCGGGAGACCCGGCTCTCCCATGATCTTGCGGGTCTCCTCGACCACCTTCACCTCTTCTTTTGTGTAGCCGTTATCGAGGAACACGTCGATGTGGGGCAGGACGTTGTAGGCTATCTGGTGCGGATAGACAATAGCGGAGACCGGACCGCCTTCATCGATGTCCTTTACCTGGTGCTTTAGCTCTTCAACGGCATCTTTACCGGTACCGGACACGGACTGGTAGGTGGAGACGACCACGCGCTTGATCCTGAACTCCCTGTGGAGCGGGCAAAGGACCACCACCATCTGTATTGTCGAGCAGTTCGGGTTCGCGATTATCCCCTTGTGCCATGACACGTCATCCGGGTTCACCTCCGGGACCACGAGAGGCACCTCCGGATCCATGCGCCAGGCGCTCGAGTTGTCGATGACCACGGCACCTGCCTTGACGGCGATCGGCGCGAACTCCTTCGATATGGAGCCGCCCGCGGAGAACAGGGCCAGGTCGACCCCATCGAACGAGTTCTCGTCCAGCACCTCGACGTCTATCTCAACCCCGCGGAATTCGAACGACCTGCCGCGGGAGCGCTCCGATGCCAGGAGCCTGAGGCCGCGCGCGGGCATGCGCCGCTGTTCCAGGACGGTCCTCATCGCCTGGCCAACCATGCCTGTCGCGCCGACAATCGCCACATACGGCTCTTTCATCCTACCGCCCTCCGGCCTGATTATCAGGTTCTGATACACGGGTCGTCTTCTATAAAGGGAAACGTACGGCACTCATTCAAGGTTCCCTGCCCCGGGCACTCCCCCGCGGGTCGCGCTGTCCTAGAGCTCGAAGTGCTCGTGCAGGACTTTTACCGCCTTCTCGCCGGCCTCCCCGCGGACCACGCAGGATATCTTGATCGGGGAAGTGCTGATCATCTCGATGTTGATCTCGTTGTCCGCAAGGACCCTGAACATGCCTGCGGCTATTCCCGGATGGCTTCGCATGCCGGCGCCTATCAGGCTTATCTTCGCGATGTCCTCGTCGAAATCGCAGCCCCCGGCCCCGATAGACTCGCACACCGCGCCGGTGACCTTCTTCACCTGCTCGAGATCGCTCTGGCTGACGGTGAACGAGATGTCGGCCCGCGCGTGCTCGCTGACGTTCTGTATTATCATGTCAACGTTCACGTTGGCGTCGGCCAGGGCGCCAAACAGGTCCGCGGCCACACCAGGCTTATCGGGAACGCCAATCACGGTTACCTTGGCCTCGCTGAAATCGTGCGTGACGCTTGAAATGATAGCCTGCTCCATTATGTCTTCCTCCCTTTTGACCCAGGTCCCCTCACCGGAGTGGAAGCTGGACCTCACGTGCAGCGGGACGTCGTAGTTCCGGGCGTACTCGACGGACCGGGACTGCAGCACCCTGGCCCCGGTAGATGCCATCTCCAGCATCTCCATGAACGAGATCTCGTTAAGCTTGTGCGCATCAGGCACGAGCCTCGGGTCCGCAGTGAAAATACCGTCGACGTCCGTGAAGATCTCGCAGTAGTCCGCGTGAAGGGACGCAGCGAGCGCGACCGCGCTCGTGTCTGAACCGCCGCGGCCGAGCGTGGTTATCTCCCCCTCGGTCGTGACCCCCTGGAAACCGGCGACCACCACCACGCGATCCTTGCGCAGCTCCTGCACGATGCGGTCGGTCTTCACGTGCCTTATTTTCGCTTTTGTGTGCACGGTGTCGGTAAGGATCTCCACCTGCTGGCCGGTCATGCTTATGGCGTCCTGCCCCAGTTCCTTTAAAGCGATCGCAAGCAGCGCCATGGACACCTGCTCGCCGGTCGAGAGCAGCATGTCCATCTCCCGCTCGGGAGGGCTGGAGGATATCCGGGACGCAAGCTCCACCAGCTGGTCCGTAGTGTCTCCGAGAGCGCTGACGACCACCACGACGTGGTCGATCCTCTTCTTACTCTCGGCGACCCTGAGGGCCACGTTCTTTATTTTTTCAACATCGCCGACGGAGGTGCCGCCGAACTTCTGTACCACAACCGACACCACTCACACCACCTGTCTGATGAATGAATAGTATAGCAGGAAACCCAAATTTGGGGTCAGGTCTTAAAACGTGAATCTATTCGAAAACCTGGGGTCAGGTCCAACACACCAGGACCTTACCCCTTCACTCAACACATGGGGTCAGGTCTTAAAACGTGAATCTATTCGAAAACCTGGGGTCAGGTCCAACACACCAGGACCTTACCCCTTCACTCAACACATGGGGTCAGGTCTTAAAACGTGAATCTATTCGAAAACCTGGGGTCAGGTCCAACACACCAGGACCTTACTCCTTCACTCAACACCTGACCCCGGTGGTGCGCTCGGACGCCTTGTAGCGGAGCCTGGATTTGTCCATCGGCCCGAGTCTCTTCGCGGTCTCGACGATCTGCTTGATCACGGAGGCGAACTTCTCGCCCTCGGCGGCCGATATCCACGCGAGCTGCAGGCGATCCGGATCGACGCCGAGCGAGGCCAGGTAATCCTTGAGTGCGAAGTAGCGGGCCTCGGTCATGAGGTTCGCGCTGATGTAGTGGCAGTCACCGATGTGACATCCAGACATCAGCACGCCGTCCGCGTTGTAGCGGAACGCCTCGAGCACGTACAGTGGATCGATCCGGGCAGAGCACATGAGGCGGATGATCCGCACGTTGGTCGGGTACTGGAAGCGGCTGACGCCGGCAAGGTCCGCGCCGGCGTAGGAGCACCAGTTACAGGTAAATGCCAGTATCTGAGGCTCGAAGTCAGGGCCGGGCTTGCTCGGCTCGGGGAAAGCGGCCTTGATCTGCGCCAGCGTCTGGTCCTCTGTGTAGTGCTGGGTGTTAATGGCCAGCGTCGGGCAACCGGCCGCGCAGGCTCCGCACCCCTTACAGAGCGCCTCGTTGATGCTCGACACAAAGCGGTTCTGTTCGTCTACCGTCATCGCCACCGCTCCGAACGGGCACACCCACGCGCAGAATCCGCATCCGATGCAGGAGTCCTGGTCGACGCTCGAGGTGATCGCCTCTGTGCTCACGGTCACACGTCGCATCGGGTTCACAGCGTGCGAGGCCGCCGCGTGGGCCTGGGCGACGCTCTCGGCGACGTCCTTGGGACCCTGCGCCGTGCCGCACACATAGATACCGTCGGTCGCAAAGTCTACCGGACGCAGCTTCACGTGCGCCTCGAAGAAGAAGTTGTCCTGGCCCACCGGGACCCGGAGCATCTTCGCAAGGTCGAGGCCCGCCTGCGTCTGCAGGAGCGGCGAGGAAAGCACCACCAGGTCTGCGGGGATCGAAATGTCGCGCTGCATGAGGTCGAGGTAGACTTTTACCGAAAGCTTCCCGTCGACACCAGAGACCTCGGGGCGCCGGTCGGGATGGTATTTCCGGAACCGCACCCCCAGGGCGCGCGCCTTCTTGTACCACTCCTCCTGGATGACCCCGTAGATCTCAATATCGTTGTGAAGAATGCTCACGTTCGCGTCGGGATACTTCTGCTTGATAGCGATCGCGTTCTTGATAGCGACCATGCAGCATATCCGGTTGCAGTAGGACACGCGCTGGCCGCGGCTGCCGACGCACTGGATCATGACAACGTCCCCGGGCGGCTCGATCTTGTCCTCGTTCAGCATCACTTCGAGCTGGCCCTGGGTTATCACGTTGTCGAGCTCACCGTAACCGTAGAGGCCTTCCGGCTTCATCTCTTCCGCGCCGGTCGCCACCACGACGGTGCCGACCTTGAACTTCTCTTCCCGGTCTCCCAGCGCGATTGCAACATCGAAGTTGCCGAAGTACCCGTCGATAGCCTGTATGGACGCGCCGGTGTAAAGCTGGATCCCTGGATTCTTGTTCATGCGGTCCACGTACCTCTTGATGACCTGCTTCGGGTCAGCGCCGGTGGGGCTGAGGTTGTGCAGGCTGCGGAGCATTCCACCAACCTCGGATTCTTTTTCGACGAGGAACACATCGTACCCCTGGTTTGCGATCGACTCGGCCACGGTCATCCCGCTGATCCCGGCACCGATTACCAGCGTCGCGGGGTGGATGTCGATCGATATCTCGTCGAGGGGTTGGAGGAGCGCGGCGCGCATCACGCTCATCCGAACCAGATCCCTGGCCTTGGCTGTAGCCTTATCCCAATCATGCATGTGAACCCACGAGCACTGGTCGCGGATGTTCGCGAACTCGAACAGGTACTTGTTGAGCCCGGCCTCCTCGCATGCCGCTCGGAACAGGGGCTCGTGGGTCCTGGGTGTGCAGGAAGCGACGACCACGCGGTTCAAACCTTGCTCACGGATCGCGTCTTTTATAGCGGTGATCCCGTCCTCAGCGCAGGTGTAAAGGTTGCGCGTCGCGTAGACGACATCCGGGAGCGTGCGGGCATACTCGGTAACGTCCTCAACATCGAGGAAACCGGCGATGTTAGTACCGCAGTGGCAGATGAACACGCCGATGCGAGGCTCTTCCAGTTTACCGGGAACAGCTTCTTTCGCAGCTTCCACTTTCGCTGCGCGCGGCCATTTCTCCGCCTGCTTCTTTACCGCCGGTTTCTTTTTCGAGGGCTTTTTCTTAGCCGGTTTTGACGCTACCTTTTTTCCGCTTGTTTCTTGAGACAACAAACTCGCGGCCTTCTTGCTCCCGGCCGCCTTCCTTTCAGCCAAGGCCTTTCCTCTTAAGGGTTGATATTACTTGCGCTTCGGAGCAGCCTTCTTCCTCGCCGGGGCCTTCTTAGCGGGCTTGCGCTTCGGAGCAGCCTTCTTCTTAGCAGGCTTCCGCGCAGCCTTCTTAGCGGGCTTGCGCTTCGGAGCAGCCTTCTTCTTAGCGGGCTTGCGCTTCGGAGCAGCCTTCTTCCTCGCCGGGGCCTTCTTCGCGGGCTTGCGCGCCGCCTTCTTCTTCGCGGGCTTCTTAGCCGCCATGTCCCACCTCCTGTCTTCCAACTCCGACATTTACCGGAGTTTTCCTGGCGTATTCCCTTATTGACTGTGCGGCCCGGTCGGCCGCACCACCTCCCTGTGTAACGGCGTCGGTCACGTCCATCGGACGCGTACACGCGCCGGCTATGTATATGCCCGCAACGTTGGTGTCCATCGGGGCGAGCAGGTCGTCATCGGCTTTGAAAAACTTGTACTCATCCATGTCGACTCCGAGGACCTTCGCAAGATCCTCTATTCCGGGTGGCGGAATAAAAGCAACTGACAGTACTACCATATCAACTTCCATGTTCTTTACGCCACCCGTCTCTGTGTCATCATACCAGACACGAAGATTCTTCGTCTCCATGTCCTCGGTCACCTCTCCAGGACGTGCCCTTATATATTTAATTCTGTATTCGTCTTTTCCTCTTTTTATATATTCGTCAAAACCGCGGCCGAAAGCGCGGAGGTCGGTGTAAAAGATAAAGTTCTCCGTATCATCGTGATGCATGTACGCAAGCATCGCATCTTTTGTCGCGTACATGCAACACACACTGCAGCAGTAAGGATGCCCGCTTCTGACATCGCGCGCGCCGACGCACTGTATGTACGCGATCCTCTTCGGTCGTTCGCCGTCAGACCGCCGCTGGAGATGTCCACCTGTCGGACCGCTCGCGTTTATCAGGCGCTCGTACTCCATGCTGTGGATGACGTTGTCGAACCGTCCGTAACCGTACTCGGTCACGTCGGTAGGATCATAGATGGTAAGGCCGGTGGCTGCGATTATGGCGCCGACATCCAGCGTGTCGACTTTGTCTTTCATGTCGAAGTCGATTGCGCCGCGCTGGCATGCGTCCACGCATTTAGACTTGCACTTTCCTTTTGTGAGAAGCAGGCAGCGCTCAGGATCGATTATCGCGACCCTTGGCACGGCCTGCATGAAGGGTATGTATGACGCTCCCCTGGTCGAAAAGCCTTCGTTCCACTCGTCGGGTATCTTTCCGGCGAGGACGCACTCGCGCGTGCACGCGTCACAGCCGGTGCACTTGTTCTCGTCCACGTAACGGGCCTTGCGGCGGACCTTCACATGGAAGTTCCCGGACTTGCCTTTCACCTGTTCGACCTCTGAGCAGGTGAGGACGTCGATGTTCGGGTGGTTGAAGCAGGTGATCATCTTCGGTGCGAGGATGCATATGGAGCAATCGTTGGTGGGGAAGACTTTATCCAGCAGCGCCATGCGGCCGCCGATGGAAGGCTCTTTCTCCACCAGGTAAACGTGGTGCCCCTTGTCGCCGAGGTCGAGGGCGGCCTGAATGCCGCAGACCCCGCCGCCTATGATCAACACGGACTCGGACATTATTTTTTACCTTTCGGAACTCGAGGCTTTTTCTTTCGCGCCGCGCCCGCCGATTTCACACCGAGGGCCCTCGCCACCAGCGAGGTAAGGTCCTCGACGGGGATCTCCACCTTCTCACGGTCTCCGGGAACGTTTCCGGAGAGAGCGCACCGGAAATGTATCTGGCATTTCGGGCAGGCGGTGACAAGCACATCCGCGCCGGTTGCGCGCGACTCCGCGAGCCTAGCCATCTGTATGTCCTTGGAGGTCGCCCCGCAGGTCACCCAGGAGCTGACCCCGCAGCAGATGGCGTCAGGGCCGCTGTGCTCCATCTCGACTAACTCGACCCCGGGCAGGGCCTCGAGGACCTTCCGGGGTGCCGAGTACACACCCATGTAGCGCCCGAGACGGCACGGGTCCTGGTACGTCACTTTCATGTCGAGGCTGTCCTTGAACTTCACCTTGCCCGCGTCGAGCCGCTCCGAGATAAGCTCGGAGATGTGCATGACTTCGACGTCCCATCCCCTGACCACGCCCGGGTAATCTTCGCTCAATGCCTGGTACCCCTCGGGGCATGAGACCACGATGCGCTTTGCGCCCGCGGCCTTTATGGCCTGCGCGTTCTTACTAGCCAGCGCCGCGAAGGCGTCGGGGTTACCGCCGACCAGGAGGTCGTGGCCGCAGCACCTCTCGTCGGGAAGCACCACCGGGGTGATGCCGAGCGCGTTCAGGATGGCGACGGAGTCCCTTGCGATGTCGAGTGAGTTCGAGCCTATGCCGTGATGCGAGACCTGGTAGTGGGGAAGGCAGCCCACGAAGTACATGATGTCGCTTTTTGCGGTCGCCTTGCTTTTGGCCTTGAGGCCGTCGGAGAGCCAGCCGACCCTGTCCTGCTTCAACCCGTCGGTCGCCATCATCCGCATCCACGAGTACATGGCGCCGGACTGAGTCGGCTTTCCCTGGCGGCCGAGGGCCTGCGCGTCGACGCGGCAGTCGCGCACGAACCTCGAGAAACGCACGTTGTACGGACAGCGCTGCTCGCAGGTCCGGCAGGTCAGGCAGTCCCAGAGCTGAGTGCCGGTTTCGACATCCGTGTACATCCCTTCGAGGGACTCCTCGACAGTGGACCGCGGGCTGAACCCGGGGTCACACCGCGCCACCGGGCAGGAAGCGGTGCACTTCCCGCATTCCACGCAGAGGTAAGCGTCGGTCTCCTTCATGATGTCTTCCATCGCGGGCGGTTCGGCCTGTTCGATTTTCTTCTTCTTTTTCAGGGGGTTGGGGCCGAGCCTCTTCAAGGTCTTCACGAAGTCGGTGATCTCGCCCGCGAACGCCTCGCCCTCGTTGGCGTTGACCCACTTTATGCGCAGCCTTTCCGCTCCGAGGCCAAGCAGGGAGAGCAGTTCACTTGTGCTTTCTACCCGCTCGCGCGCCTTGATGTTACCGCTGATGTAGTGGCAGTCGGCCTCGTGGCAACCACCGACGAGGACGCCGTCAGCGCCCTCCTCGAAAGCTTTAAGGATGAAAGAAGGCTCTACCCGGCCGGAGCACATCAAGCGGACTATCCTTACGTTAGCGGGGTACTGTATGCGGGAGACACCGGCATAGTCCGCGCCGGCGTAAGCGCACCAGTTGCATGTGAAGGCTATGATCTCCGGTTCCGCCAAGTCAGTTACTCCCCGCCGTCTCTTTGACCACCCGCTTCGGGCCGGGGCGGTCAGGTCTGCTGCCGACCGCCTCGATCATCGCTTCTATCTGTTCGTCTGTGAAGTTCTCCATCGTTATGGCGTTGCTCCAGCAGGCGACGGAGCACATTCCGCAGCCGACGCACAAAGCCTGGTTCACTTGAGCGACAAGCTTGCCCGGCTCGGCCTCGCTCACCGCGACCGCGCTGAACTCGCACGTCTTTTCGCATTCGCCGCATCCCCGGCAGAAGCGTGGGTCAACGACCGCGATCGCGCCCTCTCCCATGACGAATTCCTTGGAAAGGATGGTAGCGGCCCGCCCGGCAGCCGCGCAGCCCTGGCTGATGGCTTCCTCAACGAGCTTCGGGTAATGGCACATGCCCGCAAGAAAGATGCCTGCCGTCGCGAAATCCACAGGACGCAGCTTCACGTGCGCCTCAAGGAAAAAGCCGTGCTCGTTGGTCGGGACTTTCATCATCTCGGCGATAGCCCTGTTGTCTTCCGCGGCGACGACGGGTGACGAGAGCACCAGCAGGTCGGCGTCTATCTCGACCTCCACGGGCAACTGCGGGGTAATGATCCTGACCGTCACGGTGTCACCGGAGACGCTAACCTCCGGCTTATGGTCGACGTCGAAACGGATGAAGAGGACCCCCGCCTCACGCGCCTCGCGATACAGGTCCTCGTAAAGGCCGTACGCCATGATGTCCCGGTAGAGGATGTAGACGTCCGTCTCCGGGCTCGCGGCCTTGATGCCGAGAGCGTTGCCCAGCGCGGAGATGCAGCACACCCGGCTGCAGTACGGCCTGTCGGGCTCCCTGGCCTCGACGCACTGTATCATCACGACCGTCTTCGCCTTCAGTCCTCCCGCGAGCCTCTCCTCAAGCTCCATCTGCGTCATCACGCGGTCGCTCTCGCCGTAGAGGTACGAGGCGGGCTTATGCTCGGTGCCCCCGGTCGCGAGTATCACCGCGCCGGCGTCTATCTCCCTCGCATTTCCACCTGCCTCGACGGTTGCTTTGAAGTTGCCGAGATATCCGGAGAAATCGACGAGCCTGCCGCCCGTGATGACTTCGACGGCTTCGAGCTTCTCGAGCTCTATCGACATAGAGTCGATGTCGGAAAGCAGCGTCTTTAATTCGTCACCGCCGATCTCCGCGGGCACGTCCCTGAGGCCGCCCCCGAGTCGGCCTTCCTTCTCGACAAGGTACGTCCTGTAACCGGCGCGGCCCAGCTCGCGCGCCGCCGACATGCCGGCCGGGCCACCGCCCACGACCAGGGCCGCCGGCGTGACCTTCACGGGCAGGGAAGGGAGCGGCTCGAGCAGGCGCGCCCTGGCCACCGACATGCGGACAAGGTCCTTTGCCTTCGCGGTCGCCTTGTCCGGCTCGCTGGAGTGGACCCAGGAGCACTGGTCGCGTATGTTGGCAAGATCGAACAGGTAACGGTTGAGCCCCGCCTCCCTGATCGTCTCGCGGAACAGGGGTTCGTGCGTCCTGGGCGTGCAGGCCGCTACTACCACGCGGTTCAGTTCGTGTTCTTCTATAGCCTGCTTTATCTTCTCGCAGGACTCGCCCGAGCACGTATATATGTTGCCCTCGGAGTAGGCCACCCCGGGGAGCTTACCTGCGTAATCCACCACGGCCGGGACGTCGACGACACCGCCGATGTTCTTGCCGCAAGAGCATACGAAGACCCCCACCCGGGCCTCGCGGCCTTCGAGCTTCAGTTCCTCGGGATACTCTTTCTTCGTTACCTCCGTGCCGCGCGCCGCGGCGAGAAGAGAGCCGCAGCGGGCTGCCGCCCCGGACGCCTGGGCGACGGTCTCCGGGATGTCCTTGGGCCCGCTCACGGCGCCGCATGCGTAGATGCCTTCCGCGGTGGTGTCTATCGGGGACCCCGGGTTCGTAGCGACGAAGCCGTAGCGGTCGAGCTCGACGCCGGCGGCCTTGATCGCCTCGAGCGAGTCGGGAGCGCAGAGCCCCACGGAGAGCACCACCAGGTCGTAATCTTCCGACTTCCAGGAATTGTCCGGGTCGAGGTAGCGGATCGAAAGCGCGTCCGGCCCCGAGATCTCGACCGCCGGGACCTTGAAACGGGTGAACCGTATGCCGTACTCATCTGCCGCCCGGTTCTTGAACTGTTCAAAGCCCTTGCCGACCGTCCTCATGTCTATGTGGAATATGTGGCAGTCGATGTCGGGGTCGTGCTCCTTTATGACGGTCGCCTCTTTGACGGCGTAGGTGCAGCAGACGCTGCCGCAGTACGGGTTATGTTTCTCGTCACGGGAGCCCGCGCACTGTATGAAGGCTATCTTCCTGGCGTCCTTTCCGTCGGACGGCCTGAAGACGCGGCCTCCGCTCGGCCCGCTGGCGCACATTATCCTCTCAACCTGGAGCGAGGAGACCACGTTGAGGTGCTCCGGGTGGTACGAGGCCAGCCGGGATACGTCGTACGGGCTCGAGCCGGCGGCCAGGATGATGCCGCCGACGTTGAGAGCGGTAGCCTCGTCCTTCTCCTCGAAGTCTATCGCTCCGGCTTCGCACGCTTCTATACACGGCGACTTGCACTTGCCCTTGGTGAAGCGCAGGCAGGATCCGGGATCCACCAGCGCCAGCCTGGGCACCGCCTGGGCGAACGGGACGTAGACCGCTCCCCGCATGGAGAGCTCCGTGTTGAACTCGTCCGGGATCCTCCCGGCAAGAACGCACGCCTCGGCACACGCTCCGCAGCCGGTGCAGAGCTCCGTGTTGACGTACCTGGCCTTCTTTGTGAACCCCACCTTGAAGTCGCCGGCTTTTCCGTCGATCTTATCCAGCTCAGCGTAAGAGATTATCTCGATGTTCGGGTGCTGGTCGGCCTCCACGAGTTTCGGCGAGAGGATGCACATGGAGCAGTCGTTGGTGGGGAACGTCTTGTCCAGCATTGCCATGATGCCGCCGATAGCGGGCGCGCGGTCTATAAGGTAGGCGCGGTAGCCGGATTCGGCCAGGTCGAGCGCCGCCTGTATCCCTCCTATCCCCCCTCCGACAACGAGCACGGAGCCTTTTTCAGCCATCTTTCTCCTATCTGGCCGCGTCACACTCGGCACGATATACGAGCCTCTCGTAGTTCTCGTCCACCAGGCGCTGTATCTCTTCTACGTCTTCTTCTTTCAGGTGGCGGAACCGCCCCTGGGGTTTCATGTACTCCATGATGGGTCTTCTCTTGTCCATCTTGATGCTCAAGCTCAGCTTCCCGTCCACTACCTCGAACAGCGGGAAGGCGCCGGTCTCGACTGCAAGCCTTCCCATTTCGACGGTAAGGTCGCTGGCGTGCCTCCACCCCGTCGGGCACATCGAAAGGACGTGCAGGTAAGCGGGCCCTTCCGTGTTGAACGCGCGCCTGGCCTTGTCCATCAGGTCCAGGGGGTAGCTCGGACAGCACGTCGCCAGGTAAGGGATCTCGTGCGCCGCGACAATCATGGGCATGTTCTTCTTCGGGGTCTTTTGGCCGATCGATTCCCTGCCCGCGGGGCTGGTTGTCGTCGAAGCTCCGTACGGGGTCGCGGACGACCGCTGGATCCCGGTGTTCATGTACGCCTCGTTGTCGGTGCAGATATAGGTGAAGTCGTGCCGGCGCTCGAGCGCGCCCGACAGCGCCTGAAGGCCTATGTCTGCGGTGCCACCGTCACCCGCCATCGCGATGACGTTGATCCTGCGGTCGTGGTAGCGCCCCTTCTTACGCAACGTCTTTATGGCCGCCTCGACTCCCGACGCGACCGCCGCGGCGTTCTCGAAGGCGATGTGTATCCACGGCACCCTCCAGGCGGTCTCGGGGTACGGGCTCGATATGATCTCCATGCAACCGGTCGCGCTGCACACGATAGTGTCGGGCCCGGCGGCCTTCATGAGCTGTCTTACCGCGAGCGCCTCACCACAGCCCTGGCATCCCCTGTTGCCCTCCGCGAAAAGCTCCTGCGGCGGCAGCAGGCGCGGGATGAACTCGAGGCCGCCTGTCTTCTCCGGCATCCTATTCCCTCACTCCGATCATCTTGTACACTTGTGTCTGGCCGCTCTTCAACACTTCTTCCGTGTCCTCGACCATCTCGTAGAAGTTCTCGATCGTCACGTCGCGCCCTCCGAGTCCCGCGACATAGCCGGTCACAACGGGCTTCTCGTCAAGAGGGTACAGCGCGGAGCGAAGCTCGGAGCACATCGGCCCCCCCGGCCCTCCGAACGAGAGAGCCCGGTCCACCACAGCCACGGCCTTTACGCCCTTCACGGCGGCGCGAATGTCGTCAAACGGGTACGGCCTCCACAGGCGCGTCCGGATCATACCGACTTTCCTGCCCTCGTCACGCATCGTGTCGATCGCTACACGAGCGGTGCCTGATATGGCGCCTGCCATGTTGAGCAGGACCTCGGCGCCCTCGGTGCGGTAGGATTCTACCGGCCTGTATGTGCGGCCGAACTTCTGTGTGAATTCGTCCCAGACCTCGAGTATTACCGGGTAGGACCCGATAAGCGCTTCGTTCTGCTGTTTCTTGATCTCTGTGTAGAGCTCCGGGAAGCCTACGGGTCCGATGGTGACCGGCTTTTCCGGGTCCAGGATGACCTGCGGCTCGTACGTCGGCAGGAACGCGTCGATATCGGCCTGGCTCTCGATCTCGATCGGCTCCACGACGTGGCTCAGAGTGAACCCGTCGATATTTACCTCGACCGGCAGCAGCACCCGCTTGTCTTCGGCGATCTTGAACGCCATGACCGTAAGGTCGAAAGCCTCCTGTCCGGTCTCCGCGAAGAGCTGTATCCACCCGGCGTCGCGTTCCGACATCACGTCGCTGTGGTCTCCCCAGATTGAAAGCGGCGCGGAAAGGGCGCGGTTCGCAACAACCATCACTATCGGGAGGCGAAGGCCGGAGGCGATAAAAAGTATCTCGTGCATCAGCGCGAGCCCCTGGGACGCCGTCGCCGTAAAAGTCCGGGCTCCGGTCGCCGCGGCGCCGCAGCACGCGCTCATGGCGGAATGTTCGGACTCGACCATGATGTACTCGGCGTCGAGGTCACCGTCGGCGACCATCTGCGACAGCTCCTCGACTATGTGGGTCTGTGGAGTTATCGGGTATGCGGCGATCACGTCAGGGCGGGCCAGCTTAGCCGCCTCGCTAACCGCGAGTGAGACCTCGAGTCCTATGCGCTCGCCCATCACTCGCCCTCCTCGACCATGGTGATGCCCCCCTTGCTGCACTCGCGCGCGCATATGCCGCACCCTTTGCAGTGCTCGAGGTCGACTTCGTAGAAACCTTCCTCGTTCATGAACAGCGACGCGTCGGGGCAGAAGATCCAGCAGATGCCGCACTTGTCGCATTTGGAGCTGTCCCGCACCGGGCGCTGGGACCTCCAGTCGCCGGTCTCCTGCTCGGTCGCGTTCCCCGGCTGGTGGATCGTCGCGGCCATCGGGTACTCTTTCCAGGTCGGCTTGTCACTCGGCACGGCCACCCCTTAAAGCTCTGTTTCCTCGTAGGCCCGGCGCATGGCGCTAATGTTCTTCTCGGCGATGCCCGGGAACCGGCGTTCTATCTCTTTCGCGAGGGAATCCAGCTCGACTAGGCCGGTTGCTTTCACAAGCGCTCCCATCATGGTCGTGTTCGTGATAGGCCGGCCGATCTCTTCCCTGGCGATCAGGTTAGCGTTGACGATGGCGAGCCGGTGCTTCAGGCTGAACTGCTCTATCAGCTCTTCCTTTGTCTTTGAGGTGTTCGCGAGGATGAGTCCGTCCTCTTTCAGGCCGGAGCTCACATCCACCGCGCCCATCACAGTCGGGTCGAGCACCACCACTATGTCGGGCTCGGTTATGCCCGTCCTGAGGTAGATGAATTCGTCGCCCACCCTGGTAAAGGCCATCACCGGGGCGCCCCTTCTTTCCGGCCCGAAGCTCGGGAACGACTGCGCCGACTTGCCCTCGGCTATCGCCGCCATCGCGAGCATCTCGGCGGACGCGACAGCGCCCTGCCCCCCGCGGCCGTGCCATCTTATCTCGGTCAGGCTACTCATGCTTTATCACAAATTCTCCCTGCCTGTTTTCGAGACGAAGGTGCTGACATCGGTGCGGTGTCGGTCAAGCCCCAGCTCCCCGGCATCCTCACCCTGCGCCAGCGCGAGCAGCTGGCAGTAGTGAAAGACCGGCAGGCCGTGCTCCTTCTTCAGCCGCCGTTTCATCTCGACCTGGCCGAGGTCGAACTGCTCGAAACACGCGGGGCAGACCACGGCGACACAGTCCGCGCCGGCGTTCTTCATCGAGTCCAGTTTCGCGCTTGCCATTCTCAGGCCCACGTTGGTGTCCCTGACAGCCCGGCCGCAGCAGTCGGTGTAACCGTCGTACCGCACTGCTTCCGCGCCGAGCGCCACGACCAGCTCCTCCAGCAATACCGGCTCGAACGGGTCGTCGAACCCCATCACCTCTGAAGGGCGCAGAAGGTGACACCCGTGGTGGACGGCGACCTTGATCCCGTCCAGGGGCCTGTTGACCGACTTCGCGACCGTTTCCTGCCCCATGCCCGCAAGGACCGAGGCGACGTGCCTGGCGTGGCTCTTTCCCCTGTAAGAAAGCTTCAACGCCGCGAGTTTTTTCTCGGCGCTTTTCTTGACGTCGCTGTCATCGGAGAATATGTGGGCGGCCTCGTTAAGGGTTGCGTAACAACCGTTGCACAGCACGAGGAGGTCGCGCCCGGCCTTCTCTCCCACCGCGAGGTTCCGCGCGGCGACGGCCAGCCAGGATTCGAGGCTGGTCCCCTTGAAGTTCCAGGGCTCCGGGCAGCAGGTGAAACCGTCTGTTTCTTTCAACCCGATACCGAGCGCGGCAAGTGACTTCCTCGCCGCCACCTCGATCTGAGGGTGCCTCAACGGTATCATGCACCCGGGGAAGAACGTGTAATCCAATGTGTCTCCAGAATCCCCTAGCCCAACAGTTTCTTGAGTTCCCCGGCCGGGGCGGCCGGTGACCCCGGCAGCCCGAGCTTTTTCCTTCTCTTGTCAATGGCCTCCGACGGGACGATGAGCACGCCGTTTTCCATGACGTTCTCTCTCGAGGCGACCACCTCGTCGGGGGCGTTGCCGAGCGCGAAGGCGATGTTCTTCAGCGCGTTGATGACCTCGACGGGGTGGGTGCCCTGCGGGCACCTTTCGTAGCACTTGTAACAGGTCGTGCACTGCCATATGGCTGAATCTCTGTCGGTGAGATATCCCGCGACACCGAGGAGCGCCGCGAGCACTATTTCCCTGGGATTGAATTCCGCGAAGTGCTGCGCCGCCGGGCATTCGGCAACGCACGCGCTGCACTGGTAACAGTAGCCGGGTTTTCCGGTGCCCTCTACCGCGCTTAAAGTACTTTTGAATCCAGGGTCCGCTTTAGGCAACGAGCCACCTCGCGAAAGCCAGAGTTAATAAGTCAAGGGCGAAATAATGCAAGTGATTATAATTGTAACCCTGTCCCTTATGCAAACCATTTGACGGCGATGTTTACAGATGAAAACACCAGCGGGTCAATCATATCCGGAGGTCGTGGAAACCGGCATTGATAAAGCTCATTACATCGGGACGCGCCGCGGGCGAAAAAGAAGAAACAGGTGGGCGCAGTCGATGATGCGAACCCACCCGGTAAAGAGATCGTCCTGTCCGGATGATAAAGAGGAGAGCTCAGGTCTCGCAGGCGTCGAGATCGCTCATTATCTTTTCGAGCGTCTTCTTGCGCCGCTGAACATCGGCGAGCCTGCCCTCTACGTCCGACATCGCGGGGTCGAAGACGCATGCCCCGAAGTTGCAGTCAACGCCTATCAGCTCCTGCATCTTCTCAGCGAGGACTTTTGTCTGCTCCTCGAGCTCTTCTATCTCGGCGTTCAGAATCTCTTCTCTCTCGTCAGGCATTTATAAGACCTCCTGCTCAGCACCTAGGTTGCACAAGATACAATAACACAATGGGGTCAGGTCTTGAATCGTGAATTAAGGCCACTTTCACACCCGGGGTCAGATCCCAAAAATTGAATTACCTGAGCGATTACGAATCACCTCATCTAAAGATTCAAATTTTGGGATCTGACCCCACTTTTTGAACACAATACACCAGGACCTTACCCCTTCATTCAACACCTGGGGTCAGGTCCAACACACCAGGACCTTACCCCTTCATTCAACACCTGACCCCATCCATAGGCCGTACTTCTCGATATTAGCGTCGGCGGCGGCCTGGATCACCTTGACGTGCTCCTCCCCGCCAGGCTGTTTGAACAGGTGAGCGAACCGCTTCTGGGGCTTCAAGTATTCCTCGACCCCGACACGGTTTTCCGGCTTTATCTTCCTTACACCGGTCAGCTCGCCGTTCTCCATCTCGAAGAGCGGGTACAGACCGCTGTTGATGGCGTGCCGGGCGACGCGCACGCTGACGGAGCTCTCTATTCCCCATCCGGGAACGCACGGGCAGTGTATCTGTATGTACCGGGGCCCGCTGAACTCCATCGCCTTCCTTACCTTCCGGGTGATGTCCACCGGGTAACCCACAGAGGAGGTCGCGATATATATCGCTCCGTGCGCCGCGACTATTGCCGGCAGGTCCTTCTTGCGCGTCACGTTGCCCCAGGACTCCTGGCCGGGGGGGCTGGTGGTCGTGCGCGCGTCCCTCGGAGTGAGCCCGGAGCGCTGGAAGCCGGTGTTCGAGTAGACCTCGGTGTCGTAACAGACATACAGGATGTCGTGGCCCCGCTCGAGCATCCCGGAAAGCGCGCCCATCCCGATATCCGCCGTGCCCCCGTCGCCGGCCTGGGCCACCACCCTGGCTTCGCCGGTGCGCCCGAGCGCCTTCAGTGCCGCCTCTATCCCGGAAGCCACGCTGGCCGGGTTCTCGAAAAGGGAGTGGATCCACGGGACCTGCCACGACGAGCGAGGATACCTGGTGGTGAAAACCTCCAGGCAGCCGGTGGCGTTGGTCATTATTACGTTTGGACCCGTTGCCGCTACGACCGTGCGGGCGGCCAGGCTCTGGCCGCAACCCGCTCACGCGGTGTGGCCGTAAGCCAGCAACCTCGATTCGACTTCCTCTACAGACATGTCACTCCTCCCTACTGGGGTCCAGACCCCGACAAGTTAATCTTCATGCGCGCTCCAGAGCACCTCGTGGTCGATACCCGTCATCTCGACCCGACACGTGTCGTCGGCCAGAAGGCCGAGCGCTATCTCCCTGATATCTCTCATTCGCACATCGCGGCCGCCAAGGCCGACCACGAAGCTGGAGATGTTCGGTGTACTGGCGGCGCCGCAGAACGCGGAACGGATCTCAGAGCACAGTATCCCCTCGAGGCCGAGTGAGATGTCCTTCTCGACGACGCCCACCGCCCTCGCGTTGTGGAGCGCGTCGTGCAGCTCGTTCCTCGGGAAAGGCCTCACGGTGCGCACCTTCACTATGCCCACAGGGTGGCCCTCCTCGCGCAGTTCGTCGACAAGGTCTTTCATCGTCCCCAGTATCGACCCCATGGAGACCAGGAGCACCTCGGCGTCGTCTGCACGGTACTCGTCCAGGAGGTCACCACCCCACCTGCCGAACTCGTCCGAGTACCTCTTCGCCGCATCCCTGATGGCCGCCGAAGCCTGCTGCATAGAGCGGTGCAGGAGCAAGCGTATCTCCATGTAGGCGTCGGGGCCCGCCATCGAGCCCAGCGTGATCGGGTCCTTCGGGGTGAGGAAGAACTTCGGCTCAAACGGAGGCAGGAACGAGTCCACCTGCTTCTGGTCGGGGACTTCGACCGGCTCGGTGGCGTGCGTGAGGATATATCCGTCCATGCAGACCATTACCGGGATGTTCAGCGCCTCCGCGATGGCATAGGCCTGGACATGCATGTCGCACGCCTCCTGCACGTCTTCGGCGTACATCTGTATCCAGCCGCAGTCGCGCAGCGACATCGAGTCCTGCTGGTCGTTCCAGATGTTTATGGGAGCCGAAACCGCCCGGTTCGCCACCGTCATCACCACCGGGAGCCTCATTCCGGCGATGTTGAACACGACCTCGGTCATCAGAAGGAGACCCTGGCTGCTGGTCGCGGTGTAAGCCCTCGCGCCTGCCGCCGAAGCGCCCAGGACGACCGACGCCGCGGTGAACTCACTGTCGGCAAGGACGTACTCCGCGTCCAGCCCGCCGTCGGCCACCAGCCTGGCCAGCCCTTCCACGATGTGGGTCTGCGGGGTTATGGGATAAGCGCAGACCACCTTCGGGCGGCACATGGCCACGAACTCCGCTACCGCCTGTGAACCCTCCAGGATCCGCCTCACGTGCGCTCCTCCAGCTCCATGTCGATGTCGTCAACCGGGCACAGGTCCGCGCATACGCCGCAGCCCTTGCACGCGTCCATGTCGGAGTCGAACACTTTCTTGTCTATCCGGTAGACGGCGCCGTCCGGGCAGCTCTGATGGCAGGCGAGGCAACCGATGCAGTCCTTCTGCTTGAAACCGGGGCGATATATACGCCAGCCGGTCTTCTTCTCGCTCCTGGTCGTGCCGGGCTGCACCACCACGCCGAACACCGATTTCATCGCATAACCCCGCTTACCCTGCTGAAGGCCTCGCGCATGGCGGCAACCTCTTTCTCGCCGAGCTCACCGGGGTACCGCTCGCGCACGCTCTTCTCCAGCGCCTCGAGGTTGATCTCGCCGGAGGCCCCGGCGAAGGCGCCGACCATTATCGTGTTGATTATGGGCTTTCCGACTATCTCGAGCGCCAGGTCGGTGGCGGGTACCGTGACGACCCTGTAACTCCCGGGGATATCAAAATCTTCCCGGGGCCGCTCGGTGTTGATGACCACCAGCCCCCCGTCCTTGAGGCCTTCCAGGACGTCTGTCCCTCCGAACAGGCTCGCGTCCTGCACTATCACGTAGTCCGGCTCGTATATCTGGCTGCGCAGCCGGATCGGCCTGTCGCTTATCCGCACGTAGGCGGTCACCGGCGCCCCGTGCCGCTCCGAGCCGAACATCGGGAAAGACTGCGCGTACTTGCCGTCGGCGAACGCCGCCTCGCTGAGGAACTCGCTCGCGGTCACGTTACCCTGTCCGCCCCGCCCGTGTATCCTGATCTCTTTTATCATCCTGACTGCCCCGTGCTGTTCAAACCGTGCGGGATGGCGTTCACTCCGGCTCCCCGGCGCTTTCTCCTCAACACTATTCTATCAGCCTCTCTTCGCCTGCTGCATGCGATGCTGAGTTTCACCAGATGCTTGCCCGCATCGCCCACTCGCTTCCCGGGAACCTCTCGCTGAGCTCCGAGGCCGTTTCGTCCAGGTAAGCATCGTCCTCGGTGGCCTTGTACCTGGCCACCCCGCGGAAGTAGACAGCCTGCGGCGCTTCCTCGGAGTGGGGATAATCGTTTGCTATCGTTTCGAAAAGCTCGGCGGACTGTTCGTACTTCCTGGACGTGAAGGCTATCATGGCCCGCGCATAGATCAGGTGGATGACGAAGAGGTCCGGCGGCAGGAAGCCCAGCAACCGGTAATGTTCGTTTCCTTTCGGGTCGAGGAATATCAGCGTCGGCGTCCAGAAGACGATAAAGCGCCGCAGCAACCTGGTCTCCGTGTTGTAGTTGACCCGCCAGGCAACGAAATTCTCGTTCACGTAGTCCGCGATCTCCTGCTTTGGATACGTCACGGCATCCATTGCCTTACAGCCGCTTCATGTCGGCTTGGAGAAGTCGACCATGATGGCCCTGCCCGTCCCCTTCGCCGCGGCCATCACCCGGTCTTCTTCAGTCAACCACTTGATCCCGCCTGACATCGCAAGACCTCCCGGAGGTCAGTCTGTTCACGCGCCCGCCCAGGTGGCTTTGCCTCTAAAGATAAAGAATTGCGCCCGGTGGATGCAACCTTAAGAAGCATTCGCGGAGCGTTTTCATGCAGATGTATTTCAATGCGGGAGGCCGCCCGCTGGGCGCTCGGGAGAATCGAGGGAAGTTAGTGCGAAACGGGGTATAGGAAGGGAGTCGCTCCTTCCCGCCCCACTCAGCCTTCATTCGGCGGCAGCTTAACGATCGTCAGCCAGAACGCCTCGATAGCCTTCACCACATCCATGAACTTATTGAAGTCGACCGGCTTTGTGATGAAACAGTTCGCATGCAGTTCGTAGCTCTTCATGATGTCCTGCTCGGCCTTCGAGGTGGTGAGCACCACCACCGGGATGCGCTTGAGGTCCGGGTCGGTCTTGACCTCCTCCAGGACCTCACGGCCGTCTTTCCTGGGGAGGTTCAGATCCAGCAGCACCATGTCGGGCCGTGGCGCCTCACCGTATTCCCCCTCTCGCCTCAGGAAGGCGAGAGCCTCGACGCCGTCGGATACAACGCTAAGGTTGTTGAGGACCTTCCCGTCCTTGAGCGCCTCCTTCGTCAGGCGCACGTCCCCGGGGTTGTCCTCGACCAGCAGCAGCTCGATCGGGCGGCTTAGATCTATGGGGTTCACTACTCTCTACTCCCTTCGGCCGGCAGCGTGAAGTAGAAGGTGGAACCACTGCCGGGCTCGGACTCCACCCATATGCGCCCGCCGTGGCGCTCGACTATCCTCTTGCAGACAGCCAGGCCGATGCCCGTGCCCGGGTACTCTTCCCTGTTGTGCAGGCGCTGGAAGATGACGAAGATCCGCTCGAAGTACCTGGGGTCAATGCCTTTTCCGTTGTCGGAAACCGAGAACACCCACTCCCTCTCCTGCTTTTCGGCCGAGACCTCGACGCGCGGGATCTCCTCCCCCCGGAACTTGATGGCGTTTCCGACGAGGTTCTGCAGAAGCTGGACCATCTGCGTTTCGTCAGCCATCACCACGGGCAGGGAAGCGGCGGAGAGGACTGCGCGGCTTTCCACCATCGACACGGCCAGGTTCAGCCGCACCTGTTCCAGCACCGACGCTATGTCCGTGGGCTCGAACTCCTTGCCCCACGTCTGCAGCCGCGAGTAGTCAAGCAGGTCATCGATCAGCTGCTGCATGCGGTTCGCCCCGTCTACCGCGAAGCCTATGAATTCGTCGGCGTCGGGGCCGAGCTTCCCCTCGTAGCGCCTGGCGAGTAGCTGGGTGTAGCTCGCGACCATTCGCAGCGGTTCCTGGAGGTCGTGTGACGCTATGTATGCGAACTGCTCCAGTTCGGTGTTTGAGCGCCCGACCTCCTCGAGGACTTCCTTGAGCTGTTCCTCGGCCTGTTTCTGCCGGGTGACATCCCTCACGGTCGCCTGGATAAAGGCCTGCTCGTTCAGTTCGACGCGGGTGAGAAGCACGGTCGCCGGAAACTCAACACCGTCGATGCGACAGTGTGTCCATTCGAAGTAATTGCTGCCTTCCCGCATAGCTTCTTCGATCATCTCACGGGCTTTCTCAATGGAAGGACTGCCGTCCGGCTGGAACTCAGGCGACACGTCCCAGGGCCCTTTCGTCAGGAACTCGTTTTCGTCTTGCGCACTGAACAACTCGATGCATGCGGAGTTACCGGAGGTGAACTGCCACGAAGGTGGAGCAAGTGTCATGATAGCGTCTCGTGACGACTCGAAGAGCAACCTGAACTTCTCCTCGCCCTCTCTTGTCGCCGCCTCGGCCTGTTTGCGCTCCGTGATGTCCCTGCCGATCCCCATTATGGCGAAGGGGCTCCCCTGCGGGTCCTTCAGCGCCGACCCGGCGAGCTCATAGGGGATCCGGCGGCCGTCTTTGGTCATGAGCTGCACCTCAACGGATGCATGGCCGGACTCTACGATCCTCGCAAGTCGCTCTGCTACACCCTGCTCAGCTTCCCCGATGAAGAAATCGACGGGGAACATGGAGGCAAGCTCCTCGTCCGTGTAACCGGTGACCTCGGTCATCCGCCTGTTCCAGCGCATAAACCTGCCCTTCATGTCAAATATGGCGAACACGTCCTGCGTTGTGTTCAGGGCCGTGTCGGTGAGCTCCCGTTCTCTCAGGACCTCTTCCTCGGCCATCTTGCGCCTGGTGATGTCCATGACCCCCGCGATAGCGCCCCTGTAGTCACCGTTCTCATCCAGCAGGGGTGTTGTCTCCAGGCTGGTGTAGATGCGGGTACCGTCTTTTCGCATGAACT
>Ga0315288_10001229_pt1 | contig 33017 bp, 25 predicted proteins | sample YL17G11_20_MG_FD_203454 | JGI IMG/M metagenome (GOLD analysis project Ga0315288, IMG submission 203454) | Sediment microbial communities from Yellowstone Lake, YNP, Wyoming, USA - YL17G11_20 | ecosystem: Environmental > Aquatic > Freshwater > Lake > Sediment | place: USA: Wyoming | collected...
GCGCCGGTCTACGGACAGATCGAACGCTTCCGGGAAGCTCTTGGCGGAACCCGCCTGCAGGTCTTCCTGGCGCTCGGGAACCACGATATTCATCGCTACCGGAAGGCCGAGGGTCAGCCCGGTCCGATTCCGGACCCGTCGGTGGCAGAGGAAGCCAGACGCCGTTGGCGGCAGGCCTTCGACTGCTTCCGGAATGGCACTTACTACAGCTTTCGCCGCCAGGTGGGGCAGACCGCCTACCTCTTCCTGGTTTTGGACCATGCGGAGAGTCCGGTGCGAGACCGTGAATTTGCCGGCGCGCAGCTCACCTGGCTGAAGCAGCAACTTGCGGCACACCCGCACGACACGGCCGTGCTGGCGATGCACATTCCGCTGGGCGAGGACGCCTTCTCCGACTCGCTGAAGGCCGCGATCACAGGTGCAAACAATGTGCTGCTTTCGCTGGCCGGGCATCGCCACAGCGACGCAGTGGAGGAAATCGAGGCCGGGGGACGCCGGCTGACGCAGGTGCGCACCGCGGCGCTGGGCTACGGCGCCGATCACTGGAGACGCATCCGGCTGCTGGAAGACCGGGTGGAGATCACGGCCACCGGCCATCCGGAGCAGGTGGTGAAAACCGTCGCCGTGGCGCCGCGGCGCCAAACCTACCCTGTTGGGAATGAAGGGACGAAAGAGGGCTGGAGCCGCCGAGAGGACTTGAACCTCCGACCCGCGGTTTACGAAACCGCTGCTCTACCAACTGAGCTACGGCGGCACGCTGCCGGGCGCCTCGAAACGAGGCACACTCCATGATAATGAAGAATTGTGCGCGCGCGCAATAACCAAGCGCGCCTGCTGCCCGCTGCTTCCGCCAGGGGCGTCATTCCACCTGCTCGCGGCGGCGGACGAAGTTGCCCAGCAGAACGAAATTGCGAGTCGCGCGCTTCCCGTCGGTGCCCACCATGGTTATGCTGAAGGCGGGAACCTCCCCGGACTTCAGCTCCACCCGGCCGACCGTGATGGGATAGAGGCCCTGCCGGTTGCGCTCCCGGTAGGCGGTCTCGTAGCGGTGCCGGACCCGGTTCCAGGTGAAAACCCGAATGCCGTCGAAGTCATAGGGCGAGCCGACGCTCTCGCTGGTGGCCCAGATGTACCGCGGCTTCTTCTGGCCGCCATCCCACACCTCGTCCAGGACGTGCCAGGCGGTAATGGCCTTGCCTTCGGCGTACTGGGCCACCTCGTCGGGAATGGTCATTTCCACCATGCGGGCCAGGGCCCAGCCGGCTTTGCCCGCGGCCCGCAGCAGGTACCAGTCCTCCATCGGCGGCCCGCTGGGCTGGGCCTGCCTGGCCTTCTGGCTCTTGCCCTTCTTTGCGGATGCGGGAGCCTTGGCGGCCGCGGGCGTTTTTGGCTCGGGCTTGGCGGCAACCCCGGCCTGCTGCCCGGGCTGCTCCGGCGGCGGCGAAGCGCCACCCGCCCCCGGTTTCTCCACGGCGCGATGTTGAAGCACGTCGCATTCTTCCCCCTCCTTCAACTGGAAAAAGGAGGGGGACTTGCGCGCCGGCTCCAGGTGAAGATTGAGTGGGGCGTGGGCCCGCGCCCGTCCCTGCGAGGGCATTGCGGCAGCCGAGCTCAGCAGCGATTGGGCCTGCTCGAAGGCGTCGCGGGGAATGATATTCCGCTGCTCGTCCAACCAGCCTTCCGCGCCGCTCTGTGCACGGACACGCGCCCAGCGGCGGCGCCTCTGGAGGATCTGGACGCGCTCTCCCGCCTTCAGCGTGGCCGTCGTGGTCCCGGAAGGCCCGAGGCGGTCGCGCAAGCCCACGGTCGGCGACCCGATATAGCCCTCGCCGATCGCACCCTCCCGCTCCTGGCGCTCACAAGCGGCGAGAAGGGCCAGCAACAGGAAGAGAAACACCACGGGAATGCAGAACCGAAAGACAGCACCGGACTTCATCCGCCAACCATTCAGAGACATTGAACGCCGCAAGTGCTTCCTACAAACGTACCGCGTTACTGGTCGCCGAAGCAAATGCCCAGAGCCTTGGCGGTGCGCACCAGGTCGCAATCGGGCGCCACAGCCTTCATGACGCCGACGGCCTCCTCCAGGGTGGTGCTCTGGATGGCGTTACCGCGCAGGCAGACCATGCGGCCGTACTGCCCGGCCGCCAGCAGCTCGACCGCGCCTACGCCGAAACGCGAGCTGAGCACCCGGTCGAAAGATGAAGGGGAGCCGCCCCGCTGGATATGCCCGAGCACCGTGACCCGCGTTTCGCGCCGGCAGGCCGAAGCCAGACATTCGGCCAGGGTGCCGGAGACAGCCCCGCCGCGGACCGCGAGGCGGCGCTCCTCGGCCACCTGCAGCAGCGGCTTGCCGTCCATTTGGCGGATGCCCTCGGCCACCACCACCAGGCTGTACTTGTGCCCCTGGCGTTCGCGCTCGCGGATGAAGGTCTGAAGGTTGGCCAGGAAAAAGGGAATCTCGGGGATCAGGATGATGTGGGCGCCGCCGGCGATGCCGGCGTGCAAGGCAATCCAGCCGGCGTCCCGCCCCATCACCTCCAGGATCATGATGCGATGATGGCTTTCGGCCGTGGTGTGCAGCTTGTCGATGGCCTCGGTGGCGGTCTCGACGGCGGTGTCGAACCCGAAGGTCTGGTCGGTGGCGGAAAGGTCGTTGTCGATGGTTTTCGGCACGCCGACCATGGGCAGCCCCTTGCGGAACAACTCCAGGGCGATTTTCAGCGTTCCGTCCCCGCCGATGACCACCAGCGCCTCGATACCCATCATGCGGGCGTTTTCAATAACGCGGTCCGAGTAGTCCCGGACCACGGCCTGTCCATGCTCCTCGATTTTGTAAGCGAAGGGGTTGCCGCGGTTGGTGGTGCCCAGGATGGTCCCGCCCCGGACCAGAATGCCGGCCACGTCCTTCAGCATCAGTTCGCGGCACTTGCCGGGCCAGATGAGCCCGTCGAAGCCGTCTTCGACGCCCATCACCCGCCAGCCGTGGCGCAGGATCGCCGATTTCACCACGCCCCGGATCACCGCGTTCAAGCCCGGGCAATCCCCGCCGCCCGTGCATACCCCGATAGTTCGCGCATCTCGGTTCATGGCCGATAGTTTCAAGTTTCGGGTTCCAAGTTTCAAGTTTAAATTCGTGGTTTCTGGCGGCCGCCAAGGCCGGCGGTATGACTATTGCCGGATCGGGAGCTTCACGGTGTTGCTGGAGACGCCGCCGATATTCAGCACCACGGGGTGCGCGTCGTCGTCGGCCAGGTCCGTCGGCACAATCACGTTGACCTGATACAGGCCCACGAATCCGGGCGCCAATCCCGAAAAGGTCACCACCGCCTCGCGGCCACCGATGGAGACGGCCGGCCGGACTAGCGTGTTCGACAAGAGCAGCGAAGAAGCCGCCTTGCCGGTATCGGGCCGGTTGTCCACCGCGCCCAGTCCGGTGGCGTACAAGGAGACGGATTCGCCCGGGCGGGCCGGCCGGTCGGAAGTCACCGGCGTGGCATCGCCGTGCAGGATGGCGCCTGGGCCGCTGCCGTCCTGCGTGCGGCTGAACAAGCCGGGATTGTAGGACGCGACGCGCACGGCCAGCGGCGCCCCCGCCAATCCGTCCACGCTCAGCGTCATAATGGCCGTGGTTCCCGGCCGGGCTTCGAACGGAATCTGCGCGTTCACCTGGCCGCTGGAGCTGTAGAACAGCGGCATATCGATCTTCGTGGTCTGGCCGCTGCCCGAGTCAACGCTGAGCACGGCCGTGGTGCCGCCCAGCAGCGTGGGCAGAGGAACAGTGCCGGCGCCGGCCGCGGACACCGCCGACAGCGCCACGCCGAAAATCGAGACGATCGAGCCGGGGGCCACCCCGCTGTCGGAGCGGTAACCGGCGGCGTTGACCACGCCGTCCGGATTCACCTCGGGCATAACGTAGCTCACCCAGTAGGGGATGTTGATGCTTTTCCCGGTGGCCTGGCTGGCGATGTTGACTGAGCCCTCGGCGACGGTCTGGGTGAAACCGGTGTTGTAGAGCGTCACCAGAACCTGGGCGTTCCCGGCCGGCGCCAGGGGCAGCGAAGACTTATCCAGCTCGACGATGACGCTGGGATGCGGCTGGCGGGGCACGATCCGCAGGGTCAAGAGATCGGTGGCCGCGCCGGCATTGGTGATCTTCAGCGGTTGGGAGGCCCGATAGGTGGAGCGCGGGGCATGGGTCGCGAAACTCAGGGCCGTGGGCTGAGCCAGCAGGGTGGTGGTCAGGGCCGCCAAAACGTTCAGCCGGCCGGCGCCGGAATTCTGAGCGCTGATGGGCGCGCCATCCTCGCTCGCGGAGATTGGCACGGCGGTATTCACCAGAGCCGACTTGACCAGGTTGACACACTCCGCGCTGCGGCTGGCGGCCTGGCAGTACTCGGGGTGCGCCTGCATGAGCAGCGCCGCGGCCCCGGCGACCATGGGCGACGACATGCTGGTGCCGTCTTCGACGGCATAGCGCGACAGACTGTAGACATCGCCGCTGGCATACTGGTTCTGGGCCGCCGAAAGAATGAAGCGCCCCGGGGCCAGGACGTCGGGCTTGACCGGCTGGGTGGAGCCGCCCGCCGGCCCGCGGCCACTGAAACGCGCCAGCACATCCGCGGTGGACGGCCAGGCCGATAAAGCCGGGTCAAAGCTGGCCTGCGCCCGGTGCGCCGCCAGGAAGCCGGCCAGCGCCTCGCCCTCGGCCTTGCTGATGATCATCGACGGGATCTGCGCATCGCGCGTATCCATCATCGGCGGCGTGTCATCCACGTTGTTGTAAATGATGGCGCCGACGGCGCCGGCCGCCACTGCGTTCTGGATCTTCTCCGTAAAGGTGCACAGCCCGCGCTTGATCAGCGCCAACTTGCCGCTCAGGCTCTTGGGCGCCAGAATCACGCCGGAGGGCAGGCTGGCGCTGGGCAAGCAGGCCAGGGCGCTGGGGTCCAGTGTGCTGACGTCGGCCAGCGGCGCCGGTCCGAACACCGAGCTGAAAACCGGCTGGCTGCCGGGGAAGCCGCCCATCCGGGCCAGCGAGGCCGGCACGCCGTCGGCGCTGGCCACGGTTACGGCTCCCGAAAAACGCCGCGCGTTGCTGGTGGCCCCGACAGCCAGCACCGCCGGCAAAGAGGCCGGGCTGCTGACCGTTCGGGCCGCGGGGCCGGAATTGCCCGCCGCCGCCACCACCACCACACCCACGGCATTGGCATTCTGAACCGCGCGGGCATAGGGGTCCTGCTCGGGCGGAATCGGCTCGCTGCTGCCCACGCTGAGGTTGATGACATCCATGCCGTCGCGCATAGCGGCGTCGATGGCCTCCATCACCGCATTGGAGGAGGCCTTCCCGTTGAGTATCACCCGGTAATTGCCCAGATAGGCTTTGGGGGCCACCCCGCTGATCGATGCCGAGGGCGAAACCGACTGGACTCTGGCCCCGGCCGCAATCCCGGCCACAAACGTTCCATGCCCAACCGTGTCGGCGGCGCTGTTCCCGCCCGTGAAATCGCGGGCCACGATCACCTTGTTGTTCGTAAAGCCCGCGATCATGGCCTGCGTATCGCCCTTCGGATAGCCGGAAAGAGCCGCAAGCCCAGAGGGCGGGAACATGGGGTGGGTCTGGTCGATGCCCGTATCGATGATGGCGATCTTGATGCCGCGGCCGGCGTTGGCCTCTCCGCCGGCCAGCAGCGCCCAGGCCTCCGGCGCCCGCACCAGCGGTACAGCGGCGTCCAGGAACAGCCGCATCTCCGGCGCAACCAGCGCCGCCTCCACGCCGGGCAGACTGCGCAGCGCTTCGAGTTGCTCCGGCGTGGCGCGCACCAGCAGCGTGTTCAGCACGAATTCGGTGCTGCCAACGAGGTCCGCGCCGGTGTCGCGGATGGCCGCCGCCAACCGCGCCTTGCGGGAGCGCAACACCACCGCGCGCCGCTCGCCCTCGTCCGACAACAGGCGGCTCCGCCTGGCTCGCGGCTCCGGCTCTTCCCGGATTACCTGCTCCACGACGCACGGCTCCGACACTATGACGATGACGTCACGACGCTCCTGTGCCCCAGCGACGAGGGGAAACAGCGCCAGAACGAAGACCCGAATCACCCAATGGGGCATGTGTCCCCGCATTGTATCAAAAGCAGTGGCGAGTGACGAGTGACGAGTGACAAGTGAAAGCAGTAGGCAGTAGGCCTGCCTCCTGCTTAGTGCTTACTGCCTACTGATGTCGCGGCGGCCGCGGCCATGGGCAGGCGCACCGTAAACACGGCGCCGCCCGAGGAGTGGTTGGCGGCGGTGATCTCTCCGCCGTGCTCCTTGATGATGCCGTAACAGATGCTCAAGCCCAGGCCGGTTCCCTTCCCCACCGGCTTGGTGGTGTAAAAAGGATCGAAGACGCGCCCGGGGTCCTTCAGGCCCGACCCGTCGTCGCGGATCTCCACCACCGCGTGCCGCCCTTCGGCACAACTGCGCACCCAGATGGTGCCCCGGCCGCCTCGCGCCTGGAGTTCATCGCCGGCGTTGTTGACGATGTTCAGGAAGACCTGCTCAAGCTGGTGCAGGTCGCCATGGACCGCCGGCAGGTTGGCGTCCAGACTGCGCTCGATGCCGATGTGGGCCGTGCGCATCCCATAGTCCCGTAGCAGCAGCGCTTCCTCGACCACCTGGTTGAGATCCACCGGCTGGCGCTGCGGCTTGCTCTGGCGCGAGAAGCTGAGCAGGTCCTGAATGATCCGCTGGGTCCTTCGCGCCTGGTGCAGCAGCTTGTCGGTATACTCGGCCGGCTGGCCCGATAACAAGGAACCGAGCAACTGGCCGTAGCCGATGATGGCCGTCAGCGGATTGTTCAACTCGTGCGCCACGCCGGAAACCAGTTGGCCGACGGCAGCCATCTTTTCGCTCTGCAGAAGCTGTTGCTGGGTGCGGCGCAGTTCCTCGTAGGCCCGGCGGGTCTGCTGGTACAGGGCGGCGTTCTCCAGCGCCGCGTTGAGTTGGCGCCCGATGGCATTCAGCAGGCTTTCCTCGGCCGCCGACAGCACCCGCTCCTGCCGCCAGCACACGATAACGGCGCCCAGGGCGGGCTCCGCGCGCAAGGGAATGGCAAAGGCCGAGCGCAGGCCCTCGGCCTGCCGGACGGCGCCCACCAGTTCCGGCAGCGGCGGCAACTCCGACAACGGCAGCACGGCCCGCCGGGCCGCCTCCAGCGCCGCCAGCAGCTCGGCGCTCAACGGAAACACCAGGGGCTGCCGCCCAAGTTCGCTGAGGAAGCCGCAGGAAGCGACGCGGCGCGCCTCCCCGGTCATGCGGTCAACCAGGTAGCCGCTCACCGTGTCGCAGCCGAACACCGGCTGCAGGTCCCGCACCACCGTCCGTATCAGCTCCTCGGCATCCAGCGAGCCGGTGAACCGCTCCGAAAGCTCGTTGACGGCCGCCAGCATGGCCGCGTGTTTCTGCAGTTGCTCCTCGGCCTGTTTTCTGGCGGTGATGTCCAGCAGGAAGCCCTGCAACTGGACCACCTGCCCGCTTTCGTCGCGGATGCCGAAGCTGGTCTCCAGCCCGATCATCTCTTCGCCGTTCTTGCGGCGCAGGCGTATCTCGAACTCGCTGACATAGCCGTGCGTCTCCACTAGGCGCAGATACTGCTCGCGCCCCTGCGGGGATACGTACAGAGAAGGAATGTGGACGGCCAGCAGCTCCTCGCGCTGGTACCCAAGCATGCGGGCGAAGGCCTCGTTGAATTCCAGAAATGTCCCGGCCCGGGTGGAAATGAAGACGCCCTCGTGCACCTTCTCGAACATGGTGCGGTACTTCTCTTCAGCGCGCTTGCGGTCGGTGATGTCCTTGATGACGTGCAGGACTTCCGGCGCTTCCTCGCGCGAGTAGCGGGAGGTGGCCACCAGGAAATATCCCTGGAGGTTGGCGTCGAAGGTCTCTCCGTCCTGCGGCAGCTCGCAGAAGGGGCAGTCGTTCCAGGCCGAGGGGGGTGTGCAGGGCAACACCTCGCGGCAGGAACGCGCGATGATGGCGGCCGGGCTCAGGCCCAGGCGCTCGGCCAGGGCCCGGTTGACCCGCTGGATGCGGTACCGGGCGTCGTGCACGAAAATGTAGTCGCCGATGGCGTCCACCGTGCTGAGCCAGTCGCGGTAGGCCCGCGACAACTGGTCCACCAGGCTGCTGTTGTCCAGCACAATCCCCAGTTGCCGGCCGGTGATGGCCAGCGCTTCCATGATCTCCGGGGAGGTCCAGCGGCGGGTGCGGTATCCCAGCACGAAAAGCCCGGCCAGCCCGGCGGCGGCCGCGCGGAAGTGCGGAATGGGGACAATGATCGCCCAACGCAGGCCGCGCTGCCGCAGCCATTGCCCGGCCTCCGGCCCCCGCTCGTATCCCATCACCGTAATGCAGGCGCTCAGGCCCACCGAGGAACGCGGCAGCATGTCCGACAGAAACTCCGCTTCGTCATCGGGCCGATGACCGGGGCGCACCACGTGCAGGCGCGCATAGGCGGCTTCAAAGACCCGCTGGAGCCCGGCGCAAAGACGGTCCAGGGCTTGGGGGGCCAATCGCCCGCGCGAAACGCAGTCGGCGGCCAGCGCGGCCATCAAGCCGGGCGCCGCCCCCCAGAGCAGGTGCTGGCGCGCGGCCTCCATGGCCAGCACCAGCATCGAAACCATGGTCAGTACGCTGCCGGCCGCCAGCCAAATCAGCAGCCCGATTCCCACGGCCGGGTAACCGGGCGGATGGACCAGGCGCAGCAGCAAGGCCCCGGCCAACAACGAGGGGCCCCAGCCCACGCGCCGCCGGCCATATTCAATCACCCAGACCGCCGCGATCAGGCCCAGCAACAGGTAGCCCGCGGCGCTTGGCCACCCCCGCCACCCCGGGGACAAGGAGACAACGATCGCTTCCGCCAGCAGTGAGACGGCAGCCAGAGGCAGCAGCCACACCAGCGGCGCGCGCCTGCCGACGGCGTCCCCGATCGCTCCCGCCATCACTCCCTGCGCGGCCAGCAACAAGGCCGCGGGAAGCAGGCCCTCGCCCAGCGCGTCGGACGTGGCCGCCAACAGGTGCAGGATGTAGAGGAGCCAGGCGCCGTTCCAGATCAGCAGGTAGCGCTGCGGGAACGCGCGATAGACGAGCGACCCGATGACCAGCAGCACGCCGAGTGCGGCGATTTCGGCGGCCAGCACGGCGATGGCGGTAGCGGTCATGTCGGGGCTACTTTACCAGAGCCGCTCTCCCGCTAGAAGAGGCTGTGGGCCGTGGGAGATCGGCTGCCGGCTGTCTATGGCCCCTGGCCCACAGCTTACAGCCCACAGCCTACGGCCATTCTCCAGCCTTTTTTTCCTGAATAAAGCAGGCTAGAATAGCGACCGCTCAGGCAGCTTCGAGCGGAGGGGCCCGTGGCCGAACCGGAAACGGTCCTGATCGTCGATGACGAGGAGTCGATTCGCGAAATCCTTTCCTCGCTGTTGGAAGCGCGCGGGTATCGGTGTTTGACGGCGCCAACCGCGGTGGCCGCGCTGCCCCTGATGGCGCAGGATCCGCAGCGCTTTCGGCTGGTCCTCTCCGACATCATCATGCCGGAGATGAACGGCCTGGCCTTTCTGGAGCAGCTCCGCGAACTGTACCCCGATCTTCCGGTCATCATGCTATCGGCCGTGCAGGACGTGCGGGTGGCCATGGATGCCATCCGCAAAGGGGCCTACGATTACCTGGTTAAGCCCTTCGACCGAGACCAACTTTACTTTGTTGTCGGCCGCGCGCTGGAGCGCCGGCGCCTGATCGAGGACAATCGCCGCTACCAGCAACACCTGGAAGAGTCGGTGGCCGACCGCACCCGCCGCCTGCAGGACGCGCTGGCACAACTGGAGCGCTCCTACGATTTCACTCTGGAGGCGCTGGGCAGCGCGCTGGATCTCAAAGACTCGGGAACCGAGGGCCACTCCCGGCGGGTCACCGCGTTTTCGGTGGCCATCGGGCGGGCCATGGAGCTGGACCAGGAGGCCGTCAAGACTGTCGCGCGAGGCGCCTACCTGCACGACGTCGGCAAGATCGCCGTACCCGACTCAATTCTCAACAAGGCCGGGCCGCTGAATGAGGAAGAGCGGACGGTGATGAAAACCCATTGCCAGCGTGGCTACGACATCCTGCGCCGCATCACCTTTCTGAAAGAAGCGGCGGAAATCGTGCTATCCCACCAGGAACATTACGACGGCAGCGGCTACCCGCGCGGCCTCAAGGGCGAAGCCATTCACCTGGGGGCCCGCATATTCGCGGTGGCCGACGCACTGGACGCCATGATTTCCGACCGGCCGTACCGGGCTGCCCTGCCGCTGGCGCACGCCCTCAAGGAGATCGGCGACATGTCCGGCACCCAGTTTGATCCCTTGGTGGTCAAAGCGGCGCTGTCATTGCCGCACGAACTGTGGGAGCAGTTCAAGGCCGGCAGCGCCAGAGGAGCCAGGCTGGCGGCGGCCGGCGCGACGTGAGGTCCAAGGGGCCTGTACTTAGCACTTCGATTGGGAGGAAAAAATGGGCGAATACACACGCAGGAAGATCATGCAGGGCGGCATGCTGGCCGCCGTCACCGGCCCCCTGGCCGCGGGCGCACAACAAGGCGGGGCCTCTGCGGTCCGGCCGGTGGCCATCTCCAGCGCCAACGGACTGCGCGCCGTCGAGAAGGCGATGGAGATGATCCGGGGCGGCGCCGACACGCTGGATGCGGTGATCGCCGGCGTCAACATAATCGAGGACGATCCGAACGACAGCAGCGTGGGCTACGGCGGCCTGCCCAACGAAGACGGCGTCGTGGAGCTGGATTCCAGCGTGATGCACGGGCCCACCCGGCGCGCCGGCGCGGTTGCTTCGCTGCGCAACATCAAGAACCCTTCAAAGGTCGCCAAAGCGGTTATGGAGCACACCGACCACCTGCTGCTGGTCGGCGAGGGCGCCTTACGCTTCGCCCGCATGCAGGGATTCAAGGAGGAAGATCTGCTGACGGACAAGTCCCGGCTCGCCTGGCTGACATGGAAGGCGAGGAAGTTCGAGAATTGGGGGCCGGGTCTGGCCGCCCCGGATGCCGACCAGAAGGCGGGCATCTACGACCCTGAAGTACTGGCCTGGGCGCGCGAAGTGGCCGCCCACCCCCCCACCGGCACCATCAATTGCCTGGCCGTGAACGAGCGCGGCGATCTTTCCGGCGTCACCACCACCAGCGGCCTGGCCTGGAAGATTCCGGGGCGCGTTGGCGATTCGCCCCTGATCGGCTGCGGCCTGTTTGTCGACAGCGACGTGGGAGGCGCAGGCTCCACCGGGCGCGGCGAGGAATGCATCAAGATCAACGGCGCGCACACCGTGGTGGAGATGATGCGGCGCGGCGCTCCCCCGCGCGAAGCCTGCCTGGAAGCGGTCCGGCGCGTGGCCGCCAACTACCGCAACAACCGCAAGAAGCTGGAGCAGATCAGCATCAACTTCTATGCCCTGAACAAGCGCGGCGAGCACGGCGCCGCCTCGCTGTGGAACACCAGCGGATCAGGCGGGAGGAAGGCGCAATACGCGGTCAACGACGGCGGCCAAAGCCGCCTGGTGGAATGCGCCTACCTGCTGGAGCGCTGAGGCGGAACCTTCAAACAATCAATGATTCGGCCCAGCGATACACGCGCTCGGCCATCCGCACGATCCGAGCATAGTCCTCTTCCGCAAGAGCCTCGGGCAGGCCGCCATATCGGCTGACCCCCGCGTACCGGGTCAGCCGATCGCATTGACGGATCTCCTCGGGTACTTCCAGCCCGCTCCGCTGAACCAGCGTGAGCAGGTGCGCGATGTCGTGGGTCTTTGGGTAGGCCGCACCGCGGTGAATCAAGAGGGCCTTGATTGCTTTCTCGGCCGCCTGCTGCGCGTCGAAGCAAAGATCCTCGTAGAGAGCACCTCGTCGCCCAGCAAAGTACCTTGCCTCGCCAGAGCGAGGTTACTGCGGGCGCGGCGAAGCCAGTCTTTCGGGTCGGTCGAGTCTCGTTGTTCAGGCGGCATACACTTCGATCCCCTCCTCCAGTGCCGGTTGGATCACCGTGCCTGGCCTGTCCCGAAAGATGTCGATGTCTTCCGGTGTGGCGACAACGACATCCACTGAAGCGCCGAGGCCGAAGAAGCTAAGATGGATCTCTTCCTCCAAACGACCACGGTGGGCTGCTCCCGACTTCACCACCAGCAGGTCGATGTCGCTGTCCGGCCCCATCTCGCCCCGGGCCGCGGAGCCGAACAGGATGATCCGGTCCGGGTGGGCCACTTCGACAACCCGGCGCACGATTTCATCCAGAAGTACCCGGTCCATAACCCAAGTTTCCGGTTTCCCGTTGCTCGTTGCAAGTGCAATTATAGAATCGAGTTATGCGCAGCAAGCGCGAGGAAGAGCGGGCGCGGTTTGACCGGTTGGTGCAAGAGGCCTGGCTGGCCATTCCCGCCGGTTTCCGCAGGCGCGTGGAGAATGTGGCCATCGTCGCCGAAGATGAGCCGGGGCCCGACGATCTGCGGCGGGCCCGCTGCCCCCGCGGCTCCACCCTGCTCGGCCTCTACCACGGCATCCCCCTGACCCGGCGCACGTCCAGCTACGGCCTGGTCCTGCCGGACAAGATTTCCATCTATCGCGGGCCCATCGAGCGCATGGCGCGCCATGAGCGCGACCTGGCGCGCATTGTGCGCGATACGCTGTGGCATGAGCTCGGCCATTACTTCGGCATGGATGAAGGGCAGGTGCGGCAGGCCGCGCGCCGCTGGCGAAAAACCAGGTGACAGGTGCCAGGGCGCCGCGCTTCAGCGCGGAGCACCCGCCGGATTCTGTAAGTGTCTCAGGAACCAACAGCGGCAGCCGACGGCCCGCTTCTCCTGGCTCCTGACCGCTGACTTCGCCCTAACGGATGTCCGACTGCGCATCGCGTGGCTGGGCCGTGCTGGGCGCTTCCCGCAGAAGGGCGGCGGCCCGCTCCGGGCTCAGCGGGCAAAAATACACTTCCTTGATGCTGTAGGACTTGACCCGCTTGGGCACCAGGGGCAGCACCTCGAAGTGCCAGTGGTAGTCGTCGTGCAGAGTCACCCACTTGGCGTCCTGAGTGAGGCGGGCGGTGGTGTTGGGAATGGTGTGCAGCACCAGGTGGAAGGCGTCGGTCAGGCGCACCAGCCGAGCCAGCGAACGCCGCAGCAGCCCCGCCGCTTCCCGCACCAGCGGCGAACGCAGCACGTCTCCTTCATAGGAAGCGTGGTGATACCGCGGCAGCAGCCAGAATTCATACGGCACGCGCGGCGCGAACGGGCACAGCGCCAGGAAGTTCGGCGTTTGCTCGATCAGCCGCGTCTCCTGCTTCTCCTCCTGGCGCAGGACGTCGCAGAAAACGCAGCGCTCCTTCATCTGGTAGTAATCCCTGCAGGCGCGCAGCTCGTAGACCAGGCGCCGCGGGATGAAGGTCGTGGCGGTCAGCTCCGAGTGGGTGTGGGCAATCTCTTCGCCCGCTTCGGCCCCGTAGTTCTTGAAGACGCAGATGTAGCGGAACCGGGGATCGCGCTTCAGGTCCTCGATGCGGCGGGCCCAGGTGAGCATAACCCGCTCCACCTCCTCATCGGAGGCCACCCACAGCGGGCGGTTATGGTCGGGATTCTCGATGATGATCTCGTGCGCGCCCACGGTCCGCATGCGGTCATACATGCCCACGCCGGCGCGCTGCGCGTCGCCTTCGATCCGATAGAGCGGATCCGGGTGCGCAAACACGCGCGTGCCCCACTGGTCGTGGTTCCAGTCGCCGGCCGGCATGCTGAAGATCGGCGGCGGACCGGCTTCGCCGGGCCTCGGGCAATACGGGCACTCGGCCGGCTGCGCCGGGCCGCTTTCCAGGTCGCCCACTAATATCCAGCTTCGCGTCAACGGGTCTTTCCGCAGTTCCATATGTCCCGCCTATTCTAATACCATGTTCCAAGTTCCAGGTTCCAGGTTTCAAGTTCCAGGTCGGAATCAGGAAACCTGGAACTTGGAACCCACAATTATGGCGAACTGGCAATGCCTGAAGGTGAAGAAGATTTTCGACAGCCCCTGGGTGCGCCTGGAACAGCACCTGGTGCGCACGCCGGCAGGCCGCGAGTTTACGCATGTCGTCATCCACTCCGGCCCCTCGGTGATGGTGGTGCCCGTGCTCGATGACGGGCGCATCATCGTCACGCGCGAGTATCGCTATCCGACCCGGTGCTGGAATTACCAGCTTCCCGGCGGCGGCGCCGATGGCGGGCGTTCCGATGTGGCCGCACGAAGAGAACTGCGCGAGGAGACGGGCTATGTCGCGCGGCGCATCGAGAAGCTGGGGCGCTTCGTTGTCTACAGCGGGCTGAGCAGCGAATGGTGTCACGTTTTCCTCGCCACCGGCCTGCGGCTGGAGTCGCAGCAACTGGAGCACAGCGAGCAGATCACGGTGCGGGCCGTAAGCTGGCCGGAGCTGGAGAAAATGATCGCCGCCAACCGCTTCCGCGACGGCATGAGCCTGGCGGCGCTGGCCATGGCCCGCCACCGCCTGCGCTCCGTTACGGAAAACCACAAAGCCACGAAGAGCAGCAAGATCACAAAGGAATGACCCTTTGTGAATCTTTGTGCTCTTTGTGGCTTTGTGGTAATGTTACGGTGTAAGGCGAAGAAAAGGCGAATGGACAGCAAGGCCACCGAATCGAACCTGATCCATGCGGCGGTGCGCGAGCTGGAGCGGCGGGCGGCCTCCAGCGAGTGCCTCACCGCCATCCGCTACTTCCCCGCCCGCGAAGCGCGCTGGGCCGATTTTCCCGCCTGGCTGCACCCGCGGCTGGCCGACGCGCTGCGGCGGCGCGGCATAGCGCGGCTGTACTCGCACCAGGCCGCGGCGCTCGAAGCCGTGCATGCCGGCCGCAACGTCGTGGTCGTCACCCCCGCGGCCAGCGGCAAAACGCTCTGCTACAACCTGCCGGTGCTGAACCGGCTGCTGGAAGACCCCGGCGCCCGCGCCATCTACCTGTTCCCCACCAAGGCCCTGTCGCGCGACCAGATGGAGGAGCTGAACTCCACCATCGAGGAGCTGGGGCCGAAGACGGAGCTGAAATCGTTCGTCTACGACGGCGACACGCCGCAGGACGCGCGCCGCGCCATCCGCGGCCGCGCCAACGTGGTCATCTCCAACCCCGACATGCTGCATACCGGCATCCTGCCGCACCACACGCGCTGGGCGGCGCTGTTCGAGAACCTGCGCTACGTGGTGCTGGACGAGCTGCACACCTACCGCGGGGTGTTCGGCAGCCACGTGGCTAACGTGCTGCGGCGGCTGAAGCGCATCGCCGAATTCTACGGGGCGCGGCCGCAGTTCATCTGCTCCTCGGCCACCATCGCCAACCCGGGGCCGCTGGCCTCGGCGCTGATCGAGCAGGCGGTGGAAGTGGTGGCGGAAAACGGCGCGCCGGCGGGCGAGAAGTTCTTCCTGTTCTACAATCCGCCGGTGGTCAACCGCCAGCTCGGTATCCGCCGCTCCTACGTGAATGAGACGCGCCAGGTGGCGCTGAATTTCCTGGCCCGCGGCCTGCAGGTAATCGTCTTCGCCAACAGCCGCCTGATCACCGAAATCCTGGTGACCTATCTGAAGGATGCCTGCGAAAAGGCGCCGCACGCGCGCTTCGGCCGCGCCGGCCAGGCGGTCGAGGTGTGGAGCGACCAGGGCGCGTGGAGTCCGGAGATGGTGCGCGGCTACCGGGGCGGCTACCTGCCGGAAGAGCGGCGCGGCATCGAGCGGGCGCTGCGCGAGGGGCTGGTGCGCGCCGTGGTCACCACCAACGCGCTGGAGCTGGGCATTGATATCGGCTCGCTCGACGTGGCGCTGCTGGCCGGCTACCCGGGCACCATCGCCGCCACCTGGCAGCGCGCCGGGCGCGCCGGCCGCCGCAGCGGCACCTCGGCCGCCATCATGATCGCCTCCAGCGCGCCCCTGGACCAGTTCATTATCCAGAACCCCGAGTACTTCTTCGGCAACTCGCCCGAGCACGGCTACGTCCAGCCCGACAACCTGGAGATCCTGATCAACCACCTGAAGTGCGCGGCGTTCGAAATGCCCTTGCGGCCCGACGACCGGTTCGGCGCCGTGAACCTGCCCGAGCTGTGCGGGTTTCTGGAGGAGACCGGCTTCCTTCACCGCTCCGGCGACGCCTGGCACTGGTCCAGTGATTCCTACCCGGCCGACGCCATCAGCCTGCGCGCCATCACCTCGGACAACTTCGTGATCGTCGATACCACCGGAGAGCCGCGGGTGATCGGCGAAGTGGACTTCACCAGCGCCCTCACCATGGTCCACGAAAAGGCCATCTACCTGCACGAGGGCCGGCAGTATCACGTCGAGCGCTTCGACTACAAGGAGCGCAAGGCCTACGTAAAATCGGTGGACGTCGATTACTTCACCGATGCCATCTCCTACACCCAGGTAAAAATCCTCGAGGAGTTCAACCGCGCGGAGATCGCCGGCACGGGCGTTGCGGCCGACCGCTCCGAGAGCCAGCCCGCCGAGCAGCCGCCAACCGCGGAAGAAAAGCCGCCAGTCGCCAGCCGCCAGCCGCCAGCCGCAATTGCCGCGCGCGCCCACGGCGAGGTCCAGGTGAACACCCAGGTGGTGGGCTTCAAAAAGATCAAGTTCTACACGCTGGAGAACGTGGGCTCGGGCGAGCTGACCATGCCCGAGCAGGAAATGCACACCACCTCCTACTGGCTCTCGCTGGCGCCGGAGTTCATGGACTCGCTGCCCTTCCCGCTTTCGGAGCGGCAGGGCGGCGTGCTGGCCCTGGGCAACGCGCTGGGGGCCATGGCCAGCCTGCTGGTGATGTGCGACCGCCGCGACATCAGGCTGGCCATCGGCAACACCAGCCAGACCACATATGCCCCCAACGTGTACCTTTTCGATAACTACCCGGGCGGCATCGGCCTGAGCGAGCCGCTGTTCGAGCTGCACCACCGCCTGCTGGAACAGGCCGCGAGGATGGTGGAGCACTGCCCGTGCGACTCGGGCTGCCCGTCTTGCGTCGGCCCGGCGGGCGAAGTGGGCGGGCACGGCAAGCAGATCGCCCTCGCCCTCCTGGCCGCTTTGCGAGGATGAGCTTCACCACAAAGGCACGAAGAGCACAAAGTTCACCAAGAGCGCTTCCTTCGTGTCCTTTGTGTCTTTGTGGTTAATACTGGGCTGAGATGACATCGGACCTCGACAGGCTGCGGCAGAAAATCGCGCGCATCGACCGCAAGTGGCACGACGGCCCGGCCGCGGCGGCGGCCGAGGAACAGCGCCGCTGGCAGACGCGCGCCGGCCGCGACGTGGCCCTCGCGCAATCGGTGCGGGAAGCAGCGCCGGGCGGCGTGGAGCCCGATGCCGGCGCCGCGTTCGGCCCCGCCAGACTCTCTCCCCAGGGAATAGAGGAGTTGGTCTGCGGCGAAATCCTGCAGTTTTCCGGCGCCACCTGCTTCTACACTTCGCGCACCTACGAGTTCCATCGGCGCCACGGCAACGCGGAGATTTCGGCGCTGGCGGAGATGAACGGAGCGCCGCTGGGGCTGAAGTCGGCCCCGGCGCGCTGGGCCTTCCTGGATACGGAGACCACGGGGCTGGCCGGCGGAACGGGCACCTATTGCTTCCTGGTTGGTGTCGGCGCCGTCGAGGGCCGCGACTTCCGCGTCCGCCAGTTCCTGATGCGCGACTACGCCGAGGAGCCGGCGCTGCTGGATGCCCTGACCCAGCACCTGGCCAACTTCGACGTGCTGGTCACTTACAACGGCAAGACCTTCGACGCGCCGCTGCTGGAGACGCGGTTTCTTCTGGCGCGCCGCCGTCCCGCACACGCCCGCCTCGAGCACCTGGACCTGCTGTACAGCGCCCGCCGCCTGTTCCGCCTGCGCCTGTCCTCTTGCCGGCTGGTGGAGCTGGAATCAGCGGTGCTGGGCTTCGAGCGCGAAGGCGATCTGCCGGGCGAGATGATCCCCTACTTCTATTTCGATTACCTGCGCACCCACAACGCCCTGAAGCTGGTCCCCATCCTCCACCACAACGTCATGGACATTGTGACGCTGGCCTGCCTGACGGCGCTGGTGCTGGCCGCGGTCGGCGATCCGGAAGCGGCGCCGCTGGCGCACCCGCTGGACCTGTACAGCCTGGCCGCCTGGGTGGCGCGGGCAGGCAACCACGAGCCGGCACGCCGCCTGTACCGGCGCGCCCTGGTTGCGGGATTGCCCGAAGCCGTGGACTGGAAGGCGCGCGCCGAGCTGGCCGCCTTGTACAAGCGCGCTCGCGATTTCGAGCAGGCCGGCGCCATCTGGACCGAGCTCTCGACCGGCCCGGCGCCCTGGCGGCTGGGCGCGCTCGAGGAGCTGGCCAAGTATCACGAGCACCGCGCGCGCGACTACCCGCGCGCCCTGGAAGCCGCGCGGCTGGGACTTTCCGCCGCTGCGCTTCCCGAGGTGGCCGCCGCCTGGCAGCGCCGCGTCGCCCGCCTGGAAAGGAAGCTGGCCGGCCGCGCGCCCCGCATCTCCGGCCTGTAAAAGCGCCGCAGCCGTCCAGATTGCGCTTGCCTAAACCGCGGCAATGCGCGCAGAATATGCACACTCGGGGGAGTTGGGAATGGAGCGACGGCGTAGCATGCGCATTCCGGTCGACTGGGAGCTTACCCTGCGACACGGCGACAAGGTCATCCGAGCCACCGCGCGGCAATTCAATGAGTACGGGATGCTGGTGTCTTCGCCTGAAGCGCTGGAAATCGGGCAGCGCTACCACGTCTCCTTCTCTCTGCCCGGAGAGGAAAAAGTTTTCGACGTGCGCGGCTTCGCCGTCTATTCCAACAACAGCGGCGTGGGTGTGCGCTTTGAGCTTGTCCCGCCGGAAATGACCGCCCATTTCCGCTGCTTCGTCAACGCCTTCCAGTCCGGCCAGTCCCGCGGCGCAAACGCCGGGCTGTAAACTACAGGCTGTGGGCTGTAGGCCGTCAAGCGCCCGGCCTCCTGCCCCCTGCCTTCTGCCTACTGCCTTCCGCCTTCTGCCTTCCGCCTTCTGCCTACTGCCTTCCGCCTTCTGCCCCCCTCCGACAGCAGCAAGCCGGATCTGATCGCACGCCTCCGGCGCGCCGCGAACGCTTTCGGGGTAAAATGGAGGTCGATCCTGGATCAGCGCTTGTGCCCCTGTAGCTCAGCAGGATAGAGCAACGGTTTCCTAAACCGTGTGCCGCGTGTTCGAGTCACGCCAGGGGCGCCATTCCCTTCTTACACCTGCCGCGCTATGGGATGCGGAGCGAAAAAGCGGAGACCTGGGACTTGAGACCTGAGACTTGAGACCTGGGACCTGCGCAGCGCGGCCGTCTCGCGCCGCTGGCCTGCGGTCTGAGGAACAATTCGTTGCGGCGCGGGGTCTATGACGCTGGGAAGGAGGCGGTTTTTCATGCGATTTCTTTTGGCTCTGCTGTTGATTTTTCTCGCCGGCGCGGCGCCGGCGCAGACCATCTCCGGCCGGGTCTATGACACGACAGGCGCGGTGATAAGCGGCGCGCAGGTGGTCCTGCTGGAGAACTTCAACAAGATTACCGAGACGAAATCCGGCGAGACCGGCGAGTTCTCGTTCCAGGACCTGAAACCAGGAAAGTACCAGGTTCAGGTGAAGCAGCCGTGGTTTCAGCTCTTCCAGCAAATGGTAGCGCTGAAGGAGAACCAGGGCGCGCAGGTCTACGCGGCTCTGAACATCGCGCGGGCCGAGAGTGAGATTTCGATCACGCAGGACCGCCGGGCCGCGGCGCCGCCAGCCGCAGTCAAGAACTACCGACGCGGCGGCAAGGTGGAGGGCCTGAAGCGGCTGAGCGGGCGGATGCCGGCATGGCCGGAGGCGGCCCTGAACCGTGGCGCCAGCGGCACGGTGGTGCTCCACGCCACGGTTAAAACCGATGGAACCCTGGCCGACATCATCGCCCTGGAATCGCCCGACCCCGATTTGGAAAAAGAGGCTATCGCGGCCTGCCAGACCTGGAAGTACGTGCCCATGAAGCTGAACGGCCACCCGGTCGAGAGCCACCACGTGCTCATCCTCAATTTCCGGTACGAGTGACGCGGAATCAGCGCTGATTTGCTCTTGATTTATAGATAATGGAGCAGACTCGCGCACAACCCTGGAAAATAGCCCAACGGAGCGGAATAGATGCCGGAAGAACCGTCTCGCCGGAGGAATCGGCGACCATCGGAGGAATAGCGGCGGCAGGGGCCGTTTGAGCGATCTGTGGCATTCTCCAATAGTTACGGTGCGATTGCACGGTCGGGCCGGACAAGCTGTCCGGGCTGCCGCAGCAGCGCCGTAGAAAAACACAACAGCGCACCACCCACCCTGTGCGTCCGCATCCAGTCCATTGCGACCTGCCCCCATATCTCAGCTTGATATGTCAGAGCCTGACGTGTTTCGGTGGCCCTCCCATTACCCCTCCTCTTGGAAGGGGGCGTGCACTCTGTTGCCCAAGATAGATGTGGAAAGAGGAGGCCGCGATGGCCACTTTGCGAACCCCGCCGATTCCGGAAGTGCCGGGTCCGCTGTTCCCGGAGATCGCCGGTGCCCCGGACAAGTTTCGCGCCTGCCTGCAGTGCGGCGTCTGCAGCGCCTCCTGCCCGATGGGCGAAGTGATGCAGTTCCCGCCGCGCAAGGCGGTCAAGCTGCTGCTGGACGGGGGCATCGACCAGGTGGTTTCGAGCAACACGCCCTGGTTGTGCGTTTCCTGCCACACCTGCTCGGCGCGTTGTCCCAGCGGGCTGCCGATCACCGACGGGTTGTTCCCCTCGCTGCGCGCGGCGGTGATGGCCACCGGCAAGATTCCCGATCCGGACCTGCAGAAGGCGCTGCAGAACACGTATCAGTACGGCAACCCCATGGGCACATCGCCAAAGAAGCGCGCCGACTGGGCCAAGACGGCCGGCGTCCCGGTGCCCATCATTTCGCAGTTGCGCCGCCCGGTCGAGGTGCTGTGGATCGTCGAGTGCACTCCGTCGTTCGAGGCGCGCGGGCAGCAGATCTCCCGGCTGCTGGCCCGCATCCTGACCGCGCTGGGCGTCGATTTCGCCATCCTGGGCCACGAGGAGCGCTGTATCGGCGACTGCGAGTGGCTGGCCGGCGAACAGGGTCTGTTCGAGATGCTGATCGAGCGCAACATCGAGACCCTGAAGAAGTACCAGTTCCGGGAGATCTTGATGACCGATCCGCATTCCTACCGGACCCTGCGCAACGTTTACCCGAGCCTGGGCGGCAACTACCGGACCAAACACTACGTGGAGTTCCTGGCCGAGCGGCTGGCCCAACTCAAGCCCATGCTCAAGAAGAAACTGAACGTGATGGCCACCTATCACGATTCCTGCTGCCTGGGGCGGAAAACGTCGCATTACGAGGAGCCGCGGGCGCTGCTGAAGGCGCTGCCGGGCGTGAAGCTGGCGGAAATGGCGCAAAATCGCGAATCGGCTTTGTGCTGCGGCGGCGGCGGAACCACCACCTACCTGGACCGCTACATCCAGGAACAGACAAAGGACCGGCTGGCCGACCGGCGGGTCCAGCAGGCGGCGGCCACCGGCGCCCAGATCCTGGCGACCGCCTGTCCGTTCGAGCCCGCCCGCTTCGAAGACGCCGTCAAACTCACCGGGCACGAAGGCAAGCTGGCGGTGCGCGACATTATCGAGTTGCTGGCCGAATCAATGGAATTGGTATAGGGGTCCAAGCGCAAACGTTGAGCTGATCGACCCTTGGACCTTGGACCCTTGGACCTCAGAAAAAGGGGCGCGCCAATGAAGATCGCCGTTTTGATCAAGCAGGTGCCCGACCTCGTGGAAGGGCTGGAGATTGACGCCAGCGGGAAAGCCCTGGATCAGGATTCGCTGCGCTACATCATCAGCGAGGCCGATGACCACGCGCTGGAGCAGGCTTTGCTCATTCGGGAGCGCACCGGCGCCAGCGTGGATGTGTTCGCGCTGGACGTGGGCGAGGCGCGGGACAGCCTGACCACGGCGCTGGCCAAGGGCGCCGAGCGCGTGACGCTGGTCGCCGCCGGCCTGGAGGCGGCCCCCGGCAGCCATGCGCTGGCGGAACTGTTCGCAGGCGTGCTGCGCCCGCAGAACTTTGACCTGATCCTGACCGGCGTCCGCGCCATTGACGACCTGGACGGCTCGCTGGGCGGGCTGCTGGCCGGCCTGCTCGAGCTTCCCTATGTGGGGCTGATCCGCAAGGTGGAGACCGGGCCCGGCGGCGAGACGGCTATCGTTCAGAAGGAGTTTCCCGGCGGCTTTATCACCGAGCTGGAAGTGAAGCTGCCGGCGGTGCTCGGCATTCAATCGGCGGAACAGCCGCCCCGCTACGTTCCGGTAAGCCGGCTCCGGCAGGTGATGAAAACCGCCAAGATTGGCGAGCAAGCCGTGGAGCCGCCGCAAGCGCAACCGATCGCCGTCGAGCGGCTGTTCAAACCCGAGGAAGGCGCCGGCGCCTCGATGCTGGAAGGAACGCCGGAGGAACTGGCCAAGCAGATCGCCGGGCTGCTGGCCGAACGGCATTTGTTGAAGGGCTGAGTGCGGAGTGCGGAGTGCGGAGTGCTGAGTGACGAGCGCAAAATGCGGGGTGCAGAGGCGGACGCAAGGGGGATGCCCGCCATTCCGCGCTCCACATTCCGCACTCCGCATTCCACACTTGCGAAGGAATGAGCTATGACCAACGACGTAATGGTTATCGGCGAGCACTTCCAAGGGGCTCTGAGCCAGATCACGCTCGAGCTGCTCGGCAAGGCCCGCGAGCTGGCCGGGCAACTGGACGGAAAAGTGGAAGCGGTGCTTCTGGGCCACGGGGTCGAGCCGCTGGCCGCAGAGCTTGGCGCGGCCGACCGGCTGAGCATCGCCGACCACCCGCTATTGGAGCACTTCGTTCCCGAAACTTACGAAGCGGTGATTGCCCAGCGCATCAAGCAGGCCGGCCCGCGCCTGGTGTTGCTGGGCAGCACCTCGGTGGGGCTGGACCTGATCGGGCCGCTGTCGGTGCGGGCCGCCGTTCCCTGCTTCGACAACTGCACATCGCTCCAGGTGCGCGAGGGCCGGGTGGTGGCCATCAGCCAGTTGTACGGGGGCAAGATTTTTGCCGAGTATGCGGTCCCCGAAACCACCGCGTTGGTGGCGGTGGTGCCCGGAAGCTTTCCGGCGGAACCGGGCAAAGCGGCCGGCGCGCCGGAGGTGCTCCGGCTGGCGGCGCCGCCCGCCCCGCGCACCACGTTCCGAAAGTTGATCGAGCCGCCCCCCGGCGACGTGGACGTCTCCAAGGTTCCCCTGCTGGTTGCCGTCGGGCGCGGCATCCAGAACGCCGACAACATCCCGCTGGCCGAGGAGCTGGCCGAAACGTTGGGCGGCGCCGTTTGCGCCTCCCGGCCGGTCATCGACCAGGGCTGGCTGCCGCTGACCCGGCAGGTCGGCAAGTCGGGCGTAACCGTGAAGCCCAAGCTCTACCTGGCACTGGGGATTAGCGGCGCGCCGGAGCACGTTGAGGGCATGAAGCAGTCGGAACTGATCATCGCCGTCAACACCGACGCCAAGGCGCCCATTTTCGGCCTGGCCCATTACGGGGCGGTGGCTGACGCCGTGGAAATCATACCTCTGCTGACGGAGCAGATTCGGGCGGCCTCGGGCTGAAACAACAAGCTGTCAGCTATCAGCTATCAGCTTTCAGCTCTCGACCTCCAGCCACCGATAGCAGTAGCGAGGCGCCGATTGACTCTGTTGATCGGCGAAAGCTGGAAGCTGATAGCTGAGAGCTGAGTAACCTTCGCCCGCGAGAGGCGGGCTTTACGACAATGATGCCAACGCTGATCAGATTCGGTCCGGTGCCGGGCTGGGCCATCCTGTGGGTGGTATTTCTGGCGGCGGTCGCGATTTTCGCCTGGCGCGTGACCACGCTGATTCGCCTGCTGCTGCTGGGCCGCTACGAGAACCGCTTCGACCGCATTCCGCAACGCATCTGGCGCGTGGTGGTTTACATCCTGGGGCAGCGCCGCATGCTGGAAGAGCCGCTGATCGGCCTGCCGCACCTGCTCATCTTCTACGGCTTCCTGATGTTCCTGCTGTCCACCAACAGCATGCTGCTGTCGGGACTGCTCCCGTTCCTGCACCTGCCGACGGTGGACGAGAACCGCTTTCTGGCGCCGGTGGTGGATGTGTTTGGCGTGCTGGTGCTGGCCGGCCTGGCGGTCTCTTCTTTCCGGCGGTTCATTCTTCGGCCCGCGGGGCTGCAGCGCACTATAGACGCGACGATAGTGAACTCGCTGATCGCCTCGCTGATGATCACCTTCCTGCTGGCCGAAGCCTTTCGCAGTGTAGGGGCGGGCGCCGCCCTGAAGGGCGTCTCTACACAAGAATCCGTCTGGGCGCCGTTTGGCAACTGGCTGGCCGGCGTTTTCAGCGGCTACCCGGCGCTGGTGGCGCACGCCATCGGGCTCTACTACTTCTTCTGGTGGGTGCACATTCTGACGGTCCTGGGCTTCCTGGTGTACCTGCCGTACTCGAAGCACCTGCACCTGCTGGCCGCGCCCTTCAGCGTGTTCTTCAGCCGCCTGGAGCACCCCGGCATGCTGCGTCCGGGCGTTCTGCTGGAGGGGGGCATGGGCGCCGGCCGGCTGAACGAGTTGACCTGGCGGCAATTGCTCGCCGCTTTCGCCTGCGCCGAGTGCGGCCGCTGCGAGCGCGCCTGCCCCAGCTTCCAGGTTGGCGAACCCTGCTCGCCCCGGCAGTTGGTCCACAACCTGAAGATGCAACTGTTCCTCTGCGGCAAAGTGATGATGAGCGGGGTGCCGGCCGGCAAGCTGGACAAGGAGACGTGCCTGCTGGAGGGCCTGATCCCGCGTAACGAACTCTGGACGTGCACCACGTGCCGCGCCTGCGCCAACCGCTGTCCGGTGTTCAACGAGCACCTGTCGATCACTATCGACCTGCGCCGCCGCCTGGTGGAGCGCGGCGAACTGGACAAGCGGCTGGAAGAAGCGCTGCGCAACCTGGGGCGCTACGGCAACTCCTTCGGCCAATCGGAACGCAAGCGCGCCATCTGGACCCAGGGCCTGGATTTCAAGCCCAAGGACGCCCGCAAGCAACCCGTGCAGTGGCTATGGTATTTGGGCGAGTACAACTGCTACCACCCGGCGCTGCACCCCGTCACCCGTTCGCTGGCGCGCATCCTGCAGGCCGCCGAGGTCGATTACGGCATCCTGTACGAGGCGGAGCGCAACTCCGGCAATGACACGCGGCGGGTGGGCGAGGAAGGGCTGTTCGAGATGCTGCGGGAGCGCAACACGGCCGTGCTGCGCGCGGCCGACTTCAAAGACCTGTTCACGATGGACCCGCACGTCTACAACACCCTGAAAAACGAATATCCGGAGCTGAACCACGGCCGCCATCGCATCCTGCATCACACCGAGCTGCTGGCCGGCATGTTCCAACAGGGCCGGCTGAAAGCGGCGCGGCGCCTCTCCTACGGCGTCACCTATCACGACCCGTGCTACCTGGGCCGTTACAACGGCGTGTACGAGCCGCCGCGCGCCGTGCTAAAGGCGCTGGGACTGAAGGTGAAGGAGATGCCGCGGTCGCGCAGCTTCAGCTTCTGTTGCGGGGGCGGCGGCGGGCGCGTGTGGATGGAAGAAACCGGCGAGGCCCACTCCCGGCCCAGCGAGAGCCGCGTGCGCGAAGCCGCCGCACTCGACGGCGTCCAGGTTCTGGTGGTCGCCTGCCCCAAGGATCACGTGATGTTCAGCGACGCCATCAAGACCGCCGGCCTGGAAGGCAAGCTGGCCGTCAAGGACCTGACCGAGCTGGTCGCGGAAGCGATTTAGGTGGCAGGTGGCAGGTTTTCAAGTGCTGAGAATGCAGCCAACCTGGAACTTCGAACCGGGACCTTTCGACGAGGAATAGAAATGGACGGCAACGGCAATGGGAAAGGCAAAGGCAGCGTCAGAATCGGGGTTTACGTCTGCCACTGCGGCACCAACATCGCCGGCAAGGTGGATGTGATTCGACTGGCGGAAACGGCCGGGAAGCTGCCCGGCGTGGTGGTTTCGCGCGAGTACAAGTACGCCTGCTCGGATCCCGGCCAGGACCTGATCGTCCAGGACGTGCGCAAGTACGGGCTCAACCGGGTGGTGGTGGCTTCCTGCTCGCCGCACCTGCACGAGCTTACCTTCCGCAAGACGGTGGCCACCGCCGGGCAGAACCCCTACCTGTTCCACATGGTCAACATCCGCGAGCATGTCTCGTGGGTGACCGAAGACCCGGAGGCGGCCACCGCCAAGGCGGAAGCGCTGGTGAATGCCGCCGTGCTGCGCGCCGCCTTCCTCCGGGAGCTGGAGCCGCGGCGCTTCCCCGTCAACCCCAACGTGCTGGTGGTGGGCGGCGGCATTGCCGGCATCCACACCGCCCTCACCCTGGCTAATGCCAACAAGCAGGTGTACCTGGTGGAGCGCGAGCCCACCATCGGCGGCCACATGGCCCAGTTCGACAAGACCTTCCCCACCCTGGACTGCGCCGCCTGCATCCTCACCCCGAAAATGACGGCCGTGAAGCAGCATCCCAACATCCACCTGATGACCTACTGCGAGGTGGGCGAGGTGAGCGGGTTCGTGGGCAGCTTCAAGGTGAAAGTGAAAAAGTACCCGCGCTACATCGACGAGGACAAATGCACGGGCTGCGGCGAGTGCATCGAGGCCTGCATTTTCAAGGAGGGCAAGACGCCGAGCGAGTTCGACGTGGGGCTGAGCAAGCGCAAGCCCGTTTACCTCTCGTTCCCCCAGGCCGTGCCGCCCATCCCGGTGATCGACCCCGAAGCCTGCATCGAGTTCAAGTCGCACAAGTGCCCCAAGAGCTGCGTGGAGGCCTGCGGCGACCGCGCCGCCATCGATTTCACCCAGACCACGCGGGAAGTGGAGCTGGAGGTGGGCGCCGTCGTGGTGGCCACCGGGTTCAAGCCCTTCGATGCCCGCCGCCTGCCGCAGTACGGTTATGGCAAGCACCCCAACGTGTATACCAGCCTGGAAGTCGAGCGGCTGGTGAACGCCTCCGGACCCACGCTGGGCCAGGTGGTGATGCGCGACGGCCGGAAGCCGGAAAGCATCGGCGTGCTGCACTGCATCGGCTCGCGCGACGAGAACACCAACCGCTACTGCTCGCGCGTCTGCTGCATGTACTCGCTCAAGCTGGCCCACCTGCTCAAGGAAAAGACCGGGGCGCACGTCTACAACTTCTACATCGACATGCGCACGCCGGGGAAAGGCTTCGAGGAGTTTTACAAGCGGCTGCTGGAGGAAGGCATCTCGTGCATCCGCGGGAAGGTGGCCGAGGTCAGCACCTGGCCGCAGTCCCCGGCCGAGGAAGGCAAGCTGGTGCTGCGGGTGGAAGATACGCTACTGGGAGCGGTGCGCCGCATCCCGGTGGACATGGTGGTGCTTTCGGTGGGGCTGGAGCCGCAGGCCGATTCCGACCAGACCCGTCGCCTGTTCAACCTCGGCTGCTCCTCCGACGGCTGGTTCCTGGAGCGCCATCCCAAGCTCGCGCCGGTGGATACTTTCACCGACGGAGTCTTCCTGGCCGGCTGCTGCCAGGGTCCCAAGGACATCCCCGATACGGTGGCCCAGGGAGGCGCGGCGGCCGCCCAGTCACTGGCGCTCATCGACAAGGGCTGCGTCGAGATCGAGCCGGTGACCGCCTTCATCGACCAGGAGATTTGCTCGGGCTGCCAGATTTGCATCGCCATGTGTCCTTACACCGCCATTCAATTCGACTCCGAGAAAAGCGTGGCGGCCCTCAACGAAGCGCTGTGCAAGGGGTGCGGCACCTGCGTGGCCGCCTGCCCCTCCGGCGCGGCGCAGCAGAACCTGTTCCTCGATGAGCAGTTGTTCGCCGAAGTGCAAGGAGTCCTGGTATGAGCGAAGCATTCAATCCGCGGATTGTCGGCTTCTTCTGCAACTGGTGCACCTACCTGGCCGCCGACCTGGCCGGCACCTCGCGGATGAAGTACGCCCCGAACGTGCGGGTGGTGCGCACCATGTGCTCGGGCCGGGTCGATCCGCAACTGGTGGTGTGGGCCTTCCGCAACGGGGCCGACGGCGTGCTGATCGGCGGATGCCATCCGGGCGATTGCCATTACCAGGAGGGCAACTACAAGACGCTGCGCCGCATGGGCCTGCTGCGCACCATGCTGGCGCAGCTCGGCATTGAGCCCGACCGCCTGCGCCTGGAATGGATATCGGCGTCCGAGGGCGAGCGGCTGCGCGACGTGATGAACGAGTTCTCGGCGCAGATTCGGCAACTCGGCCCGCTGGAAACGAAGTCTTCAGTTATCAGTTCTCAGTCATCAGTCGCTCAGGCGGCACCCTGACTGATAACTGATGACTGACAACTGAGAACTCGACGAGGATTTATGGCGAAACCGAAAGTGGCCTTCTACTGGTGCTCGAGCTGCGGCGGCTGCGAGGAAGCCGTCGTGGACCTGGCCGAGGGCATCCTGCAGGTGGTGGAAGCGGTGGACATCGTCTTCTGGCCGGTGGCCCTGGACTTCAAGCGCCGCGACGTGGAAGCCATGCCCGACGGCGCCATCGACGTCTGCTTCATCAACGGCGCCATCCGCATGAGCGAGCAGGAAGCGATGGCCAACCTGCTGCGGCGCAAGTCGAAGCTGGTGATTGCCTACGGCTCCTGTGCCTGGATGGGCGGCATCCCCGGCCTGGCCAACCTGACCAGTAAGAAAGCGATTTTTGATTACGTCTACCACCAGGCACCGACCATCAGCAATGGCTCGGCCGTTGAACCGCTCCCCCGGACCGAGGTCCCGGAGGGCGAGCTGGAACTGCCCGAGTTTTACGAGAAAGTCAAAACGCTCGACCAGAGCATCGAGGTCGATTACTACCTGCCGGGCTGCCCGCCGACCCCGAAGATCACGCTGGAGGCCGTCGAAGCCATTCTGAAAGGAGCGCTGCCCGAGAAGGGCTCGGTGCTGGCCGGCGACCGCGCGCTTTGCCACGAGTGCAAGGCCAACGCCAGCAAGCCCGAGAAGCTGCTGATCAAGGAGTTCAAGCGCATTCAGGAGGTGATCCCGGACCTCAGCAAGTGCCTGCTGGCGCAGGGCCTGCTCTGCCTGGGACCGGTCACGCGGGGCGGCTGCGAGGCGCGCTGCCTGAAGGCCGGCATGCCCTGCACCGGGTGTTTCGGCCCGCTCGAAAAGGTACACGACTATGGCGCCAAGGCGCTCTCGGCTCTGGCTTCCATTGTCGATTCCCGCGACGAGGCGGAACTGGCGCGGATTTTCGACGCTATCCCCGATCCGGCGGGCACCTTCTACCGTTACAGCTTGCCCGCATCGCTGCTGGGCGGCAGACGACAAGTGACAAGTGATAAGTGACAAGTGACGAGCGCAGCGTTCCACTTGTCACTTGTCACTCGTCACTCGTCATTGTTCAAAGAGGAACGATTATGGCGCAGAAGATCACCATCGATCCCATCACCCGGCTGGAAGGCCACGGCAAGATCGAGATCTTCCTGGACGATGCCGGCCAGGTCAGCAAGGCCTACTTCCAGGTTCCGGAACTGCGCGGGTTTGAGCAGTTCGTGGTGGGCCGCCCGGCCGAGGAGATGCCGCAAATCACTTCGCGCATCTGCGGTGTCTGCCCGACCGCGCACCACATGGCCTCCACCAAGGCGCTGGACAGCCTCTACCAGGTCACGCCGCCGCCGGCCGCCCGCAAGATCCGCGAGCTGGTCTACTCGACGTTCATGGTGGAAGACCACACCTTGCATTTCTACTTCCTGGGCGGGCCGGATTTCATCGTTGGCCCCACGGCCCCCGCCGCCGAGCGCAACGTGTTGGGCGTCATCGCCAAGGTCGGCATCGAGGTGGGCCGCAAGGTGATCGGCATGCGGCGCAAGCTCCGCGACCTTATCTCCCTGGCCGGCGGCAAGGTGATTCATCCGGTGTTGGGAGTTCCCGGCGGCGTCTCGCGCGCCATCTCCGCCGAGGACCAGGCGCAGTTCCAGCAGGCCGCCGCTGAGGCCGTCGAGTTCGCGCAGTTCACCCTGAGCGTCTTCGACTCGGTGGTGCTGAAGAACAGCGGCTACATGGAGCTGATCGCCTCCGACGCTTTCACCCATCGCACCTATTACATGGGCATGGTGGACGAGCAGAACCGGGTGAATTTCTACGACGGCGCCATCCGCGTGGTGAATCCGGAGGGCCAGGAGTGGGCGAAGTTCGAAGCCCGCCAGTACCTGGACCACGTCGCCGAGCACACCGAGCCCTGGAGCTACGTGAAGTTCTGCTACCTGAAAGGCGTGGGCTGGAACGGGTTCACCGAGGGCGCCTCGAGCGGCGTCTACTGCGTTGCGCCGCTGGCGCGGTTGAATGCGTCGGCCGGCATGGCCACGCCGCTGGCCGAGGAGGCCTGTCAGAGATTCTATTCCCTGCTGGGCGGCCGGCCGGTCCATCACACCCTGGCCAATCACTGGGCGCGCGTGGTGGAGCTGATGTACGCCGCCGAGCGCATGAAGCAACTAGCCGACGACCCGGAATTAACCGACCCCACTGTGCGCACCCTACCCACCGAAAAACCCACGGAGGGATTCGGAGTGGTGGAGGCGCCGCGCGGCACCTTGTTCCACCATTACCAGACCGACCAGAGAGGCATCATCACCAAGGCCAACCTGATCGTGGCCACGCAGAACAACTCGGCGCGCATGGCCATGGGCGTGGAAAAAGCGGCCAAATCGCTGATCTCCGGCAAGGAGGTCTCCGACGGCCTGCTGAACATGGTGGAGATGGCCTTCCGGGCCTACGACCCCTGCCACGGCTGCGCCACCCATTCCCTGCCCGGCAGCATGCCGCTGATGGTCCGCCTGCACGCCGCGGACGGCGCCGTTCTTCTCACCCTGGGCCGCGACCGCGACGGCCGCGTGGTCCGCCAGTGCTGAGCGCCCGGTGCTTAGTGCGCCGCTTCACCAATGCACAAAGCCGCGATCTGCCGTTCTGGCTGCCGCACGGCTGCGCCGCGGGGTGCGCGACGTAGATGTGAGAATATCAATGGAATCGTCGCCGCTTGAGCCCGCGAAGCGGGCGACAGTCTGGTAGCCCACAGCGCAAGCTGTGGGTGCAAAAGAGGGGAGAACAAGCCCGCGAAGCGGGCGACAGAAAACGCCGCCAGATTTCTGTCGCCCGCTTCGCGGGCTCTCGGGCCAGTCTGTGCGTATCTGCTACGTTAAGATTCGGGTGAAGGACAAGAAAACGATGTTCTCAGTCACATTTTTGTCGCACACCCTGCGCCGCACCGGCATTTGACAGCCCCTCGCCCTGCTGCGTACAATATGAAGACCCACAGTGGCCAGGTAGCTCAGGTGGTAGAGCGCGGCCCTGAAAAGGCCGGCGTCGGGGGTTCAACTCCCTCCCTGGCCACCACTTGCCCATTCACGCCATGTTGAGAAGCGTTGCGCTTGTCATCGTTCTGGGGTTGAGCCTCAAAATGTGTCGGGCTGAAGACGTTCCGATCGGCGTGTCCGTTTGCCAACTCCAGGAAAACCCCGTTGCTTTTGACAAGACGCTGGTACGGGTACGCGGTCAGATCAGTATCGCATTCGAGGATTTCAGTCTCACCGCGGGCACCTGCAAATCCAGCGGTGCGGGAATCTGGCTTGAATTCGGCGGCGATGTTGAAGCGCCGACAATTTATTGTTGTGGGGACCACTCCCGCAAAAAGGGGACAGTACTGAAGGTCGAGGGCTTCAGCCTGCCCTTGAAGAGAGACCGGAGCCTGAGAGATTTCCTGCGCTTGGTGGACACCCAACGAAAGCCGCAACCCGGTAGCACGCAACCGGGGATCGCAGCGACCATCACCGGGCGGTTCTTTGCTGGCAAACCATGGACACGGAGTGACGGGAAGGTTCTCTATATGGGTTACGGGCATCTGGGCTGTTGCAGTCTACTTGTCATCCAGCAGGTCTCTGACGTTGCCGCCCAGCGCGTTTCTCACTAAAGTAACCTTCAAATTTGACAAGCGGGGCGCGAATCCACGTTGACAGCCGTGGTCCCATTATGGGAGCATCAAGCGAACGGCATGCACGTCGCAAGCTGCAAGGCGATTCGCCTCTTCTGCGCCCGGCATCCAGAAGCCAAGAAGCCCCTGGATCGCTGGTACGACGTCGCGGGGGCGGCGGTCTGGGCCAACTTCATCGACGTGAGACAGAGCTTCAACACCGCGGACTTTGTGGCTCCCCACGTCGTTTTCGATATCGGTGGCAACAAGTACCGATTGATTGCAGAGATCAACTTCAGAAAGAAGGCCCTTTTTATTCGCCATATCATGACCCACAACGAATACGAAAAAGGAGCGTGGAAGCGATGAGCGCGACCTTGGCCATTGACCGCAGGAAGTATGTCCGGCTGGCGAACCGGATCGTCGTGAAGGCTATCGAGACCGAGGAGGAATACGACGCCATGGTTGCGGCGATCGAGAGGCTTTTCGACAAGGGTGAGGAGAATCTGTCTCTTGAAGAATCGGCGCTTCTGGAAACCATGGCGATTCTGATCCAGGCATACGATGAGGAACACTATCCACTACCGAAGCCTTCCCCAAACGAGATGCTGGCCTACTTGATGGAAACCAGTGGCCGAAAGCCGAAAGACCTGCTTCCCATCCTGGGGACCCGCGGCCGCGTTTCGGAAGTTCTGAGCGGCAAACGATCCATCAGCAAGGAACAGGCGAAGGGGCTGGGCGCGTTCTTCAAGGTTTCCGCCGAGCTGTTCATCTAGCCCGCTTTACTCGCCAGACCCGTGACGACCGTGAACGATTGTTTACTCCCGGCGCAACTCGAAGGCGCCGGGCGGCGCGTCGAACAGAAGCGTGCCGGCGTCGCGGGTGACGGCGGCCGCCGGCAACAGAACGCGGTCGGCGCGCCAGACGCTCCAGGCGCCTTCCGCCAGGTCGGTCACAAGGCAATGCAACGGGGC
>Ga0315288_10001230_pt1 | contig 32978 bp, 41 predicted proteins | sample YL17G11_20_MG_FD_203454 | JGI IMG/M metagenome (GOLD analysis project Ga0315288, IMG submission 203454) | Sediment microbial communities from Yellowstone Lake, YNP, Wyoming, USA - YL17G11_20 | ecosystem: Environmental > Aquatic > Freshwater > Lake > Sediment | place: USA: Wyoming | collected...
AGTGGTGGCTCCTTTAGTAATTGTCACGCATTAACATCATTCAATCTTCCAGATACAGTAACCTCAATGGGGCCGTCTGCATTTTCCGAGTGTTATAATCTGTATTCCATTATAATCCCAAGCGGAGTAACGACTATCCAAGATACGTTATTCTACAACTGTACCCAGTTGATGTCAATAGTATTCAAAATGCTGACCGCTCCAGGTGTGGGCGGGGCAAATTGGAAGACCGGAACTCCGCTTGCGATAAGGGGTCATGCATATAGTAATTCTAACTTCCCAACACCGGGAAATACATGGAATACTTTGATAATGGGGAGTAATATAGATGGGAGCAGAGTTATCCTATCTGATAGCATTTTTGTTAAACTAATTACCAAGACCATACTGTCAGACACCAGAATCAAGAAATCCGACATTACAAAGACAATACTATCTAATTCTAAATTCAAACACGTCATTACTAAAACAATACTATCCGACGTCCGATATAAACATACGATTACTAAGACCGTAATATCTAACAGTAGATACTTCAAACCGGATAATACTAAGACCATTTTATCAAATGCTGTATTAACAAAGACCAGAACAAAGACTATATTATCAGATTCGAGATATAAATTACTTAATACAAAGACCATATTATCCAATTCAATATTTAAGAAATTAGATAATTGGCTAAGTCAACTATCAAATGCAAGAATAAAGAAAAATATAACCCTGACCATATTATCCGACGCCCATTTCAACCCAACTCCCAAGTCAATAACCATAGTATCTGATGCGCTGATTAAGAAAAATAATATCATCAAGACAATACTGTCTGATTCGAGATTTAAGAAGATAGAGAATGCTAAGACAATACTATCAGACTCACTATTCAAAAAATCTGGAATAACTAATACCATTCTTTCTGCAGCCAGATTTATAAAGATGGGGAATATAAAAACTAAACTATCCGATGCCAAGTTCATTAGATACGGTCAGCTTACCAAGTCTTCCGATAGCGAATATGTCCGTAGAATACTTTGCCCTTCAGACTCAAGGTTCTATAAATTAGGTAGTGAAATATATAAAGTATCGGATGCGTTGCTGATAGATTTCAGCACATGGCATGCTACCATGAACGGAACAATTGTTAACGATGGTGGTATGGACTGTGATGAACGTGGCTTTGATTGGGGAGTAACGTCTGGAGTATATACCAGCGATTGGACCGAATTAGGAGCATTCAACATAGGTACGTTCTCCCATACACTGACCACATTATTCCCCGGAACCATATTATATTATAGAGCCAAGGCCCATAACAGTTTCGGTTGGTCATACGGGGTCGAACAGATAATTATAATTCCAGTAACTAATAAACACTTTGAGGTTTCAGATGTTAGGTTCCTAAGACAAATACCGTTCGATAAGGCATCTGATGCTATATTCCTGAAAATAGGGGAAGTTACCCTCGACGGTGATGCTAAGTTCTATCAACCAGGAGTGACAATAGATAAATCATCCGATGCAGTATTCTTCCAGTATAATAACGATATACTCAAACTATCGGATGTTAGAATATTAAAGCCCGATTTGACGTTAACAGTGTTAAGTGACAGTAGAATGTTATTGACCGGGATACAAGTAGATATATTATCGGACAGTCGGTTCAAACTTACCAGCAGTACGTTGATTAGATATTCGGATGCGACGTTCTGGCAACTTACTTATATGATATATAAGACATCCAATGCTAAGATAGAACTGACACCCAATACATTCACAATACTGGCAGATTCAAGATTTACCAGCATAGGAATTCAATTATATAAGACATCTAATGCGTTGTTCGAAGGAGTACATTCCTATATCAGACTGCACGGGACGATAACCGATACAAGACATCTACACGGTCTGTTAGAAGAAGATGACGATGACTTACATGGAGTATTAGTAGAGATACAACATAAACACGGAATAAAATAGTAATAGGAGGTTACAACATGGTATTGACAGCACAGGATTTCGAGGCGATTGCGGGGGATAATGCCAATCTTGAGATTCACGTCCAAGAATACGATACAAATGGAGTATTACAGGACGTTACACTCACGGGAAGCACTATCACTTGGGTACTTAAGACGGCAATTGATAGCACTACAGCATTGGTAACAAAGACCAGCGCGGTAATAACTGAGATTGAGATACTGAATCAGGTATCGAACAAAGGGAAGTTCGTAGTATACTTGCTCCCAGCAGACACAGTTAATCTATCCGCCAGTAAGTATTATCACGGAGCATTGGTATATGACGTGGCTTTAGACAGACACACGGTAACGACTGGGTATGTTACATTATATCCGAAGGTAGTATAATGACGACACCAAACGAATCAATTGAACATGGCACATATATATACTCTGAGGACATTAATACAACGGGAGCGCGACCAACGCGTCGCCCCGTCCTCATGAGGCAGTATTTGTCCAACATGGGTAGAAAAAGTAAGCTAACCCCAGAACTGCAAAGTAGGTTAGTTCAATCTATATCTGAGGGTAACACTATAGAGAATTCTTGTAACAGATGTAATATTCACCCAGATACTTTCTATTCTTGGATGCAACGTGCTAATGATGACCCAGCAAATGTTTATACTGCCTTTTCCACAGCAATCAAAAGTGCCCGCGCTGAAGCGGAAGCATACCATGTAGCCAATATCAAGAAAGCGGGAGACAAGATTTGGACGGCAAGCGCATGGTATCTTGAGCGAAGTAATCCAGACAAGTGGGCGTTGCGAAAGCCCGCAGAACCTACCGCTCCCGCGCACCCGATAGTTGAGAATGAAGGGGCAAGTGCGTCCAATGATGCGTTCAGGACGTTCATGAAACAACTGATATCCAACCATCCAGAACTCAAGGATGAAATGATTGAGTTGCTCAAGGCGGTATCAAGATGATTGCGAAAACTGAGATAGAGGACGTTCTCCCAATCATATCGGACTTCGAACCTAATGGACATATATATACATTGAACCCTTCTCTATGGGCTAAAGAACAGTTGAACATTACCCTCGACAAGTGGCAAGAAGACGTATTGAACAGCAATCACAAGCGAAAGGTCCTGAATTGCAGCAGACAATCGGGAAAGTCCACAGTAGCAGCGATTAAGGCCCTTCATAGGGCAATACATTATAACAAGTCATTGATTTTACTTATTTCACCGTCGTTGAGACAATCTTCAGAATTATTCAGGAAGGTAGCAGAACTATATAACACTTTACCGGGACGGCAGAAGTTAGCCGAAGATAATAGGCTGTCGATGATGTTGCGTAGTGGGTCGCGCATTGTCTCACTGCCGTCCTCCGAATCAACCATTAGAGGATATAGCAACGTCGATTTGATAATAGAGGACGAATCGGCGGCAGTTCCAGACGATTTGATATCTGCTTGCACACCCATGTTAGCAGTAAGCAATGGAGAATACATCCAACTTAGCACACCCAGGGGAAAGAAAGGACACTTCTGGGACGCATGGCAGTCTACGGATTGGGAGCGAACCACCATCACCGCTGACCAAGTGCCGCGCATATCCAAGGAATTCTTAGAGTTGGAGCGTCGAAATCGTGGGAGCAGGATATATTCTCAGGAATATATGTGCCAGTTCTTGGACGTTGCGGGCGCGGGCATGTTCAGGCGCGAATGGTTCCCCATAGTGGATTCATATCCAAAGGAAGCACGGATAATCAGACGTTGGGATAAGGCTGCTACGGCAGAAGGAGGAGACTACACCGCCGGGTTGAAACTTGCAGAGCATAAAGGTATATATTATATAGTAGATGTGCGTCATATACATAATACTCCCGGTCAGAATGAATCTTTAATACGGCAGACCGCGCAGGTGGATGGGATTCTCACTAAAGTGAGGATGGAGGAAGAAGGGGGCAGTTCTGGGAAGGATACTACTGACCACTATGCGCGTGAGGTTCTCAAAGGGTTTGATTTCAAGGGAGTAAGAAGCACTGGGAGTAAGATAATTAGAGCCGAACCAGTATCCGCTGCTGCTGAAGCAGGGAACATCAAGATAGTTAGAGGTAATTGGGATGTCAACGGACTACTGGACGAACTGACTTCATTTCCAGAAGGAGAATTTGATGACCAGGTTGACGCTCTAAGCGGGGCATACTCCGATTTCAATACCGCACTTAATTCTAATAGATTCATAGGATACGTTGGACACGGAAATGGAGGCAATCCCTGATGAGCATCTGGACTAAAATATTCGGAGTGACGGACCCCAAGGCTGAACCTCTAACATATCCGTCGAAAGCATTCGGAACGAACAAGTCATTCTTCACCACGGAAGAAAAGGACCTGGCTAAGTTCAGGCGTGTCTATGAACAAGGAGGATTGGTGGGCGAAGCCATCGATACCTATCCACTATTCACACTTACCAATGGGTATAGATTAGAAAGCGACAATGAAACATCGGAAGAAATGGTGCAGGACTTCTACGATAAGATAGATATTGAGACCTGTATCAGCCAACTTATAGTCGATTCGTTGGTCATCGGGAAGGGATATGCGGAGATAGTCTATAACCGCGCCGGAAACGCTATAGTGGGGCTTCTACCGCGTCCGGCGGAGACATTCACTGAGAACCTTGATGAAAAGGGCAACGTTCTGTCTTACACTCAAACAGTGACCAGGAATTCAACAGTAATCAAAGTGGATTTGAAACCGGAACAGATATTCGTTCTGGACCTTCATATGCCGTTGATTAGACGTGCCATGAAGGATATATTGATTGATGCGGCAGTAGCAGATGGGACCGCAACAGCTATTCAAAGACATGGATATCCAAGATATCACGTTAAGATTGGCCAGCCCGGTGAAGACGTTCCACTACAGACATTAATGGATAACGGCAGACAATTCGAACAGATAAAGCCAAATCACGAATGGGTGACCACTAAGGACGTTGAAGTATTGAATATCGACCAGTCCGGTGTCACCAATACCGCCGCATATAGCGATTGGTCGATACAGCGTGTGTGCACGGCATTGGGGGTTCCCGAAGAAATGTTGGGATTGGGCCGTGGTAGCACGGAAGCAACCAGCAAGGTAAGGATTAAATGCTTCAATGATAAGATTGGGACCATACAGAAGATGGTGGCAAGACAGTTGGATGTTCAACTGGTAGATAAGTTGACGGGTAATCCCGGTAGCGTTTGGACCGAATTCAATGACGTATCGCCAGCGGATGAAAATCTAAAGGCAGATTATGCAGTCAAATTGCTGACCGCTAACCCAATGGACCCCTATGCGATTGTTACCCCGGAGTGGGTAAGGGACTATCTTGGGATAGAGATTAGTCCAGAACAATTGATGGATATGAATGACGAATTGAACTTGAAAGAAGAACCAGTTCCGGAGGTGATTGTCGATGAAAAGAATGTCCCTCCGGCTCCGTAAAGACCCGTCGCAGACCGCCTCATTAAGAATCAGATACGCTAAGGACTTAGTATATCTGTTGAAGAACTTCAATAAGAACGTCCCGAACATACTGAACCGTAGGGCACTTGCGGCAGAACCGATAACTAATATAGCCCCAAGCATAGTATATACCATCAATGGCGTTATAATGAATCAAGTGAACGAACCCGCCCGTCAGATAACAGCGAAATATTCCAAGGAAGCGTATCTTAGAGGACAACTATTTGCGGATACGGTATTGAAGACGGACGCAAAGATGAACTATCTGGGCAACCAGAAGGCCATAGAGATATTACAAATCAGACAGCAAGCAGCGTTCGTAGGCATCACCGACGATATGTCGAAGAAAATAGTTAACACCATCACCGACGGATTGCTAAAGGGAGTTAATCCTAACATTATCGCTAAGGATATCACCGCGTCGGTAGACATATCAATTGCCCGCGCGAAGACAATTGCCCGCACGGAGACCATGTATGCTTACAATCAAGCGGCTATAGACCGTTTCAAATCACAGAATATTGATGAAGTCCAATGGCTGGCAGCCATGAAAGATACCACTTGCGAAGAATGTGCAGACCTTGATGGACAGATATTCCCAATGGGAAGTCAACCAGAATGTCCGTTACATCCGAATTGTTTATGTGTGATACAACCAGTGATACCGGAGGGTGTGTAATATGAACATCGATGAAACTACGATTATAACTATATTGACAGTGCTTGCTCCCGTGATTGGGATGATAGTCGCTTGGATGAAGAAGAAGTTAGGCGATACTCAAGGGGACATGGCATTCGTCACTCTACAGGGATGGGTGTCTGAAGCGAAGAATCTATCCATAAGTTTCCCAGAACTCAAGCCATATGTAGAGGAATTGGCGCGGACGGTCGAACATGCTCAATCATTATGGGCAGACCCATCAAATAACAGTGCTGAATTGGCTCAGGTATACGCTCACGCAAGCGTGTTGATATCTAAGATTTACGACATAGTGAGAAAGTATGCACCAGGCGGAGGTAAATAGAATGCCGGATAAATCAATTGATGACAATAGCACATGTAAGGATAGTAAGGACCGCGAATCGTGCGCATCCGAAATAGCGCACTCTGCGGTAAAGAAGAAGGAAGGTGAAAAACCAAATGAAGAAACTATCGTTACTATGGATAAAGCTGAAACTATCAATGAAGAAAGTCTTCCATCGAAAGTGAATATCGTCAGACGAATGCTGAACCAGAACATGTCCGATTTGAATTTTGTTCAGCGTGATGACGGTTCACTGATAGTCCATAATGTAGTTCTTTTGGCTCCAGGGACTTGGACCGATTCGTTGGCAAGGACCCCGTGCCGTTATAAGAAAGAACTATTGGGAAAATGTGCGACTAATTGGGATGCTAATGGACTATGGACCAGGCATGCGGGAGGCAACTCACGCTCAGTTACCGACAAGATTGGACTGGCAAGAATGCCCAGACAAGACCCTGCGACCGGTAACATAGTGGGTGATTTATGGTATCACTGCAAGACACAGAACAGTAGAGATACTGCCGAAATGGTGAAGGCCGGTATCATTGACGCTGTAAGCGTGGAGATGGATGTTCGTGAGACATTCAACCCAGCCGAACAGGTATATGATGCGGTTGACCTTACCTTTACGGGAGTTGCGCATGTGGACCAGGGTGCGTGTACGGTGTGTAAGGTACCCAAGCGTAATAATGAAAAATATGAACAGAACGATATAAACAAAACAGAGGTTACAATGAATGAAGAACCAGAGGTAAAGAAGGAGTTATCCGACTTGGATATTTTTAAGGCAGATGTTGAGAAACAGAATGCCATCACAGCCGAGCAACTCAAAACCCTCTCTGCAGAACTTGAATCGACCAAACAAGAATTAGAGAAGTCGAAACAGATGATTGCTGAGAAGGACGTAAAGAACAACGAATTGAACGCAAAGGTGGTTGCCCTTGAGAACCTGCCGGACCCGAAAACATTAGCACCCGAAGTCACAGCGACAGTAATCAAGACCGACATGGAAGTTCCCAAATATCCGGGAAAACTCCCACGAATTGACCACGATAGCGTTATATGTGAGTGAGGTGACTAAAAATGGCAGATATAGCGGCATTTCCTACGATTAGGAACGTGGTATATTCAGGAAAGAACTTTCACAAGTTCATTGCGACGACAGCGGTAAAGGCCGGACAAGTAGTGGCCTTCGCCAATCCAGCCGTATCCGGAGCGGTAATTCCCGCAGTTAAAGCAACTTCATTGCAGCCAATCGGAGTGGCAATAAACAATGCGGATGCTGGAAAGAAAGTGGCGGTCGCATGTAACGGGTGTTGGGTATATGTAGCCAACGCTGAAAGCGACGTCGATATCGACGCCGGTCATGTCCTGGAGGATAATGATAATGCAACCGCACCAGGGAGTGTATCCATGGCTGCGGAGACTAACGGTGGAGGGGCTGTTGCCCTGGTGAAATACACCGTCGGCGTATCAATAGATGATATCGCTCGAAGTTCTACCGGGAGAATGCTGGTGAAGTGCGGGGTAATGCTTGCACCTAATACAGCGTAAATAAGGAGGACAAAAACATGGCAGACATATTAGTATTTCCGACAATAAGAAATGTCCTCTGTGAAGGGGATAATCTGGTGAAATTCACGGCTACTGCCGCTATAAAAGCGGGACAGGTCGTGGCATTCGCTGCGGCTGGTAACAGTATGGCGGTTCTACCCGCCGTTAAAGGTGTTACAGGTCAACCTATAGGAGTGGCAATCGAGGATATTGCCATCACCAAGGAAGGGCCAATCGCAATGGATGGATGTATCGTGAACGTGGTCAATGCTGACGATGCTGCGGATATCGCTGCAGGTGTCATCATAGAAGACAATGCTAACGCAATCGGTGGAACGGTCTCCGCTATGGCAATGGTAGAGGCTGGAGTTGTTAGCGTAGTTAAGCACCAAGTCGGGATTATGTTGGACGCCAACGTTGCTGCCACAGTAGGTGGGGGCATATCAAGAATGTTGATAAGTTGTGGTCTGGCTACAGTTCCGATGAATGCGTAAGGAGGTAAAAAACATGGGAGCAATTGTAGCATTCCCGACGATGCGAAACGTATTGTATTCGGGAGACAATATTCAGAAGTTCACTGCAACAGCAATTGTCAAGGCTGGACAAGTGGTAGCGTTTGCTGACACTGGGTTAAGCGACTCAGTTCTAAAGTCGGTGAAAGCCACTACTAAACAACCCATTGGCGTTGCGCTGTATGGAGTAGGTGCGGGCGAAAGCGTGGCCGTAGCAATGGATGGTTGCATAGTATATGTAGCCAATACCGATGCGGTCACTACTATTGATGCTGGAGACGTTCTGGAAAGTACCACGAACGCCGTTGGCGGATGTGTTGACGCTTGCGCAGTGGTAACTACAGGAGTAAAAGGATTACTTCTACAGAAAATCGGTATCGCCGTTGACGATATCGCTGCAAGTGGAACAGGAAGAATGCTTATTACAGCGGGCTATTTTACAACCGCTAACGATGCGTAGATAAATAAATATAACAAAAGGTGATTAAAAATGGATGAAATCCAATTAAGTGCAAAGAACAGACTGGCAAGAATGCTGGAGTTAGCCTTTGACCCGTATAATGGGCGCAAAGTAGATATAGTGAATACACTTCCCAAGGAAATGTCATTTAACCAAGATGGGCAGATAAAGACAATCAAGCGTGAGTTGCTTCTGACCGAGGGAATTGAATCGACGGGACTGGTACAGACCGCTGTTGCTCAGACTGTCGCGGAGGGTGCTAATCAGGCAAAGTGCTGGATGAACATTCTACCCATCTTCAGACTGAAGGGTAATGCGTATATTCACGCTTACGGTGAGGGTGGAATGTATGCGGCAGAGGTCCCTGAAGCGGCTGAAGTTCCGAACAGGACCCAAGACTATGGTGCAGCTACCTTCGCGGTGAAGAAGTACGCTCAATCCCCAAAGATTAGCAAGGAAATGGTTGAGGACGCAATGGTGGATGTTATCGCTCAGGAAATTCAATTCGCCGGTAAAGCGGTCATGAACAGTGTGGAGCGTGTCATACTCGACGCCATGCTGCAGGGAAGCGGAACGGCGTTCGATACCCTGGCGGCTAATCAGGGTGTGAAGGCCGTTATGAAGTCTCAAGCACTCCTACGTGGTCTGGGATTCGACCCGAAGGCGGTTGTCCTTCACCCAGAAGCAGAAGGAATATGTCTGCAGGACCTGGCCCCGTCGTATAACTTTGGCGGACAGGCGGTTGCGGGCAATGGCCTGATGCCCCAAGGCTACCTGGGTCTATCGTGGAACACTTGTGGTGTAGCTTGCACTACCGGTGGAACCTATACCTGGGACTACGACGCGGACGACGAAGTCGGTATGCTTATCGTTGACCCCGCCAGATGCGGTGGGATAGCGGTCGCACGTCCACTTACCGTGGATGAATATGCGGACCCTATTCACGACTTGCAGGGCATGATGGTCAGCATGCGTATGGATGCTAAGACCTTCGTTACGACAGCCATCTGTAGAGTGCTGTTCTAAACCTATTACTTAAACCTTTTCCAAACCCTTTCAAACCCTTTCAATGGAGATAACAATGGCTCTAACGTCGAATAATTCGGGAAAATACCTGATGAAAAGGTGGCATGAAATGCGCGATAAAGCAATCGAAGATAGGACGCAATTCAGTCAAGCAGAATTAGATTGGTTGGAAGTGACAGCGGATGAAGGTCAGGGGGAATTCAATAAGTTGAATTTCGAAACAGATAATCAACCTATAGATATGCATGCTCCCGACGGACCAGCAAAGGTAAGACGTATCGATATTAGAGATAGACCGGAGGCAAAGTGATATACATGGCGTATTGTATATATTTAGAATTAAAGAATTTGACCGGAACTGAACTGGCTACAGACATACTTGATGATATCATTGCCCAGGCGGATAATGAAATAAACTCAACTCTGCTTGCTTCTGGAATAAGTCCTCCCGGAGCGAATAATATGTTGAAGGCGGCTTCGCTTAAACTGAGCATGATTGGCGTGATGACAAGACATAGAATGGACGGAACACAACCAGGGTCATTGAGTTTGGGTGATATCACTCTATCCGACGATATCAATGGGGCAATCGCTCAATTAAGAAGCGAAGCAAGAATATTGATTAACAATTATATAGTTTCGAATAATGCGTCTACCCGGAGGGCGGAGCGCGTATATAAAGTTAACGGATAAGAAGGTGAATACAGATGCGACTAACACAAAGTAATCTAATCGAGAATGCGCTGATAGCAGATGTGGCGAATATCGCACAGTCGGGAACATATAATACCGGTTCAAACATCAATGAAATATATATCGGTGGCAGCGACTATGTTGATATTCAAATGAAGGTAACTGGGGAAGCTGCGGCCAATGGGGTGGTGACCTTTAACTGGTTGCTTACCAACGATAACACAAGTTATCCCACGGTAGCAAGTTTCCAATCGGTCATAACCATGACAAGTAATACTATCACCAAGGAAGGAAAACAATATTTCATTGGTGGATATAAGTATATGAAACTACTGAGTATTACTAATGGAGACGCTGCTAAGGACGCTACCGCAGTGAACGCATTGGTCTCAAGTATAGGTTAGGGTGATTTAAATGGTGGATACCTACGATTTAAATACAACCTCAGACGCAACATACTTTAAATCAGGTAATCCTCTAACTGTCCTATCTGACGCCCGATGTTTCAAACCAGATAATACCGACACCATACTGTCCGATGGTAGATTCAATAAATTCGGTAACATTCTCACTATTCTATCGAATGGTAGATTTAAACTGAACGTCACAAGAACCTCTCTGGCAGCCGAATCAGTGGTATTAGGAGCATATACTAACCAGAACGTTCATATCATAGATAGAACGCCGGTAATACATGAAGTTAGACGTGAGGACTTGAACAGAAACCGTATCGTGGGGAGATGAAAACAAATGAAAAGTGGGTCATTACGCTGGTTGACGCAGACCGTATCTATTGCTCCGTATAGTGGGAGCAATGAATATGGGGAGTCTACCTATGGGAGCGCGGTCACATATGATGCCAGGGTGGTAATGACCCAGAAAGTGTTAGTGGATGATAAGGGGAATAAACGATTATCGTCTTGCCAGATATATCTGGACGGGAGTTGTCCAGTGACCAGTATCAGCAAGATAACCTTATCGGATGGGACCTCCCCGCTTATATTAGATGTGAAGACCGTCTATGGTTCCGAAGGGAGCGCATATATGAAGGTGGTGAGCACCTAATGCCGATAATCCAGGTCACCGTAGACGGTATCGATGGATTGATAGCCAGTTTAGAGACGTTCTTCGATGGATATTCGGATACCGCAGCAAACGCCTTAAGGATAGAGGGAGAAAAGGTCATTCGCGATAGTCGCCCCAAGGTCCCGGTAGATACTGGATTACTTAGAGCATCTGGCACGGTAAAAGAACCAATTGTGAACGACGGACAGATAGATGTTGATATGGGATATTATACAGACTATGCTCAATACGTTGAAGCAGGTCAACCACATACATTATCGGGTGATGAAGCCGAACACGCTGTAGGACAATCGCATTTCATGCGGGAGACCTTCAATACCGCCGACCCATTCATATTGGAGAACGTAGCCAAGCGCATAGATACGCTAATCATAGGAGGAATGTAATGCTGGCTAAGGATATTAAGGATTATCTTATAGCGGAGGGGATTGGAACGTCATTGAACATATTCGCCGGTCCAATCAATGAAGGTGTCACTACGGGAATAGGATTGTTCGAGAAGGCCGGTAGAGCACCCGATAAAGTCGTCAATCTTGAGTTCCCATCATTAGATTTACTTGTTGCGGGAGTGGATAAACTAACCGCATACAATCTATGCTATGATGCTTATATGGCTCTGCATCAAGTAACAGATGAAACGATAAACGCAATCCTTTACAAAAGGATAGAGGCCAACGGGAGCGTTCAATACTACGGGAACGATAATAATGGACGTTTTCTTTATATAGTTGGCTTTGATGTCATAAAAGAAACAGAGGTGTAATAATGTCAGTAATCACAACCGGAGAATTAGAGCAATTGTATTATGTAGCAGAGACGGTCTATGGAACGACCCCGCCAGTAGGAACCATTGCTACATTGACGTGGGGTGCGGATTTACTACAAGTGAAAGATACAACGGACTTTCAAAGAACGTTCGATTATATCAGCGACAGCAGGGCATATGGTGTCACTACACGCGGTATGGCCAAGTGTGGGTTCGATGCTAAGTGCTATGCCCGAAACAACGCAACTCCATATTTCTGGACTAACTTCTTCGCTCTATACGCTTTGGGAGCGGTAGGGGCGGTCACGGAGCATTTGCCAAGTTTCAGCGCACAGATAAGCATCAAGCAAGGTGCGGCATATCAACGCTTCCTATATAACGGATGTAAGATGACCAAGTTGGTCATGGGTTCAGAAGGAGTGGGAAGGCCGATTGTGTTCGACGCAAGTATTCTGGCAAGATATGTATCATACTCTACCAGTAAGGCCTTTTCGGGATTACAATCGTTGACGCTGGGAGCAGACCCCGGCGACCCGATTGCTTCAAGCGACCCGGTATCATGGCTTAAGAAACTGGGATATACTCTATCGGGTGGAGCGACCACTGACCTTTTGGCGCGAACTTGGAAGTTAACTATAGACAATCATCTACAGGCAATGCCCGCTAACATATTAAGTGGGGCAACATATTATCCAATCGCAAGCACCATTGAGGAAGAAAACCGTGAGATAATCTTCGAAGCGACCATTCCAGCGCAAGACCAGACCTTTGAGACTGCGAAGCGTAATGGGACTGCGATGACTTCATTGACCATCCCGGCAGACAACAAGACGATAACTCTAAGCAATGGATACTTCGACGATACAGACTTCCCAACTTACAAGCAAGGTTTGAACGACGAAAACATAAAGATACACTTCAAGACTATAACCATAGCGTGAGGTGAATCTGATGCCGTTGTTTGAAATAAAGGGTAATATAAATAACATACCTGCGGAAAAGAAAGTCTCAATGAAGGATATACTTGAGATGCATAGAATGCGTTGGGACTATACATGTTCATTGGGAACCATTCGTCTCCGCAGACTGACATTATTAGACCAGGAAAAGACCGTCATACGCCTCGAACGGGAGCACCCTGATTATTTCAAACTAAGCGAACGGGCTGGGCAACTATGGCATGCAGTTGACGCTGGGGGAGCATTATCCCCGGAAGAACAGATAGAGATGACCGACTTGATTGTCAAACTGCAGCCATACGCCCATGAATTCAGTTGCGCATGCTTTGAAGACCCAATTGTCAACAGTGGAGAAGAACTGGGGCATCTATTATTCGAATTGAAGACCGATGAACGTCAAGAACTTATGGACATACTTATGACGTTGGCTTCCTCTATCGTCGATGGTAAACTTAATTCAGTTGCCTTGACGTTGAGCAAGGAGTTCAATATCAAACTGGCGGATGACTTGACCATGGAGAATATGACCGCCTCCCAAGCAGTTAGTTTGATTAAGAATATGAATGATAGGCAAGGAGATACCAATGGTTGATAATATTCCCTTTACCCTCGAAGATATTAAAGTCGATACACTGTATACTCATCAAATATTAGCAAAATCTTCTGGTAAATTTTATTCATCCCAAACTATTGATAAATTAAAATCCATAGTATTAGATAATGATAAATTATTGAAAAAATATACTGAAATACTTGTTTCTAAAGGAGTTGTAATCAATGGAAGGATATATGGTATATATAAAGTTGATGAACAAACCCAAACATTAGCAATGGATATAGAAACATTACAACGTTCAGAATCGGCAAAAAAGGGTATAGAAGAACGCGCAAATACATTAGCACCAAAAAGTAGAATACCTATAATAAGGGCCGCAGTATTAGCGACTACTGGTTTACAATTTATATTTAAAGATAATATGGCCGCCATGAATATTTTAAAAAATGTTAGTGTGGCAGCAATTGTGTTGTCGGCTGGATATGCAGTATGGAGAGCATATATAATAGCACAAACTAACTTTCAAACGATAGCGGCAGCGGCAGACACCGCAATAGCCGTTGCCAGTCAGAACTGGATAGGAATAGCCGCTGCAGCAGCCGCGTCCGCAGCAGTATTTGTTGCTTTTAATGTAACTTATTCTTATGCTCAAACTATGAATATATCAGCAGATGTTTCCACACCTGCTGGCCGTAGAGCGGCACAATCAACGTTAGGGGGAGTTGCCTATGGCTGATGATAGAACAGTTGAATACACCATGCGATTAATTGATAATGTCAGCACTACTAAAGATAATATGATTAACGCTGAGAAACAATATCAACAAGCAGTTGTAGACACTACCGAAACTACAGAAATATCAGGAAAATCTACTAAACAAGCAACAGCGGCTCAGGCAGATTTGTCTACAACGGCTGATACGGCAACTGTATCATTAGGAAGTACAGTTACAGCAGTTAATCAGGTAGGAAATGCAGAAGAACAATTAACGCAAACATTAAGAAATCAGAATTCAGAATTGATTGGATTAACAACTACTGAAAGGGATTCCACTATTAAAAAACAGGTTAATTATATCGCGCAAATAACTACTGTTAGAGCACTTCACTCCGCAATGTCATTAACTACTAATGCTTTTAGAGAATTGAATTTAGTTAATGAAGATGGATTAAAGACCATGCGACAATTTGGTGCTGTGATAGATTTGGTTCTTGCGGGTTATCAGGGATTTAAAGCCGTAAATCAGATACTTGAGGGGACTAGGGCAATTACCATAGCATTGTTAGCAGTTGAAAGATATCGAGAATTAATAAATAGACCCTGGGTGGCTATTGGAATGATGGCCTTATCAGGAATAGTGGGTGCGGCTGGAGGATATGTAGCAGGTTCATTATCACGACCCACTTCCACGGTAAATAATAATCAGGTTATCAATTTCACAGCACCAACTACTGGTAGCGACCAAAGACAGGTCACAAGAAGTTCATTAGAATCATGGGGAGGTTATTAGAATGGCGACATACTATGCAGTTGCGAATGGTCTATGGAAGACCAGCACGACATGGTCGAATACTCCGGGAGGAGCTGCGGGGTTCGTTCCGGGTATCAATGACCAAGGATTGATTGGTTATCCATATACCGTTACGGTAGATACGGGCATGCAGTGTGGTGGATGGTGGGTTGACGGGGGAACGATGATTATCAATGCGGATATAACCATGACCGATATGTATCCCATCTCCGGGCATCACATCAATTTCAGTCAAGTAGCAACCAGCAAAGTATATTCAACCTATGCTACTATAAATACCCCGTACTTAATCAAATCATCAAGCGCGATACCGACCAATCCTATAACTATGATGATATATAACACTACCGGACCTGAATTACGCACATTCAACCTGGATTATTTCACATTAAAGGGGTTCGCACCGTTCATAGGGAACACTAATTTTCACATGCACTGTAACGACCAGACAAATGTCAATTCGGTTTGGATTACCGATGTCACTCCCATAGAAAGGGATACCTCCATGTTAGAGCATGTCATTCTGGGCAGGACAAGGAGCAGGATATATAGATTGGGAGACCATGCGGGGAGTTGCGTTGTCAGTGGGTATTGTAATTGGGATTCATACTTCCCGACCCTTATCCGTAATATGAAGGCAGATGGGACCAGGGTAGGATTGATATGGGACAGGGTGACCATGCCGTTCGCAAGGATAGAGGGGGTTCCAAGATTCACTCCCAAGCGCGGTAGCCCGCGCGTGGACTTCAGCATAACGTTGGTCGAGGACTTCTAATGACCGCCGGGGACGCAAGTGTAAAGATATGGAAGAATGCTAATGACTATCTTCTATATGATAATTATACTAATGCTCAAACCAGCAAGTTGATGAACTTCGAATATCAACATATAGAGAACTATCCCAAGAAGTTGAAGGTAACGCTATCGAACGCCGATACCGATAGATATAATATTCTATCCGCTACCTTTCAGGGATGGTCTAATGGGGCATTAATCGCAGCCGTAGATATAGGGGATTATGTTGGCTTTGGATTGGCTCCGACCACTACAGGCACGGTTGTGAACGTATTCTGGGGTGTAATCGCGGATATTCAACCAGACTTCTCCAGTGGCACTGTTACATTGGTATGTGATGAACTGAGTGAGATGTATGAAGGGATAAAATCCAATAAACTGGTATTCTCTCATTTTAGAGACGGTAAGATTGTCCAAGATTCTAAAACTACCGCTGCAAATTATTGGGCATTGACTGGAATAACTGAATCTGTAATCGCGCTACCGTTCTCAAAGGTAGAGTTCTGCGCTTCCGATTCCATCATTGAGACATATACTCCTGGAATAATGGCGGAGGAAGCCTTCACCAATGGACAACTTGCTCAGAAATGGCTTAACCTTGACGCTGATGCGTTATTCGGTCTTAGTTTCACGGTAACTAACCTACTTGGAAGTGCTCACACACTAACAGTAGTTCTTCATCCCGATAATGGGAGTGGAAAACCTAATACCGCAATAACATTAGCAACATCGGAGATAGCTATTATAAACGCGTCTTCCGGGTTCATTACCTATACTACATATTTTACTCCATGGACCGCACCAATTGCTATCGTTCCGGGACAAGTATATTGGTTCCGGTTCGTATTGAATGCTTCCGATGTGAATACAAAACTTCAGACCGACCAAATATCTCCATATCCGACCTTCCCATCATTCGAGAAGTGGGATGGGGCAGCGTGGGTGACCAATCTGAACGAATCCATAGGGACTTCAATCTTACTTGGTAAGTATGAAACCATAGGCTGGACGAATTGTACTTGGCAACCAACGACCTTGTTTGTAAAGGTCATTAATACAGTTGGAACGTCTCCTCACAAGCGCGGGAGGGTATCATTCTACTATTCTGGTATTAACGCAAATCAGATTGCTTCAGCATTGACCGGACTATCACAACCATTATCTGGTGATTTGGCATTAAACTATGCCGTTCCAACTGGATATCTATCGGTTAAGACCTTCCCTATCTGGTGCGTTGGGAATAACTATGTGGGAGCAAGCATTAGAGAATTGGCCGATATGTTCTGTGTCAACGTGTCTGGTGTTAACTATCAAGCAGCGGTAAGTCATTATAATGGGTCATATACCCCAGCGGGAGCGAACTATCTCAAGTGGTCAAGAAGACAGACGCTTTTGGATGCGTCGGTCATGACATTATCCGTCGCCGGTGTGGATAATGAAGTCAGATTGATAAGTTCCCAGAACTTCCGTAAATCAGCCAAGCGTCCAGCGTCGGTAATGGTAGTTGGTCAAGATGCTTTTGGACTTCCCGTGGTCGCGCATAGAGATGATAAGGGACTGACCAACAGTTTCAGGACCAAGACCAAACTAATGCTAACGGAATATATAACAGATTCGAATATAACCACTCTACAGCAAGCCGATGAAATAGCAAAGGCAAGATTAGACCTTAACGTGCTTGATGTATGGGAGGGGGAATTGACCATAAGCGGAACCTATCCCGATTTAATGGACGTAGTTAACAGTAGTAATACCTACGGGAGTGGGAAGATTATAACGCTCACTTATCCAATGGCGGGTCTATCCGCCCAGAAGTTCAAGGTCAAACAGATATTGGTAACCCCGAACAGCACCGTCATTCAGGTCAGCAACTATGACATTCTGGTGGAGAACAACTATACGGAATCATACGCCGTTGCCAGCAGAAGTGCTACTATATTGGCCCCTACCAACGTGGATACCAATGTGTTCATAAAGATTAATTCGACTGCGATATGGACCGGTGCGGCCTATATGGAACTACAGAATGCGGCGGGAACGGCCATCGGAAGCCGTGTGTTATGCACCAAGTTCACCGACCCCACCAGGGATACTAACATTTATCATGCGGAGTTCGAAGCGGGCAATGGAACGACTACGGACGTATCTACTACCTGGGTTGCCAAGATAGGGCTATATACGGAAATAACGGCGGGAAGTTTGATATGTATGAACCAATTGGGAGCCACTTACTATACTCCCAAGTGGTCTGGAACAAGGATAATCGTTGACTTCGCAACAAAGGACTAATTATAAATAGTAAGACGTATATTACACCATCATAGGATGCGGCACGGCATTTAAATCACTTCGATGCCCCTCACTTTCAAGTGCCGCGTCCTATACTTCTTTTGAAATCAGGGAAATGTTTATATACTACTATACATATATAGTTATTGATATACATGACCGACGAAAAAGACAAAGCAAAGAAAGAAGACCCAAAGAATGTGAGCAACCCGTTCCCACCGATGGATTTCAGTAGCCAAATCAAAGTCCCGAATGGAGACTATATAGTTACTGTTACCACTGGAGTGGATTCGAGTGTCATCATGACCGAACTAAAGAACATAAAAGAAGAAAATGAACGATTGTTAAAGAAATACAGGAGACAGTAAAATGCCTAAACTAATACCCACAGAACAAAGACGACAGGCCATATGCCTGACCATGCGCCCGGATATATTGACCATGATAGATAAACTTGCCACCGAGGGGAGTCCAAGAACAAGCAGGTCAGCAGTAGTCGAAATGGCAATATTGACATATATAGAATTATCGAAGTATGAAGTGAAGGAGTGATTGAAATGAATCAAGCAGAAGAAAACATGGAAATAATATTCGGACCTAACTCTATGCATATAATAACTCTACCGAATGGAAAGAAACGAATGCTTTCAACGGTTAAGATTTGTGATAGATGTTATACATCTATTTCGTTAGATGACCTGGATTTGGAATTGTTTGCTCCATGCCCGGAAGATATCAAATGCCCTGAATGTGGACATATCAACAACCCGTCTCAGCATACACAGAACAAACGGGTTGATGAATTCGTTGAGAACGGGGTAGATGATTTAGTATATGGGGAAGACAAATGACCGACCCCATAATATTCGCATGGGCGATTATATTCGCCTTCTTCCTTTTCTCAGGCTATCTATCTATTCGATTTGCTATGTGGGCGTGGGAGGATAGAAAGTGATGATTAAGATGAAGGCGGGAGGGCCAATTCAGGCGGGAGATTTAGTTACATATGTAAATGGTATACTTGTATATGCATATTCGCCTATCCTGGTTATCCGAATTATGTATTCAGAAGAAAACGATTCAGAAGAAGTGAAAGAAGACCCGAATTATACTTCGATATGGTGATTAAAATGATACCTTGGGAGTATAACATTCAGTTCATTCGTAGAGGATTGGGAAATGCTCAGGCCACCTACACCTATCCTGAGAATATGATTAGTATTCCCATAAGTCATGGATGGGACTGCCTGCACGGTGATAATCATTATGACAGCACCATTAATCTAATAATCCATGAAACCGTCCATTGGGCGCAATTCCAAGACCTGGATGAAGAAGGATACGAACGAATGCTCCATAGCACAATCTATTGGATGAAGGATGATATATTAGAACGCATGGCCGATTATATGATGAATCAATGATACGGTTGTGCGTAGAACAAGAACAACCGACCAAAATATATATATACTACTAAAAACATTGAAGAAGTGATTAAATGATAGATATACCGAAATATAGAACATCCCCCCTCACCCACGACCTTCTTGATATGACGGAGGATTGGATGCCTCATTTTCTATCCTCAAAGAATAATATAGTTCTTAATATATATCCTCGAATTGATGAAAAGTATATTGTAGACCAATATAATCTAACGGTGAAAGCGACCTTCCAAGAACCGATAGTGGAGAAGTTCGCCCGAAACGACTTTAGTGATAGGGAGAATACTCTAAGAATAGTTCGGGAAATGGTGAGGGGTTCGAATGTATTGGGTATGAATAGACTTAGAGATAAATATAAAGAAATACATACTGAGATATTAGAATACGTCAAACCTATTACCGATATAGAAAGATTAGCAATCCACGATAAGATAATGAACTATCTCCCCACCCATCCAATACTGCTCAAAGACGCATTGAAAGCCTTAGATATCGATATGAATTATAAAGAAGTCATAGAATTACTAAGTTCTGAGGCTATAATATATACCGGAGGCGGAAACCTACGATACATTTGTTCAGCAGACCTAAAGAATAAAGTTATTAGTTATGTTGATAATGAATTACTTACCATGACCCGTCCCCGCCCATTATCCACCCTTAGAGACGGTTTTGACACTGAACTTACCACGGTATTCTTTACCAGCACGTTAGAGAAAGAAAACAAGTATGATATCCGACCATTACATAAGAACCAACCCGTAAAGTATCTATATCCCAAAGATATTTCAACCACTTTAGCCATATTCATTTAATAATAAATAATTAATTATGATGATTTAAATATTCATTGACAACGGTCTGAACGCAGAATGCGTGAAGACTATCACGATATCGTGAAAGGAGGGGTGGCATGGAAAGGTATATATACTTCAAAAATCTATTACATATCAATCAGCAAACATAACGAACTTAGAGGATATGATTTTGCTATTGATAGTATATAAGAAAATGATAGTATAGTGTGATTTATAGTATACTTTTATAAGATAAAGTCAGACTGAGAAATATTTTTTAAATATGGTTTTAACTAATTATTTATTAATTTTAACTGGCTCGATTAATAAATTGTTACGGTCTAAAACACAGTTTATACAATTGTATAATATTAGCTATATTTTGCCTAATTGTATAATATTACAATGTAATATACGTATAATATATTATATTATACTGGAAAATAGTGTCGGATTTCAGACATCATAACTATATTCCCGATACATTAAAAATACCAAGGTTTATATACATCTACTCCGTATATATAGTTATAATGATACTATGACCGACGAAAGACTTAACAAGTCAATAGACAACAACAAGCACTATATAAGAATACTACAGAACAATCTAAAGCGTCTACACTACTCCAAACAATCATTCATTCGCCCAGCAACGCAAGAAGAAGACGAACATGAAGGTTGCGATATAATAATAATCCCCCCATACAGCAGAAAGGTAAGGGTAGCCGTTAGACAGCGCGATATGAAGTATCATAAGTATAAAGATATAACCATTCGGACCTACAACTGCGGGGGGCAGACCGAGGTAGATAAGGCCCATTTCACCGATATAATGCTATACGGGTGGGCAGATGACAGACAATTCAAGTATTATCTAATAGACGCCTCCAAAATATATCGACTTCATCTACTCGACCATCTCCCAACGATAGACAATGACGACGATAGTTCGTTCGCATATATATCTATAGCCACCCTGATACATCACGATTGTTTACTTAGTCCCGAACTTACCTATCTATTCTTACCAAGCACGGAGACAAGAACATGTCAAAAAAGCAATACGACCTAAAAGCGCAACTAACGGCTGTTATAGACGACCTGACCTTTATTAGAGATAACCTACTTGACGACGATAAGCCTCTATTATGCCCCCATTGCGATAGTCGTTTCTTCCCCGTTTATACCTCACCCGACTCAAGCATCCCGAACTGTAGAAACTGTGGGAGAAAGTTCATAGTCAGCGCCATACCCGATTGCGGGTGTGACAGCGAATGAAGTGCGACGGTATAGACTTCATGCGAACTATCGCCCCCGCCAGCATTAAATGTGTCTTTTTCGACCCGCAATATAGAGGAGTATTGGATAAGATGTCCTATGGCAACGAAGGCGCAAGACAGAAGGAACGCGCGATTCGATAAAGAACCTAGAAACACACATAAGAAAGCACTTGATATTCGTGGAGGATTAACATGGAAGAGACAACGACGCTTAAGCATTATATCGTGACCCCCAAAATCACCAAGGATATGATATACCCATCACCCCGGCCACGCGATGCTAAGGGGCGGTTCGTTCCATATCGGGACGCGCAACGAACGGCCATGGCCGAGGCGTTACGTGACGTCGGTCGAAGGATATCAGCCATTCTGGAGGATTGACATGAAAGAAGATAAGGCGTTGTTATCAGAACGGGGGCTTATTTATAAACAAACGGGCAAACTCATAACAGGCAAGCGCGTCCGCATCACCATCGAGGAGTTACCATGAGCGGCACGTTATATTATCGTGCGAATTGGGAGAATCCGATGCATCAGCGGATACTCGCATTTAGGTCGTATGGTCCCGGCGCACCAATGACACTGAAACCGATAATAGGTGAATCGATTTTCGGTGAGCGCATCATCTATCGATGCGCAGAATGCAATCGAGAGAGAACTATATTCATGATGTATGATGACAGAAGAGACATCAAAGAACAAACCGGTACTGATTATGCGATTCTGACCGTCAGCCCCAACCGCGTCTGCTGTTTTGATTGCTTTGAACGCAAGTTCACCCCAGATACGACATTGATTCAGGTGGCAGATAATGTAATTCTGATTTGCCCCATGGTCAAGGCATTCAAATCTATCAAGACGTTAGATATCATTGAACAGTATGGGGGATTAAAACTCATTTAGGTAATGGGGACCGGGGGCAATCTTGGATTTAAAATTGGATTTCCCTGCGGTGTTCTATACTACAAGCGTGGTTATAAAGGCCCGATTGAATATACACTGAGGTAACTATGACGCAACAAAAGAACGAACATAATCAACTATTATGCACCAAATGCCAAGCCGTGATGAAGAATTGGAAGCATGAAGACAACATAGACGATGATTGGTTCTGTCTATGCCGAACATGTAATCAGGGAACCGAACTCTATATAAACTATGGACCTATAAATGACCCCCGCCCGACTGATAAGAAAAAGGTGTAACACATGTCGCGAAACAAAGACATATCTGGTAGCATATCTACCATTCACCATAACCATATGTTCTACATGTCGAAGCAGGATAGTCATTCACGTCCCATTCGAAGATATCAACGGAGGTGAACATGAACAAAGTAAGGACGATACACTGCATGGACGATATAGCCTTGCGAACCATCATAAAGTTCGATGAAATCGACCATCTATCCATGGAAGCGACCGTATGGTCGTCAATCATACACGATAATGATTACTTCCCGATAGTCGAGATATATCGCTTGAATGACGCCGTGACCATAATACTCCCCTTCCCGGAGTAGACTTGAAGCATTACAAGATGGTTGACGACTGCATAGTTCTACTGAACTATGTTGCCCAGCATCGGGAAGAACATCAAACATACTACAGACTATCGCCCATATTAGGTATCCCAGAAGCAACCTTAGCATATATTATCAATGAAGCAGACAAATACAAGCAACAATCATTATTATACGGGGTAGCACTAAGCGAAGGGTTCGATTATAAGATACTGCATAAAAAAGGTCATTTCATCGATGTCATCAAGCACGGTTATAGCAGATATTAGTAGCACATATATACAATTAAGGGTAATAATATGGTTTCTTCTGATATACGTGATATATTACAGCGTTTGTCCGCTGCCGAGGCCCGTATCATAGAGATACATAACTGCTCCCAGGAGATAAAGGCCGACATCAAGGACTTGGAGGAGGCGAAGGCGGACTTGGCGGGGGTGACGGAATCGACCAAGTTGGCAAAAGAGGTCACGGATGTCAGACTGGCATCCATGAACGAATTCCGTGATTCGCTTAGGGACCAGCAAGCCAATTTTGTAGGCCGAACTGAGGCAATGACGCGCTGGCAGAGGTATGATGAAGATATTCGAACATTGCGTGAATCACGGGCAGAACTACAGGGAAAGGCCAACCAATCACAAGTATTGATTGCTGAAATCATAGCAGTGGTCGGTACAGTTATATCGGTCATTACATTGTTCATACAGTTCGGTTAATAGCACATATATACTGATGAGGAGAATTATTCCCCTCAATACAAGGAGACACAAGAATGGTAGCAGTTGTAGAAATCTGTGAGTCCTATGACTCTGGTGGAGAGACTATTGAACACGACATTGCGAACTTGAATTTCGGTAGCATTGGTGCGCCAGAAATCGTAGTCGCAACCCATCCAATCACATGCGGAACTAATTCGTTCGTCAAATACATCCGTATGCACTGGACAAGCGGAACGGCTAACAAGCTGGACAACTTCCAGGTGTGGAAGTCGGCTGGAGCCTATAAGACCGAGGAAACCATCCAATGTAATCTGGAGATTGCCGCATATACCGCAGAGACCTATGCGACCCCAGTGGCGACGACCTATACGCACAACGCTATGCCTACCTCAGACCCAGGCGCAGCGAACATCGGAATTGGCGGGGCATTAGCTGGTAACCTGGTCGCAGTTGGATACAGCGATTATATCAAGATGCAGTTGCAGACCACAGTCAACACTGAAGCTGGAAACGCCAATCAGAAGACGTTCACCTTCCAGTATGACGAACAGTAAGTTTAAAATAGTTGATTGCTGAGTAATCAACATGCAACACCATTCCTGGGTATTAATACAGCGTGATGAAGAAGTGCTTAGTGGAGTAGACGACTTTCCGCCCGAACTTGCTAAATTGAACTGCAAGGCGTTCATATTACGCTTACCGGGCTTGATAAACGGCAATGTAGCCGGTTTAGCACCAGATATCGAAGTTGAGGTACCCATGGGATTTGAGTTAGTGTTCAAAAGACGCAACCAGATACATGCCGGAGAGACTGAGCAGTATCAAAGTTGGAAGTATGTCATCGGTATCAAGCCGTTGACGCAAGAAAAGGAACAATGCGAACATGACGGACGCTCACCTTGATTATGATGGATGGGAGTGGCATTATGATACCGCCGCTCCCGAAGTGCTTACACATGTAGTTCAGACCGGGTCGAATACAGACTTGCTTCTCCCAGCATCATTAGATGAATCTACGCCGCTAACTACCATAGCGGATTATGCTTTTAGGAACAACACGGTAATCACTTCAGTCATCTTTCAGAATACTGTTACCGATATGGGAATATCCGCTTTTGATGGGTGTTCCGAACTTATCGAAGCATTTCTCCCGGAAAACATCACTACCATAGGGGATTATACCTTTTCTTCATGCTTCAAACTATATAGAGTTGATATTCCAGGAGTGACGTCTATTGGACCGGGAGCGTTTCAATACTGTAAAGCCTTGGTTAGCGTGACACTCCCCAGCACGTTAAAGACATTAGCCCATAGAGTATATCAATATTGTTCTTCTTTGACCGACGTGACAATAACAAGCGAACTAACAGATATAGGATATGCAGCATTCGCTGACTGCCCACTACTCACTGATATATTATTCTTCGGCTTGGTAGCACCAACCAAAGTTGCGGATGAATGGGAGTTCAACAACGCTGTCACTATCAAAGGACATGCTTATACTACCAGTAACTTCCCCCCTCCAGATGATGCTTTCTATGGTCTGACGATGGGGGACGCTCTGAGGGAGTGACCGAATGGTCGCTTCCCCATTCGCAGTCGGTTATTATGCCGATGTATTTAGTTCACCAGAATCATGTCAGACCTCAGACGGAACTATACACGCAATAACCGTAAATCGTTATTATCATTCACACGATAATGGTGTAACTTGGGATGCGGGAGTAGTTCTTGGAACCAGTGTTACAGGAACACAGTCATCAATAGCATGTGATTCATCCGATAATCTACATTTTTGTTATACGGCAACTGGTTCAACCTCTGGATACTATAAGAAAGGAACTGTAAATAAATCAGGTTCTCCCTGGACATGGACGTTGGGTGGGGCAGATGTAGCAATCGATACAACGGGAGGGAGACATTGGGATGCTCAGTGTTTGGTTGATAGTGTAGACACCGTTCATGCTATTTATTATGTAGATACTACTACTGGACATTGGTTACATTCGCATGATGGAGGTTCTACATGGTCAACTGCCGTTAATGGAATTGCCGGCGCAAGTAATGCGACTATAAGACCATGTGTAGATTCGGCCAATAATATATATTTTGCCGCTCAAATAGCAGGTGGAGCGGCAACCATACGAAAGGCAACATATACTGCAGGTTCTCCACCGACGTGGGCAATAGGTTCACCAACTACTGTAGCCGCAGCATCCAATAAGATGTCTATTAGATGCTTACCCGATGACCGATTGGTTGTTACTTATGGTGCAACTACATCAACATCATATGTAAGACGTTCTACTAATGTTCGTGATATAACCGCATGGGATACAACATATCAATTAGAAAGCAGTGGAACCGGAGTACAGGGTGTTTGGACAGTGGTCTATGATACCGCGTCAAGATGGAGGGTCTATTATCCATCTACTGCACTTCATGCCAGTTATGATATTTTCTATAAAGAAACAAATGATAGTGGAGCATCGTTTGGTAGTAGAGTGGCAGTAACTAACGACACCAAGACAAACGCGGCGGTCCATGAAAGTCAAAAACGTTATGGAAGCAATTATCATTTAATTTATCGGTCATATCCATCAAGCGTATATCAACATAATTATATTATGTTACGCTTCGGGGCTACTATAGATAAGACCAGTGATGCTAATTTTTTAAATATAACAAAAATAAAGACCATACTGTCCGATAGCCGATTCAAATCAACCACAACCGATACCATCTTATCAGACTCAGTCTTCCAACCCATACCCAAGACCATACTATCCGATACACGATTCAAATCAACCACAACCGATACCGTACTATCCGATAGTCGATACTTCAAACCATCCAATACCAAGACCATTCTATCCGCTTCCAGATACTTCAAACCTTCTAATACCAATACCCTTCTATCCGATTCCGTCATTCAACCACTCCCAAAGACAATCCTGTCAAATACAAGGTTCTTCAAGCCAGATAATATATTAACCATTCTATCAGATTCCAAAGTTCAACCCCCTCCAATAGAGGTTCTATCAGATAGTCGGTTCTTTAAACCAGACAACATCATTACTATATTATCCAATAATATAATCCAACCGCTACCTATCAATATATTATCTAATAGCCGCTATTTCAAATCAGATAATACCTTGACCCTGTTATCCGATGCTATAATCCAACCACTACCAATTAATATATCATCCGATGCGCGGTTCTTTAAATCGGATAATGTTCTAACGATTACATCCGATTCAGTCTTTCAACCACTACCTAAAACTATAATATCAGATAGTATATTTTTCAAACCAGATAATATAATAGACGTATTATCAGATGCCAAATTTATTAAAACCAATATAGATATAACATCCGACGCTAAATTCATACGGATAATATCTATAGACCTATTATCCGATACAATCTTCTTTGGTACATATTCATTATATGAAACTTCCGATGTTAGATTATTCAAGCCGGATAATATATTAACTATTCTGTCAGATGTTCATATTAATCCCGTGCCAGTAGATATATACATTCAATCAGATAGTAGATTCTTCACGCCGTCAAATGACATATTCATATTATCAGACGCTGTCATTCAACCACTCCCGATAGATATACAATCAGACAGTCGCTATTTCAAACCAGATAACGTTCTAACTATAACATCTGACGCCATAATTCAGCCCTTACCAATTGACCTATTATCCGATAGTATATACTTTAAGCCAGACAACGTCATTACCGTATCATCCGATTCCGTCATTCAACCACTCCCAATTGACCTAACATCCGATAGCCGGTTCAAACTGACCATAACCGATACCGTACTATCCGATTCAGTCTTCCAACCGCTATCTAAGACCATATTATCCGATACCAGGTTCTTCAAACCTTCTAATATCAATACCCTTCTATCCGACTCAGTCTTCCAACCACTCCCAATTGACCTATTATCCGACTCAAGATATTATAAATTAGGTAATATAATCACCGTCTTATCTGATGCTTATTTCATTCGGTATGGTGTAATGACCAAGATATCAGACAGCAGGTTTATCAATACATACCCCGTATACAAATTATCTGATGCTCACTTCAATCCCGTGCCAGTAGATAAGACTAAGATTTCTGATGCTAAGTTCATTCATTTGCCAGTGGGAGACACACTACCAGCAACAAACATAGGAGATGATATCTAATGGCTGATAATCATTTAGATAGTGGCGGGTGGGAGTGGCACTTCGATGATACCAACAATGCCACTAAAGCCATACTGACCAGGGTTGTTAGGGTAGGAACAGCGTCTACGGAAGTCAATATACCAGCGCAGTTATTCTCAGGCATTAATCTACTTACCATTGGTGCAGGTTGCTTTAATGATACCGAAGGACGTAAGATTACTAAAGTATTATCAATGCCTTCCACCGTTACCAGTATAGGAGATTATGCGTTCTATGGTCTGACGTTGATGACCGACGTTGTCATAGGAAGCGGAGTTATTACTATTGGAAATCAATCTTTTGATAGTTGTTATAAATTAACAACCTTTACTTTACCAGATAGTGTTGTTTCGATGGGGTCATGGCCGTTCCAGAACTGTATTATTTTAACCACGGTCAATATTGGAGTGGGATTTACAACTTTAACGATATCTCCAGATAATCGTCCATTTGCTAACTGTCCTAAATTAAGTGATATAAACGTAGCCGCAGGTAATATCACCTTCGCAAGTATAGATGGAGTAATGTATAATAAACTCTTTACCACATTAATTAAATGTCCAGTAGATAATGTCAGAACCACATACACAATTCCAAACAGTGTCACAGCAATTGGTGCGATATCATTCTATAAGTGTATCAAACTTACTGAAATTATCATGGGAACGGGGGTTGTAACAGTAGACTGGTGGGCTTTTGCGAACTGTGAGGCTATTACTTCACTTTCTTATCCCAATAGCGTAACAACCATTGGAACGTCGGCAAATTGTGCCAAACTTGCATCTATACATCTTGGTAATAGTGTATCCACTATTGCGGCAGACTGGGTTCTTAACTGTCCTTTATTAGCATCCATTACCGTTGATGCTGGAAACACAACGTTCCGTGATATATCCGGCGTCCTTTATAACAAGGCCGTCACTATGATAGTAAGTGTTCCATGCGCCAAGACCGGGACATATGTCATAGCTAACACGGTTACAAGGATTTACAATTCAGCATTCCTTACCACCAAACTATCGAGCATCGTAGTACCTGCAGTCACTACCATCGATGATTGGGCATTTAATACCAGCTATCTACTTACATCAATCGTGTGGTTAGGACATGATGTTCCAACATCAATCGGAACTGGTATCTTTCAGGGAGTTCCACTTACATGTAGGGGCCACGCCTATTCTGATTCTCACTTCCCAGCACCGGGTAATGTGTTCCCAGTAGGGCAGTCTCAGGGTTCAAATGGTATATTGATGGGGGTAGTTATAACCCTCAACTCTAAAACCATTCTATCCGATAGTCGATTTAGTCCCCCACCCATTGCCAAAACTATTCAATCAGACAGTAGGTTCTTCAAACTTAATAATACATTGACCACTCTATCCGATAGTAAATTTAAATCAATATTTACTAAGACTATTCTGTCCGATACTAAATTCAAAATTCAGACCTCCCATGCTACATTGAACGCTGAGATAACCGATATCGGAGGAGACCTTTGCGACGAACGCGGGTTCGATTGGGGATATGCTTCTGGTATATATACATATACGTGGACGGAGACCGGGAGTTATGACGTTGGGACGTTCAGTCATGTAACGACTGAATTAACTCAAGGAGCCACCATATACTTCAGGGGCAAAGCCCACAATAAGGCGGGATGGGAGTATTTCGATGAAGAAAGTTTCTATCTACCCCTGGCCAAAAGAAAGACAATATTATCAGATACTATATTCATTAATAACTGTAGTAAGACAATATTATCCGATAGTATATTCAAATTAACAATCACCGATACCATTCTATCCGACTCAAGATATTTCAAAATAGGAAACGTTAAGACCATACTATCAGCTTCCAGGTTCTTTAAGCCTGATAATATAGAGACGGTTCTATCCACTTCAAGATTCAAACAAAGTTTCAGTGAAACAAAGACCTCCGACGCTCAATTAAAATTAAATAAAAATATAAATAAATTATCAGACGCACATTTCGACCCCAATCCATATTCTAAACAAAAAACATCCGATGGTCATTTTATCTATTATCCAACAGTTACCACTCAACCAGCAACTAATATAGGGGAGGATATCTAATGGTCGATGCTCACTTAGACCAAGATGGATGGGAGTGGCACTACGATACTTCTAATGCCACGGTACTAACCAGGGTAGTTCGTGTGGGGTTGGCCAGCACCGAAGTCAACATCCCAACGCAACTGGTAGTAGGAACCAATCTAACTGCCATCGGAGCCAGTTGTTTCGCTGATACCGAAGGCAGGAAGATAACTAAAGTATTAACAATACCCAGCACGGTAACTGCTATAAGGGACAGTGCGTTCAGTGGATGTGCGTTATTAACAGTATGTGCCATTGGCACCGGGGTGTTAACAATAGGCAATTGGTCGTTCAACAGTTGTACCGTATTGAGTTCTCTAACTATTCCCAATAGCACCACATCCACAGGTGTGGGAGCGTTCTATAATTGCCGCGCTATGACCTCCATTGCCATTGGCAGCGGCGTCACATCCATCGGGCAGTATTCGTTCGACGCCTGTACCGCACTGACCGCCATCAACGTAGACCCCGCCAACCCTAACTACTCCAGTTTGAACGGGGTCCTATACAACAAGGCCGGCACCACCTTGTTACGGTGTCCGGGTGGAAAGGTCGGAGCGTTCACCATCCCCAACGGCGTCACCGCCATCGGGGAAGGAGCGTTTAACACCTGCACCTCCCTGACCTCCATAATCATTCCAGACAGTGTCACGGTCATCGGGAACAGTGCGTTCTACGGCTGCACCGTCTTGGCCTCAGTGACCATTGGCGGTGGTGTCATATCACTTGGAACCAGTTCCTTCCAAAACTGCAGTGCCATGACCAGTATAATCCTTCCCGATACATTGACCACCATTGGCACAAGTACATTCAGTGGTTGCACTACCCTTACCTCTATAACGTTCTATAGGTTAGTTGCCCCTACGGTGGGAGCCAATTGGATAACTGGTGTTCCTGCCGCATGTAGAGGGCATGCGTTCTCTAACTCTAACTTCCCCGCTCCGGGGTTAGTGTGGAATGGATTGACAATGGGTACGGTCATACCTGGAGATTGGCAGTATACCGTTAGTGGCGGGAATGCGACCCTCACGGGATATACTGGTGCTGGTGGAGCAGTCACCACTCCAACAACATTGCGTGGATATCCAGTAGTAGCAATCGGGAATAACGCCTTCTTGAATAATAATACATTCACGTCGGTTGTAATATCTAACGGGGTCGTTTCTATTGGTGATTATGCGTTTTCCCAATCCGTAGACACACATATAACATCCATCACGGTTCCATACACGGTAACTACTATAGGAACTTACGCATTTAAGAATTGTGCCGTATTAGCCTCACTTAACTTTTTAGGAATGGTTAGACCAACTTCAGTTGGAGCCAATTGGATAAGTGGGTGTTCGATTGTAAATGGTCATGCATATATTGGTTCGAACTTCCCCGCACCCGGAGGCATTTGGAATGGATTGACGATGGGGCCTTATCTGCTTGAATATTATACTTACACAATCGCAGATAATAAGGCCACAATTACAGATTACGTTGGTCCTGGTGGAACAGTAGTAATACCGTCGATACTCCCAACAACGGGCGGTTATCCAGTTACGGCTATTGGATATCAAGCATTCTATCTGGGACCGTCTTTAATTTCAGTAACAATTCCAAATAGTGTAATTACCATCGGCGCACAGGCATTCTATGGTCTGTGGTATCTTTCATCCGTGACCATTGGAAACAACGTAGCGTCGATTGGCGACAGTGCATTCGGGGGTTGTGAACATCTGGTCTCTGTAACATTCACGCCGACAAGCAGTCTAACATCGATTGGTGGCGGTACTTTTGCTTCATGTCACGCATTAACATCATTCAATGTTCCAGATACAGTAACCTCAATGGGTCCGTTTGCATTTACCGAATGCGTTAATTTGTATTCCATCACAATTCCAAGTGGGGTCACTCATATTAGTGATTTTTTATTCCACGACTGTAACCAGTTGGAATCGATAACTTTTAAAATGTTGACCGCTCCAGGTGTGGGCGGGGCAAATTGGAAGACCGGAACTCCGCTTGAGATAAGGGGTCATGCATATAGTAATTCTAACTTCCCAACACCGGGAAATACATGGAATACTTTGATAATGGGGAGTAATATAGATGGGAGCAGAGTTATCCTATCTGATAGCA
>Ga0315288_10001231_pt1 | contig 32976 bp, 15 predicted proteins | sample YL17G11_20_MG_FD_203454 | JGI IMG/M metagenome (GOLD analysis project Ga0315288, IMG submission 203454) | Sediment microbial communities from Yellowstone Lake, YNP, Wyoming, USA - YL17G11_20 | ecosystem: Environmental > Aquatic > Freshwater > Lake > Sediment | place: USA: Wyoming | collected...
GCCGTCCGGTCGGCGGTCGCCTTCGGGTCTCCGAGACCCAGGAAATGGACCTTGGGCTCCCACCCCTGGCGATAGATCGAGATCATCGCCGGCAGGATCGCGCGCATGGGCAGGGTGTTGATCGCCGTCGGGAACGCGATGATCACCCCCTGGTCGCCGAACAGGCGGCGCACGCGCAGGTAGTCCTGCACGATCGTCCGGCTGTCGCGAGCCTGGATCGGGACGATCACGTCCACGCCTCGACCGATCAAAGCTCGGAGTCGATCCGCGTACCGCTCCCGGAGCGCAGCCGTGGTCTCCGGATCGCCGATCACGTCGGGAGCGACCACCTGGAGCGTCCCGGGCGGCATCCGGTCGGCCATCAACTCGTAGGCGCCGACCACCTGGTCGAAGTCGATCGGCGGACCGTCGGCGCGCTTCCGTCCGGCCTCTCCGCTGTCGACCATCATCCGGAGTCCCCGGTCGCGAGCGGCCGTGACAAACGTGTTTTGCCAGTTCTCGAGCGACCCCGGTGTCTTTCGGATGTGGAGGACGTCCTGTGCCGTCACCTGCACGCCCACGCCCCGCTGTTCGAGCTTGCCCAGGCGGCTGCGAAGCCACTCGAAGTCGCCGAGGTCTTGCCGGACCAGCCTCTTGTGCTCGGCGCCCGCGGACACGTTGACGAACACCTCGACCGTCGACGCCACTTGCTCACCCGCCTGACCCACCTGGCGCCCGCTGGGGAAGTCGGGGTAGTGGTAGACGCGCTTGCCGCCCTCGACCTTGTAGTAGCCGCGCTTGCCACCTCGGGGGTGCTGGATCGGCATCCACCCGCCGCCCGGCGCTCCGAACCCCCGGAAGCTGCCCTGCTCGGCCTTCACCAGCGGCAACTGCGCCGACTCCTCGAGCAGGGACCAGTCGGCGGGGGCAGCAGCGGGCCCGGCCTCCCAGCGGATCTTGTCGACGACGGCGAGCGACTCGGGGCCCGAGCCCGCGCGTGCCCCGTGGGGCCGGTCACCTCGGAGGTACTCGACCGGCCGCAGACCCTTGTCCTTGAGCGCCCGGTAGGTGTCGCCCTTCTCCCCCGCGAGCTGGTAGGTGATGAACAGCGCAGGCTTGCCGGGGTCTCCGCGTCGGCTGTGCTCGAGGAGGTCGAGAAGTCTCGCGGTCAGCATCGAAGCGGCATTGCGGGTGGTGCCATCCGACGCCACGCGCGTGAGCTCGACGATGTTGCGCGGGTCGAGACCGCGCAGAGCTCGGCCCGTCGGGTGCCCGGCGGTGGCGACCGCGACCAGGCGCCCTCCGCGCTTGACCCCGATCGCGTACATGAGACCGCGGGGGTTGAGGTAGGGCAGCGACGTGTGGTGCTCGGCGATGAACTTCGCGGCCTCGTCCTTGGCGACGTTCACCAGACGGAGGTCCCTGTGCTCGCGGTCCATGCTGTCGGCCAGGATCGCCGCGGCGACCCATGTCGGGATCGCCATGCCCTCGCGGAACCTCTCGGGGTTCCAGTCCGCGAGCTCGCCACGGCGTTGCTTCTGGGGTGGCAGTTCGATTCCTACCTCCCCCTGGGCCGCGTGGGCGTAGGTCTCGCCGGCAATGTCTACCAGCCGCTCGGCGATGTCGAGGCGCTGCTCGTCGGTGTAGGGCTCGCCCTGGCCATCCTTGTAGGGAACGTGGAGCAGGTCCGGGAGATCGGAGTAGGTGAAGCCCTGCCAGTCCTCGCCCCCGGGCGAGTCCCCGAGCTTGGCGATCATCCCGTAGTCGACGTCCTCCCAGACCTTGCGCGCGGCGGTGATCATGTCCATCGCCAGCGCGTCGGGCTCCTCACCATCCCACGCGCCCGGCGGACGGGTCGGCGGATCGCGGTAGCCGCGCTCGCCCGGCGATGGAGCTCCGGAGGGTCCGAACCGCTCATGCAGTTGGGGCCGGGGTTGGCCTTCCTGGTAGGACTGAGTGTGCAGAGGATCCGCCCACCGTCCGCCTCGCGGCCCGAGGTAGAGTTGCTGGGCCTTGATCATCTCCCCCCGGCGGTACTTCCCCGCGAGGCAGTTCTCCCGGAACTTCTCGATCGGGATCGTGGTGGCCGATCCCCAGAACCGTGGATCGTCGTAGTGCGCGAGGTAGGCGCGCTTGGCCGCGGCCAGGTCTGGCCAGCCCAGCATCACCTTGTCCTCGTCGAACTCGCGGAACTCCGGCGGGCGCCGTTGGTGAACGATGTAGACCAGCTTCGCCTGCTCATCCGGACCGAGGAACACGTCGAGGTGATCTCCGTCGGCCCCCTCGGTCATGCGGATGTAGCCGTAGGGGTGCTTGAGCTTGGTCGTGCCCTCGGTGTCGGTCGCGCGGTCGTACCAGTGTCGCACGCTCCCCCGGCGGTTCTCGACGGACACCGGCAGACCCGCGAACACCGTCCGGTAGTGGAGCTTCCGGCTTTTCGCCATCGCCTCGGCTATCCCGCGCCGTGCAGGAAACGGGTGGGCACCGACAAGCGCCTTGCCCAGCCGGGCCAAGTCTTCGGTCAGGCGCAGTCGCTCGGTCCAGAAGGCCCCGCGCCGATCGGGATCGCCCTCGGCAACCGCCCGCGCCCGGAGCTCCTCGACCCTGCCTGCCATGCGCGCGTACCGTCGCAGGTCTCGATCGTGGTCCATCACCCACTGTTCGAGATCGGTGAAGCCCTTGGCCAGGGCCTCGCGCTTGAGGTTCTCGAGCGTCCATCCCTCGCGGAACTCGAGGAACGGCCGGAGGTACCTCTTGGGCACCACCAGGTCGTCGCCCGCGCGCTTGCCGCCCGCGCGCAGGAGCGCCTTGTTCTTGCCCTCGCCGATCAGCACCAGCCCCTTGGGCGTGTCCTTGAGCGTACCCCGGGTCTGCGCCTGGACGATGGCCCCGCCGAGCTGGTCGCGCCGGCGCTCGTGCTCCTGGCGCATCCGAGCCTCGGTCGACAACCACTGTTCGAGGCGCTCGGGGTTGGCCTTGGCAGCCGCGAGCAGATCGGGCTTGCTGGCGAGCACGCAGAACACGCAGGAGAGGCGGCTCATGCCGAGGTCGTAGGCGTAGTGACGATCGACGCCGCTGGTCTTGATCGCCGCCCACACGTCCTCGACCTTCCAGTCGAGGAGCGGGTTCCACTCCCACGCCTCCCGGTCCTTGCCACCCTCGCGCCCCATCTGGTCGGACTGCCCGAGCTCCTCCGAGAACCATCGGCTCTTGCCGCTGGACTTGTCGTGCTCCCCCTCCTCCTTCCGGATCCCCAGCGCAGAGACCACGGGCACGCCCTTGTCCCCAAGGTTCTGGCGCATCCACTTCCAGAGCGGGCCCGTCTTCATGTCCGAGGTGCAGAAGCGCCCCATCGTCGAGGGCCAGGCGGCGCGGTCCTCGAAGTGCGTGAGCATGTCCCCTTCCCAGGGCTCGCGCTTGGAGGTCTCGGGGTTCATGCGAACGTCGCGGCGCGCGGTCTCGAAGCGCAGCCCGGTCTCGCGAGCGATCTTCTCCGCGTGCTGGGCGCTGCCCGGCCACTCGCCCCGGCCGAGGTCCGCGTGCAGGACCACGATCCGGTCCCGGTGGCGCTGGAGCTCGGGATGGGTCGCGAGCGCGTAGGTCATCGCCTGCGAGTCCTTGCCGCCGCTGCTGTTGATCACCAGCCAGCCACCGCGATCGAGGGCGCTCTTGACCTTCTCCGGGATCTTGACCGGAGGATGCGTCCGCGTGACCGGCTCCTGTTCCTTCTCGATCACGCGCGTGGTCGCGCGCTCGAACAGGCCAAGCTGCTTGGGCTGGGCATCGAACGCCGGCGGGAGCTTCCCCTCCGTCAGGTTCGCCCCCTCGAGCGCGGCTGCGGTCTTGATCGCGCCGTGGGCTGTCCAGTAGCGGTTGACCTTCTCCGTCGCCTCCTCATGGCGGTGGTAGCCCAGGGTGTTGACCGCCTGGATCACCTGGGCGCTCGCGGTCCCCTCGGCCCACTCGGGTGTCACGGACAGGCGGTCCAGGGCGCCCGGAGACGGTTTCAGCGACGGGTGGCGTAGCGCCACGTCCTCGATCAGGGCGTCGAGGTTGTCGTAGGTCTGATGGCCCCAGAAGCCGCGGGCGTCGAACTTCTGCAACCGGACCTTCCCCGGCTCGCTCGGATCGCCCATCACCAACCCATGCCCGCCCTCGATCTGGTACTCCCCGCCGAGGCGCACGGTCCCCTTCAACTCCTCGACCCGAGCCTGGTGCCGCCTCCCATCGTCCAGCGGCTCCCAGTCGCCGTCCGCCTGCTTCTGATGGGGGCCGGTGGTCCAATGGTGGATCTCCCCCGGGGTCGCGGCCTTGCCCTTGGATACCTGCTGCGCCTGGAACCCGATCGCGAGGTGCTGGTAGGTGCGGCTACCGTCGAGGTCGTGCCATCTTCGCTCGAACTCTGCCAGGTCCAGTGACGAGGGCTGGGTGGTCGCGGGGTCCTCGAAGTGGACACGATCGCCCTCGACCCGAGTCACCACCGCCCAGTGCCCCTCCTCCCATGACCGTCCGAGGTCCGTGTGCGAGTCGTCGGGCCACGCTTGGAACGCCACGATCACCGGCCCTCGGTCCACCATCCCTCGCAGGTCGGCCGCGGAGGTGAACTCCTGGGACACGACGGCCAGCCCCCGACGCTGACCGGCGGTCACCAGGGCTCCCGGGCTTGTCCCGTCGGCGGCGGTCGTCTGGAGCTCCTCGGCCAAGCGACGCTCGGGCTCGTCACCCTGTCCCAAGATCTTCAGGACCGCTCGCAGGGCAGCGGGCCCGCAGGTGTACGTCTGTTGCTGCCGGACCAACCTCCCCTTCCGCAGGCTCTTTTCCGCCATCGACTCCGGCACGAGGTCGCCGTCGGCGTCGAACACCATCCCCCGGGGCACGCGGACAAGCTGGCACTGGCACCAGGGGTGCATCGCCCCGAGGACCGGCAGCCAGTCGGCGCGCTTGCGACCGACGTTGTTGACCCCGTTCTCGGCCCACCAGCTCGCGGGGTGAGCCTCGGGACGGCCGTCGGCGTCGAGGTACAGCCGCTTGCAGTCGTCGCAGGCGTTGGGCTCGGGCATCTTCGCCAGGAGCTCCTCCGACCCGTGGCGCCGGACGGTCGCCTCGAGGAACCCCTGCTGATAGGCCATCTGGCTCTCGGTCGACGCGATCCGCCCCCAGTCGCGCGCCCAGTCCTCGCTCATCTGGCGCAGCCGGGTGGTCAGGTTGGTCACCGCGTCCCGGCGCGCGGCCTTCCACGCGCTCTCGTCCTGGATCCCGTTGCGCCAGGCGCTCGCGAGCTGCTCGTCCAGTTGAACTACCTCGTTCCCCACCTCGCCGCTCGCGCGGGTCCCGAGGCCGACGCAGAACTGGCCAGCCCGGTCCCGGGCGATCCCGTAGGCCAGGCGCTCGGCGTCGCTCATCTCAACCGGGTTGTGCCGGAGGTAGTCCTTGAACTCCCGGTAGCCCATCTGGTCCGCGCCCGGGAGCTTCTCGAGCAGGCGCCCGAGCTCGAAAGCGTCGAGGGTGATGTCCCGGATGTCCTCCTGGCGGATGTAGCCCTGGTCGACCAGCCGCGCGAGCTGCTCGGGCGTGGCAGCCATCCCCGTGGTAGACACCGCGACCGCCGTGGTGGCCTCGCGGATGATCTCCCGGAGCTCCTCGATCTGCTGGGGGGTGAGCAGCATCAGACGGCCCTCTTGAGCAGCTCCTCGATCCTCCGAACCATCACCCGGCGGATCCTCTCGACCACCGCCTCCGACCGCCCGACCGACTCCTGGAGCGCCGGGGTCGCCAGCCGTCGAGGCTCCTGGTCACTTGGTACCTTGGTACCAGCGGCCTTGCAGAGGTGGTGATCATGGCCGTCGGCGCACGAGCGGAGCGCGGAGATCGCCTCCTCCAGCTTCTCCTCGAGCTCCCCCTCCTCGGCCTCGATCACCAGCTTCATGGGGCGCCGGCGACGAGGTAGGTGACAATCGCGTCGACGGTCGTCGAGGGGTTGCTCACCTTGAGGCTCGTGAACTCGCCCTCCCAGAACAGCTTGGCCTTGGCGCCAGTGGTGGGCGTGAGCTTGAACACCTGGACGCCGGAGTTGAGCTTGAGCGTGAGCGCCTGGTCGGTCTCGATGTAGAGCACGGCCGCGGTGGTGACGCCTCCGAGCTCGAGAACGGCATCGACCGTGTTCTTCGGGATCACCCGCGTGTCGCTCTTGCCGACCTCGGTGTCCGCCCGGATCGTCTGGATCGTCGTCTTCTCCGACCGCTCGAACCCGATCAGCTTCTCGTCCGCGTCGAGGCTCGCGAGGATTGCCAGGCTGTGCTTGACCCTGTAGGTGCTCATCTCAGACCTCGATCTGGTAGTGGCGCATGGACTTCTGTTGCTCCTCCTCGCCCTCGGTGCCCGGAAATTCCTTGAACTGCGAGAGCATGTCCTCCCACGGTCCGGGCTGTCCCTCGGGCGGCTGTCCCTCGGCGCCCTCCGGCGGCTGCCCCTCCGGCGGCTGGCCTTCCATCCCCGGCTGACCCTCCATCCCCGGCTGTTGCGCCTGCTGCGCGGCCATGTCCTTCGCCTGCGAGAACTGGAGCCAGGTCGGATCGAGGATGCACTCGCCCTTGCCGTCGGGGAGCGGCTCGAGGTCATCCTCGGCGCGGATCTCGTCGACCGTCTTCAGGTAGGTCACCTGCTTCTTCTGAAGGTCTGCCACCTCCGCGCCCGAGCGCATATCCAGGCCCGAGAACATCACCTGGTAGTCCTCGTCGATCCGCCAGATCAGGTAGCGGTTGATCCACTCGCCGAACGCGCGCAGAAGCGGACGGAGACCTCGGTCCTTCGAGCTCTTGATCCTGCCCTCGGCGGGCGCTTGGAACATCTGGGTCTGCTGGCCGGTGTTGCCGAACAGGAAGTTGATCTCCGAGGGATCGATCTGGTAGACGGCGCTGGTGATCTTGATCAGCCAGTCCAGGAACGCCGAGAACTCCATGTCCCGGTTGCTCGCGTGGAGGTTGATGTACTGGAGATCCTCGGCGTTGATTATTGGGGTTCGCCAGGCGTTGGCCACGCCCGCGATCTGCTGATACCACTGGCGCCGGAACGCCTCGAGCTTGCCGTCGGGGATCGATCCCTTGATGTTGATCAAACCCTTGGTCACCGACCCCTGGGAGAAGAAGCGGGCGTTGTACTCGAACGCCCAGAGGATCGCGGTCACGGTGCGGATCAGCATCTCGATCTCGCTCATGCCGTAGCCGTTGAGCCGGATCCCCGTGCGCGGGTTCCTCACGCCGAAGCAGAGCTCGTGGGCCGCGAACTCGGAGATCACCACGTCGTCGTAGATCTGGACGTAGCGCACGCGCTCGGGATCGTCGGATGGCTCGGCAGCCCCGGGGACGTCCGCCAGGCGGATCGTCGCGGCGTCGACGGCGTAGAAGTCGGAGGGCTCTCCCTTGCGGTTGTCGACGATCTCGAAAGTGGCCTGGTCGAACACCAGGCTGTCGCGGATGAGCTTGCGGCCGAAGGTCTCGAACGAGTCCTTGCCATAGGCCCGGGTTGACCCGCAGTAGCGCATCCAGTCCTCGATCGACTTTGCTCGCGCGATCTGCTTCTTCGTCGGCGCCTTCTCCTCGTCGCGGAGCATCACGCGGTAGCCTGGCTCGCGATCGTTGGGCGCGGGGACGCAGAAGTTGGCCACCTGGTTGATTCGGGTCTGGACGATCGCCGCCACCACCGGCACCCGGCGATGGATGTCCTCGAGCATGGCGTAGCTCATGCCCGACGGCCGGTCCTTGAAGCCCAACTGGTCGATCACCGAGAAGGGATCGTAGAGCAGGGCCTTGGCCCCCTGGTCCGCGGCGTCGGGCATGTCCGGGGGGTTGTTGAGGTGCCCGTCGTTCTTGGTCGAGTCCTTCGAGATCGACTCCCCGGCCTTGGACAGGCTGTCCAGCGCGAGTCCCCCGACGTATCCGAGCGCGTTGCCCAGCGTGGAGCTCACGCTGTCGCGAAAGCGGTCCTGCCAGCCCATGACGTGCTCCTCGCTAGTAGTCGCGTCGGCGGAACCGCGCTCTCACCTCGGGATCGGTGTCGTCGACCACCGTCGTCGGGGGCTCGGGTACGGCCTGGAATCCCCACCACGAGGGATCCCCGCCCTGCCCCTGGTTGCCCGCGGGGTCGTGCTCGACCGTCTGCGCGAGCGCCTGCTCTCGCATGTACTGCTCTCGGTCGTCGGCCTGGTTGGGCAGCGCGGCCTCGCCCTGGTAGATCGTGCCCTTCATCATCGTCGCATTGAGCAGCCGACGGTGATCGAAGTGGCGGACGCCGACGCCGAGCTCGACCTCCCCGTCCTCCAGGCTCTTGGCGACGCGCTCATCCGACGTGAGTCCCAGGTCGACCGACCCCATGCGGACGCTCTTGCGCGCCGGCAGGTCGGGGGCCTTCTGCTTGGGCTCGGGCTTCAACTTGGGCATCTTCGCCTTTCCATCCTTGTCCTGGACGATCAGCGGGGCCTTGGCCTTCTCCATCGTGGGATCCTCCTCCTCGCTGCGACGCCAGTTCTCGAGACCATGCTCCTTCCGGAGCTTCTCGGCCTCGGTTGTGTGGTGGTGCATCTGCTTCCGCGCCTCCTCGACGGCCTCTCGCGAGTGACCCGCCTCGGACCGCCGGGCCGAGGTCTCGCGCCACTTGTTGGCCTGGTCGTGGTGGTGCTGGATCTGCTTCTTCGCCCCCTCGGTCTTCGTGTGGATCTCGGCCTCGGCCTGGGTTCCGCCCTCGGCCTTCATGCCAGGATACCAGTAGGTGTAGCCGCCGGCTGCCATCTTCCGGTAGCCCCCCTTGGTGCCGCCGGGGACCGGGGCCCAGCCAGCGCCGGGCGGTCGCTTCCCGAGCTTGGCCGCGATGCGATGGATCAGGCCCGGCTTCTCCTGGCCCAGAGGCTTGGACTCGCTCGGGCGGACTCGCTCGGTGCGCGCGGCGACGGCGGTCATGGCCGACTTGCCCATCTTCCCCCACTCGTCGATCAGATCGCTCCTCGCCCTTCGCGCGCCCTCGAACTTCTCCGCGAGGTGCGCGGACGGCTGTCCAGCGACGATCGCTCGCAGGTAAGCACGGTAGTGGAGATCTTCCTGGTCCGCTCCCTTGTTAGCGGCCAGTAGCTTCTCGGCCGCGCCTTTCCACTGGAGCTCCCCCGTTGCGCGATGATGCTCGGCCAGGTCGGCCTCGTGTGGCTCGTTCGTCGTCACGCCCTTGCCGGGGTACCAGTAGACGTAGCCGGCCCCGTGTCGCTTCCGATAGCCTCCGTGAGTGCTCCTCGGCACCGGCTCGTATCCCGCGGGACCGCGCGCCCCGGACTTCTCCATCCTCCGGAGCTTCCGGTAGTAGTCGGGGTCCTCGGTGAGGTGGTCCATCGCGATCTCGCGCGCGATGGCGTCATCTTCTGGAGCCTCAAAGCGGCCTCTCACCCTCGGGTCCCTGGTGTGCTCCCGCTCCACCTTGATCCCCGCGGCGAGCTGCTGTTGGTCGAACTGGTCGGGCTTCCGACCCGCGGCCAGACCCCCGGGGATGCGCTCGGATTTCTTCACCCCGCTCTGAACGATCTTCATCGCTGCCTCGTAGGGCAAGTCGATCATGCCCCGGGTGTACCCGTGGTCGTAGAGGTGAAGCAGGAACGCCGTCGCCTGGGAGGCGAAGCGATCGTAGTTGCGCCGGTTGATACCGTGGGGACGGGCGTCCTTCTCGGCCTCGGTGATGATCGGGTGGGTCTTCGGGGCCGGTCGATCGTTCTCGGCGAAACCGATCGACACGTTCTCGATCGCGTTCTCGAGTGCCATCGCCGCCTTCATCTTCCGGAACTCCGCTTCCGTCGGCGGCTTCCCCTCGAACGCTTCCTTGTCGTACTGGTAGTATTCCTGCCCCTTCGGAACTCCCGTGCGGACGAGACCTCCCCATCGGTCGCCCTCGACGGGCGCGAACATCTGGCTATGCCGCCGCTGCTTTGCATTCGCTGACTCTGCTCGGGCGGTGGCTTCGTCGCCCCTGGCGACGTCGAGCGTCATCGCCGCGTTATCGGCGTCCTCCGCGGCCAGGCGATCGGCCGCTCGGGTTCGCGAGGTCGGCTTCGTCTGCTCGCCTCCGAGGATCTTGATGGCTTCCTCACGAGTGACAATCGGCGGTCCGAGCTTCTTCCCGGGCCTCACTTCCGCGATCGATCCGTCCGGCCGGAGCTCCAAGGCCCGAGGGGTACGCGGCTTCGTCGGCCCGGCGCCCCCTGCGGCCAGCGCCCTCTCGGTCTCCGCGATCACCCCGCCAGTGGCTAGACCGCTCTGCCAGGTGCGCCGTGGTTCTGTCATGGCCCTGGGAGGAGGGTAGGATCGAGGAGAGGACTTGGATGGAGTCGTCGGATCGGCGTAGGTCCATAGCTCCAGCTTGCCGGATACCTCCTTACCCGCGTCAGGAGACAGCCTTCCCCAGATCGTTCGGAGAGCTGCTTGCAGATCTCCTACCTCATGTTCCGGACCTCGGCCCTCTTGACGGCCATGCGCCTCGGCCACTCGGAAGATCTGCTCGACCGTGTTGCCAGATCGGGCCTTGGGTGGGAGCTTCGGCCATGCGATCCGAATCGCATCCTGAAGGTCTCCGACCTCGTGCTCCGGGTCGCTCTCCAGGCCGTGGGTCTTCGCCGCGTGGATGATGGTTTCCACCATCTTCGGGTGATTCATCTCGGCCGCGACTCGATCGCTGTGACGGCCTGCCTCGACCTCGCGCTTCATCTCATCCAGGCGATCGGCCGCTCGGGTTCGCGAGGTCGGCTTCGTCTGCTCGCCTCCGAGGATCTTGATGGCTTCCTCACGAGTGACAATCGGCGGTCCGAGCTTCTTCCCGGGCCTCACTTCCGCGATCGATCCGTCCGGCCGGAGCTCCAAGGCCCGAGGGGTACGCGAGGTCGGCTTCGGAGAGGTGTGCTTCAACCTGCTCCGCCACGACATGACTCGCCGCTTCTTCGGGGTCGGGTTGTTCGCCTTCTCGCTCGCCGCGTGCGCCTGGTCGCCCCACTCGTTGGCCCGCTTGGCGGCTTCCTCGGGGTCGACGTTCTTGCCCGCGCCCTTGAGGTGTCGGATGGTCGCCGAGGGCACGTCCTTCCCCTCCGCGTGCTCGATCGCCGCGACCGCCCAGTCGTGGAGGTTGGCAGCGCCCGCGTGGAGGTCCGCGGCGAGCTCGTGCGCGGTCTTCTTCCGGGGCTTCGCCTGGGCGATCATCCCCACCCCCTCCGCGCCTTCTCGGTACACCAGACCGGGTTGCTTGGCCGGTCGCTCCGTACCCTGCTCGAGGCGATGCTCGCGCTCCTTCTCCCGGTGGTGTTCCACCATCGCCCGGTGGTGTATCGCTCGATCGGAGCCACGGGGCTCTGTGTTCTCTCTCGCTCCCGGATCTCCCTTCTCGTCGGGGTACCAGTAGATGTAGCCTGCCCCGTGCCGCTTCCGCCAGCCGCCGTGCTTGGAGTTTGGCACCGGGTGATAGCCGGACGGCCCTTTCACGGGACGCGGTGCGACCGGAGCCGGAGGGGGAGGAGCCGGGGGGCGCTGACCAAGGGCCGCGGCCTTCGGGTTCTCGCGGGCCCACTTGTCCTCGGCCGATTCCATGAACCCGGAACCCGTCTGCTCCTTGTTCGCCTTCTCCAGCCAGTCGTCGAGCTCGCCGGTCAAGCTCATCATCTCCCGCAGGGCCTTGCTCACGAGAGCGCCGAAGAACTTGTCCAGCGCCGCGTCGCGTTCCTTCCCCTCGGGCAGGGCCTTGATCCCGTCCATCTCCGTGCGAGCGGCCTTCATCACCTGCGCGTGCATCTTCTCCGCGGGGTCCTTCGACCCCTTCGACGCCTCCCACCGGAGGTTGACGCCGTTCCCCTCGTCGCCGATGTGCGCCTTGGGCGGGGGGTTCCCTCCGAGCACGGCCTCGGGGGTCGTGCCGTAGTCCTTGAGCAGCTTCGCGAACTGCCGGTCCTCCTCATCCGCCCCGAACACCTCGCCGATCGTCTGCCTGGCGTCGCTCTGTTCGATGATCACGTTCATGTCCCCGCCCTCGAACTTGAACTCGGGCGAGCGGCCGGCCAAGCGGCTGATCAGGAACGTCGGGGTCAGCTCCCCGAGCTCCTGGGCCGCTTTGAGCAGCGCGGCCTTGGATGGCGGTGGCAGATCGGTGCGGGCCTCGATCTGCTTCGAGAGCGCCGCCTTCACCCCGCCGAGGAGCGCCTTGAACTTCGCTTTCTCCTCGCCCGTCCGGCGCTTCTTCTTCTTCCCCTTGTCGTCGGTGTACTCCTCGGTCGGCGGGACCAGCTCGCCGGCCAGACGGATCTTGGTCAGGGCCTCCACCGCGGGTTTGCTGTCGAACAGCACCTCGGGCATCTTGTCCGCGAACAGGTGGGTGTTGTCGGCGAGGCGGATCGCTGACCCGAAGTGGTCGCCCTTCCAGTCGACGGCTGTCCCGCTGTGGTTGGCCACCGCCTGGATGTACGGCTCGAACTTCTCCTTCCCCAGGAGCGCCTCGTACTTCTCGCGCTGCTGCATCACCAGCACCGCGCTCGCCTGGGGGTGGTAGTTGTCCTTGACCGAGAACCCGCCCCGGGCGATGGCCGGGATCGTGTAGCCCATGTCGTGGTCGATCCACGCCTGGTAGGCCATGAACCTGTCGGCGGGGTCGAGCTGCTGACCGCCCTTCTGAAGCTGGTCGAAGATCGCATCGCTCATGCGGGCGTTCGCGGAGAGATGGCGCACGCCGTGATCGCCGAGGGTGCGGCCGGCGGACTCGAGCTCCTGATGCGCGAGCTTCCGGACGTTCTCCTCCATCACCTCCGCTAGCTGCTTCTCGTCGAGCCCCGCGGCCGTGCCATGGGCTGCCATCTGCGTCATCATCACCTTCGCCTTCTCGACGTTCGAGGGGATGATGTAGCCCTGGCGCCCGAGCTCCTCCAGGTGGTCGCCGATGGCCTTCCGCAGATCGCCCTTGTAGGGTTTGGCCGGACCAAAGCGGTCCTCCATCTCCTTCTGGACGTTCTCCCAGTCGGCGGTCATGACCGCCCGGGTCTTCTTGTCCATGTCGTTGAACCCGGGCGGGAGCTCCTTGGGGTCGGTGATCACCTTCCCCGTCGGCGCCGCGCCCGCTGGAGCCGCGCCCGACGCCGGAGCCGGGGCCGCGCCCGCCGCTGGCTTCGCTCCCGCCGAGGGAGCCACACCAGGAGCAGGAGCCCCCGCGCCGGGAACTTTCGAGGAGGACGCCGGCGCGGGGGTCTGCTTTTGGGCAGCCTGAGCCTGGGCTGGGGCCCCGGCCGCTTTCGGTGTTCCGACCTTCGCTGCCTTGCCCCCGGCCTCGGAGTCACCCGCGTGAGACCCGCGCGTGATCCCGATCCCGGGGTACCAGTAGATGTAGCTCCCCCCCTGCTGCTTGTGGAACCCGCCATGCTTGCTGTTGGGGATCGGCGAGAATCCCGTCGGTGCCTTCGACGTCGAGCCCTGGGGCGTGGCCTTGGAGAGACCCTTCATGCGCTTGTAGATTCCCATGATGCAGGCGTAGTCCTTGGTATGCCCCTCCTCGGCCGCTCGCTTCTTCGCGGACGTCCAGAGGTGCTCATCTCGGTCGGTCCTCACAACGGCAGGCATGGCGGGCCTCCCTGGTTGCTACAGGTCGCCGAAGCTCGCGTCGACGGTCGATCCGAGGACCGGCCGGAACTGGTTGTGCTGCGCCTGGGTGACCGCGGTGTCGGCCGTGCGGTTGAGCACCGCCTGGGCGAGCTCGATCCACTCGTTCCCCGCGCCCACCGCCGCCTGCACGTCCGCGTCCGAGGGGGCCTTCTCGCTCCCGGTCGTCGCCGGCGTTCCCTTCACCGCGACCACCGTGATCGTGCCCGTGACGTTCTTCGCCACGATCCTCGCGCGGCACGAGGCGCCGGAGATCAGGCCGGTCAGGAAGGTCGCGCTGTGGATCGCGAAGTCGCCAGCCGCCGCGAACTCCGCGATCACCCCGTCGACCACCACCTGCCCCCTGGCGATGTTGATGTTCCACACCGTGGTTCCCGTGCCCGTTGCCTGCGAGCTCGGGGTCGTCGGCGCGGCGGTCAGGAGGTCGAGCAAGACCTTGTTGGTCTCATGCGCCCGGATCGCCTCGAACCAGGTCGCGATGACGTCGGAGAGCTCCTCGAGGTTCTCGGGCTGGTACTTCTTGGACTTCCTGCTCACGGCCACTACGGATCGGCTGCTCATCTTGATCTCCTCACTCTGCGTCCTGGTCATGGACCAGGTAGGTTTCCCCGTCAGGGGTGTGGCTCATGTTGACGTTGTACTTGTGGAACGTGTGCGCGTACTGGTGATCGTAGGCCAGTGCGTCGAGCTCGGCCGTGGTCTTCTCCCGGTAGTAGGGCTCGACCGAGGGATCGGTGAACGGGCCAAGGTGGAAAAGCTGATCCTGGCCGAAACCCAGTCGCTTGAGCTCCCGCTTGACGTGCCACCACCAGATCCCGAAGTTTCTGTAGTAGAAAGGGACCTTCTGGAGCAGCGCGACGATGTTGTTGGCTTGCTGTTTCGTCATGCCGCGTGCCGCTCCTTCCAGGTGCTCTCGGCGTCCGCTGCGAGCTGAGTGAACAGGGTCGGCCGATAGCTGCTGTAACCGTACTCCTTGCTGGCCGTCTTGAGCAACGGATTGGTGTAGGTCCGCCACTCCGGACCGGGGTTCCCCTGGACGATCGCCTCCACGAGCGCGGCCCGATCCTTGCCCCAGGGGTAGACGATCTCGGCGTTGCCCACCTTCTCGGCCGGCACCACCACGATCCCCTCGGGCTTCCGGACCATGATCTCGTGGTCCTCCCCATGCAGGTCATACCAGGCGCGGACGTGCTCGTCGATCATGTCCTTGTTCGCCGCCAGAACCTCCTGGCCGATGTGGCCGATGGCCTCGATCGGCGTGGTGTAGGCGACCTTGATGTTGTTCACCAGGGCCTCGCGGAGCTCGTCGACCGCCAGGTACTTGCTGGCGGTGTAGCCGACCTTCCCCAGTTGATCGATCTGGACCGTGTGCTCAAGGGCGTGGCCCCAGGTGCGGACCTCGACCTTCCTCTCGTCGAGGTTGATCTTGGTGATCACCAGCTTCCCCGGCTCTCCGTAGCCCCGGGGCTCCTCGACCACCATCCCCGCCCGGAACACCCTCGCGGCCAGGCGACGGGCGTCGCCCTCTCCGGTCATGAAGGTGTTGACCGCGACCGGCTGGGTTTCGCCCGCGTTGAGCACGGCCTTGATCTCCAGCGGTAGGATCTCGTTCCGTAGGAGCTGGCGATTGATTCGGGCGGTGTCCTCGGCCAGGCGATCCCGGGTATCCCCGGGCTTCATCTTCGCCAGCCTCCCGACCTTCCTCTGGTACGAGTAGAACGTGTCCACCGACTCCTGCGACGCCTTGGCGTACCACGCGCTCTCGGCGCTGTCTCGGCGCTCCTTGATCTTGGCCAGCGCCTCGTCGGGGTTGTCCGAGAGCATCGCCAGCATCTCCACCTCGTCGACGTCCTGACCCTCCATTCCCGCGGTGATCGAATCGGCGCCCGAGCGCAGCTTGTCGAGCCAGCGTTCCTTGCCCTTGAGCGTGCTGTGACGGAAGCCGTCGAAGCTCCCGGTTGCGAGGTAGGTGTGGATGTCCACCTGCTCGGCCTTGTTCCCCTGGCGCACGCCGCGGCCGTTCCGCTGGTGCATCGTGCCCGGGTCCCATGGCTGGTCCAGGTGGTGGATGTCGGTCGTGCCCTTCGGCGTCTTCTTCCCCTGGAGGTTTACGCCCTCGCCCATCGTGCCGGTGTTGCCGATCACAACCTTGATCTGGCCACGGTTGAACGCATCGCCGATTCTCTGTCTGGCCTCGGAGTCGGGCGCCACCTGGGCGTTGATGATCCCGATCTGCTCGGGCGCCAAGCCCTTCTCGATCAACATCGTTCGCAGGCGCTCGTGGCTGGCGTTGTGGTCGCAGAAGATGATCTGCCCGCCGCGCTCGGTCGCTCCGATGTACGCCTCGTCGACGCACGCCTTGTACTTCGGCGACCGCCTGTACCACTCGGAGTAGGCTTCCGGATCGTACAGGCCGAGATCCTGCGCGGCCTTCTTCATCTGGTCCAGCATCCGGAACATCCCCCCCGGATCCTCGCGCTTGTCCGTCGAAGCCGCTTCCGCTCGCAGCGTGGCGTAGATGGCCTTCTGCTCAGGAGTCATTTCTACGAGGTGTGTGTGCTCCTTTGCGTCGGGGATCTTCAGACCGACGTCGGTCGCGGTCTGGAGCATCATGTACTTGTCCATGACCCCTTCGAGCTCGCGGAGGTTGGTGAACCCGGTGACGCAGGTCGCGGCCTCGAGATTGCCCGCGCCCTCGAACTCCTCCTTGTAGTCGGGATCGTCCTCGCTCTCGTCCTCCTCGTTCCTTTTCTCGTCATGCTTCTTCCCCGGGGGGACCAGGATCAGCCGCGTTTCCATCTTGCAGAACCGATCGATGAACTGCTCGCTGTTCTCGATCCCCATCGCGTGGAACGCCTCGGGCGCGATGTGCTGGAGCATGTTGAACACCTCCAGCGGCGAGTTCTTCGTCGGCGTCGCGGTCATCAGGTAGACGCCGTTGGTCGGGCTCTGGTCCCGCACCACCCGCGCCATGTGCTGCATCTTCCGCGCTTGCTTGCTCTGGCCGGATCCTCCGAGGAACTTGGGCTGTGCCCCGAACCTCGAGCGAGCGGAGTAGAGGTTCTTGTAGGCATGGGCCTCGTCGGCGATGAGGGTGTCGACGCCGAGATCCTCCCAGTAGACCAGCGCCATCTCGTGCTTGAACTTCGCCTGGAGCTTGTCGCTAGCCCATGCGGCCTTGAGCTTCTCGATCCGCTTGTCGGCGGTCTCCTGTTGCTTCGACCCCGTAACGATCTTGTCGATCCGCCCCGCTCGCTGATACCAGAAATCCTCTTTCTCGAACTTCTCGGTGGTCTCGGCCTTGAGCGGGATCCGCTCGAAAGCGGGCTTGGTGCAGATGATCAGGTCGTACTCGTTTTGCTTCATCGCCGCGAGCTTGGTGTTGCGCTCGATGTCGTTGTCGGAGACCGCTGACCAGCTATTCGCCTCGACGTACTTGTCGAGCGCCTCTCCCGTGAGACCCTGGGCCGTGGCCTCGGTCGTGGCCTTCTTCTTCGCAGCCCTCGATTGCACGCGGTGCTCGCCGATCACGAGTACACGAGAGCCAGGGATCAGGGTCTCGATCTCCTCGGCCCAGTTGGTCGCGACGCTCTTGGGCACCACCACCATCGGCCGGCGAGCTAGCCCCTGTTGCTTCCGTAGCCTCGCGAGCAGGATCGCGATGAAGGTCTTGCCCAGGCCGACGTCCTGTCCCAGGATCCCGCGTCCGGTCTCGGCTGCCCAACGCACCGCCTGATTCTGGAAGTCGTGGGGCACCACCCCCGGGCGAAGGCCCTCTATGGGAAGGGGATCCCCGCTGTACTCCCGACGGAAGTCTCCGTTGAACGTGCGGTTGTAGAGTTCCTCCAGCGGTTGCCTGAGCTCGCCGGCCTTGAGCCAGTCGTTGAACGCCTTCTCGAAGTGGAGCTCGACGTCATCGGCGCGCTTGCGCTTGAGAGACAGGCGGTTCATGTACTTGAGCCAGTCGGTATTGTCTTCGCTGTGACTCAGTACCTCTCCGTCGGGAGCGACGATCTCGAGCGAGTAGATTCCCTCGGCGTAGACCATCCTCGCTCGGGGGTCCTCGGCCTTCAGGGGCTTCTTCCCAAACACGTCCCGACGCCCCTCGGGACTGTTGAGCCAGCGCGTGAACCAGTCGATCGGAAGCCATCCAAGTACCCGGACCTGGATCGGAACGTCGTCGATCGACTTGATCTTGGTCGCCAGTCGGCTCCGGATCAGTTTGATCTGTCGCTCCACCTGGCGGCGCTCATCGCCCTCGGGCATGGCGTCCATACGAGCGAGCTCGGCGTCGAGCTTCTCGTACAAGTTTCCCGTGAGGTAGTCCTCCATGTGCTGGATCGGCATGGACTCGCCCGTGTGCGCGTAGTCGCCGCTCCCGAGGAGGATCTGCGAGACCTCCACCACGTCCCTGCCCTCCCATCCCTCCCAGTTGTGCTGGACGTCCTCCATCACGACATAGCCTCGGTTACGGCGCGCGATGTGCGCGGCGACGCTCATCAGGTCCGCTCGATCGACCTCCGCGGGCTTGAGCGTGATCGCCGCGTCCTTGGCGAGAACGTCCGAGGGCTCGCCCACGCTGTTGACCGAGGCGAGGAAGTCGAGGAGCTGGGGTGCGCTCTTGGACAGCACGACCAGCGCCCGATGGCTCCCTGGGTTCCCGTTCTCCTTCACCCACGCCTTGACCGCCATGACCGTGCGAGCTCGGATCGCGCGAGCCTTGTAGAAATCTCCCGCGTCCCGGGCCCGGATCAGCTCGGCGATGTCCTGGGCGATGTCGTAGGCTTTCTTGATCGCCACGTCGCCGCTTTTCTCGATGATCTGCGACACGTCGTCGATCGACTCCATCAACGTCCACTTGGGTGGCTCGCCGATGTAAAGGTACCGCTGGCCCGCCATCGTCTGGACGTTCCCGATCACGGGCACGACCTCGAGCTTCGCCAGCGCCCCCTCGGCCCTCACGATCGACTCCCGGACGATCTCATGCGCCTTCCCGAGCTCGACCAGGGCCTCGAACGCGACCGGCATCGCCGCCGGGTCCTTGACCTTGGAGTTGATCTTCTGCTCGGTCAGTCGCTTGATCGCCTCGGGGGCCTTCTTCACCTCGCCGTCGACCGTTGCGCGCCAGCCGGTCTCCTCCGCGCTCACTTCCCTGCCCAGCACGCGGTCCTGGCGGGTCTCGAAGTAGCCGCCGTCGACGAACCCCTGATCCCATGCCCCGAGGTTCGCGAGCGTCGGACGCAGGCTCTCCTGGCCCATCGCCGCGACCAGCGCGCCGCCCACTCGCGAGTCCCGCTTCCGCAAGACGATGATGTCCGCGGGGATCTCGCACTGGACGTGCTTGAACGTGTCCTTGGGCAGGCGGAAGGCGTCGAGCACCTCGCACCTGGCCAGGAGCCGCTCGCGGAACTCTCGGAAGCCCGGTCCCTTGGCGTTCATGATCCCCGGGTGGACCAGCATCACCAGCGTGCCACCGTCGCGGCAATGGTCGATCGAGGTGTCGATGAAATACTGATCGGCGCTCTTGATCTCCGGCTTGTGCCGGGGGATGTCCCCGGTCCGGACGCAGTAGGGAGGGTTCGCGATCACGGCGTCGAACGCCGGCGCCGTCCCGCCCATGGTCGCGCGCTCGATCGTGAATAGCTCGAAGCTCTTGGCCTCGACCTTGTGCTTGTGGCCGTGGAGCACCTCGGCTACGGCTGCGGCCGCGTCGTCGAGCTCGACGCCCGTGACCTTGGTCCCCTTGGGAGCCGTCTGCAAGAACACGCCCGAGCCGCACGACGGTTCGAGCACGGTCTCGACGCGATCCTGGTAGGCTCCGAGGATCCCCCACATGGCCGCGGCCACGTCGGTGCGGGTGTAGAACTGGTTGAGGTCCCCGCTGATCCCGCCCTTGCCGGTGTAGCCCGCGACCGCGACCGCCTCCTCGTCGGTCAGGCCCCGGCCCTGCGAACGCGCGGTCTCGACGATCTGGATCGCTCGGGCGTTGTCCTTCTTCCGCGTTCCCTTGGTCCGCTCCTCGGCCATGGACGCGGTTACCTCGTCCTTGCGAGGCTCGGCGATCACCAGCCTGGGCTCGACCTTCGCCTCCGGCTTCTCCTCCTCGTCGCCCGGCTCGGGTCGGCTCTGGACCACCGCCTTGTCCGGGTACCAGTAGACGTAGCTGTTGCCATGGCGCCGCCGGTAGCCGCCGTGCTTCCCGCGCGGGATGATCTCCCACCCCCCGCCGGGCGGACGGGCCCCGCCGAACAGCCCCATCTGCTGTCCGCGGGCCTTGAGCACCAGGCGCACGGGCTCGCCCATGATCGCCTTGATCACGTCCGGCAACCACTGGCCATCACTCTTGGTCGCCTCGACCGCGCTCCTGAACGCATCGACGTACTTGGCCATCGGGCTGTCCTCTCCCTCCGTCCACTGGGTGAGCCCCTCGCGAGCGTAGATGGCTACCGCCGTCCAGAACGCCCGTTTCGCGGGGGCCAGCCCAGGCTGGTTTATCCGCGTCGGCTGGCCCGGTCGTGCTCGTAGATAGAGCTTGGCGTCGGAGATTCCCTCGAGGTCTTTCAACGCCTGATACTGCCGGGGCGTCGGGAGCCAGCCGGGAGAGAGAGGGATTCCGAGAACCCCGGGAGCGTGCGAGCGGCGCTCGTCGAAGATGCGCTCGGTCGACTGATGGGGGATCGCCATCTTCTCCTCGACCACCCTTGCCGCCCACTCGACGCCGTTGTCGAACTGCTTCCCGCCCTTCTCCGGACGTTCAGCCTGAATCCGCGAGGTGTCGATCTCCAGCTTCGGCCCCTGGACGATCGGGTCACGGACGGCCGAGGTCTTCTTCTGCTCTGCCTCGCGCTGTGTCTCGGCTTCTCTCCCCGCGTCCCATGCGGACTCGCGCTCGATCTCTGCTGCCACGAGATCAGTCGCCGGGACCTTCTTCTTGTCGATCACCCGGGTGTACCTGCCCGAGGCACCCCCGTACTCGCTCGACTCTCGGTAGCCCATGAACTGCTGGCGCTTGGGGCTCCAGGACAGATTCAGGATCCGGTCATTGGGGAGATGTACGGTGTAGGCGGGCGTGATCCCTTCGCGCTCGGGGATCTTCCAGCCTGGGGGGATGCTCAGGGCCTCGCGCACGCCGCGGGCGGTGGTGGGGGCGGTGTCGGCGTCCTTCTCCACCTCGTAGAGCTTCGCAGCCGCTTCCCGGATCGGGGCTTCCATCTCCGGCGTGCGCCAGCGGCCGGCGTTGTCGCGAGCCACCTGCTCGGACACGTCCTTGAGCGCGAACCTCGCCCAGCCGATATCAGCGGTGGCGAGTTTGCCTTCGCGCATGAGCTTGGCGATCACCTCCGTCCGCTTCTCGTCCTTCGATCGAACGTCCAGCTCGGCCTGGGGAGAGGCTGGCTCGTCTTCCCTTGTGGCTGCCAGGTCGAACGGGCTCGGGACGTCGCCGTGGAGCGCGCGAACCTTCTCACCCGGGCCCCCGAGCATCGTGAGCTGCTCCAGGTGAACGCCCGGGGCAATCGCAGCGTGAACCGCCGCCTGCTCCTCCCTGGTGATCGCGGTGTAGCGCGGCAGCTTCTTGTCCTTCCACGGGATGTACTCGTAGAGCTGGGCCCCGGCCTCGACCTTCACGTCCGGCCCCGCGGCCCTCGCCGCCGCGAACGCCGAGGGCTTGATCCAGTGGACGATCTGGTAGCCGTACTTGTTGAGGTCCGCGTTCTTGGCGATGGCGACCCACTTGCCTTTTAGCGCGCTGCGCGGGATCGCCGGGTGCATCGCGGACGTGGCAGGCTTGCTCTCCGGCATCCGCTCCCATCCTGGCTCGGATAGCCTGTCGATCACCGCCCTCGATCGTTCGTCCCAGTCCTCGAGGTCGACCATGCCCGACACCGCCTCCAGCAACTTGGGAAGCGATGGGAACGCGGCAGACGTGGATGGGAGTCCCTGACCGCCGGCGATCCCCAGGTGCCACTGGGACGATCCCTCGGGGCGCTGGATCGTGAACTCGGGAGAGTGCGGTCCCTTCATCTTCAGACCGCCCTCGTAGACCTTCGCCCCCGAGCTCGCGGGCGCGGCCGGCTCGGTCGCTCGGGACGCCGCCTCTGCGACTAGGGCTTTCTCCTTGGCGATGTCCAGGTCGGCCCGTGTGTGTCGCGTACCGAAGTAGGCGTTCTGGGCGTCATGATGCGCTTCCAGCGCGGTCATGTGCGCTTGACGGGCCTCTGGCGTGCTGGCCTTCCTGGCTTCAGCCCGGTGCCATTCCTTCCGGTCGTAGTGGTAACGCGCCTCGGGCCTGTACTCCTGCCGGGTCTCCTCGCTCGAGGGCGCGGGCGCGGGCGCCGGAGCTTCGACGCCCCGGGGACCCCACTCGAGCTCGCCCTCCGGACGTCTGGCGCTGTTGTCCAGGGTCGCCTGAGAGATCACCTCCTGGGGCTCGGCCGCGAGCGGTTTTGACCTCGGCGCCTGGTCCCCGGGGTACTGGTACTCCCATCCGCGCGTGCCGCCCTTCCGACGGCGGTAGCCCCCGTGCTTGCCCTTGGGGATGATCTCCCATCCCCCGCCCGAGGGCCTCCACCCGCGACCGAACAGGCCAAGCTGCTCGGCCTTGAGCAGGTCCAGCACCAGGCGGGCCTTGTAGATGTCGACGGAATGGGGGTCGAACTCCTTCGCCGTGGTCGCCTTGATCTGGGTCGGCTTCCATGCAATCCACACCGCGTGAGCCGACGTTCCCATGTTCCAGCCGCCCGTGTGCCGGATCCCGTCGTGCCCCTCGGACTCGCCCCAGTCGCGGAACGCCTGCTGGGCCTCGCGGCTGCGAAACCCGTTGGTGATGATGTAGTAGACGTCGCCCCAGGTGAGCTTGTCGGGCGGCGCCTGGCGCAGGGCCTTGTTCTCGGTGTGGTCAACCCACGCGGCCGTCCACTCCTGCTTGGCCGCGAGGAGCGCCTTGCGCGTGACCTTGACGTGGGTGTTGTACGACCCGTGCTTGTCCTCGGCCGTGCCGCCGCCCTCGACTGTGTGCTCGCTGCCCAGGCCGTAGGACGAGAGCAGCCTGTCGGCGTAGGCGGCGCCACCGAACGCGCGGCCCAGGGACGCGATCTGGGCGTCGGATGGCTCGGCGTCCATGTCGAGCGGCTTGCGGATGTTCAGGTAGACCTCGAACACCTGGGGCTCGGGGATGCTTGGCTTGACTCCAGTCGCGCGTGCGATCCGGTCGATCATCCACGAGGCGTGCATTTGCTCGTCGACCGCCGCGCGAACGTTGGGCGGTTCGAGAGCTCCGATGGACTCCGCAGCCTGCGAAGCGATGAGCTCGGCCGCGCGCATGTCCGACGGCTTCCACCACTCGGCGAGAAACCGTTCGATGTTGACCCGTCCATCCTTCTCCCGCGCGGCTGCCAGTGCCCAGAGGGTCTGTCCGTCGTAGACCGTGAACGCCGTTCGATAGGGGTCCTGGACCTTGGCCTTCGCCGCCTCCATCACGTCCGCGAGGATCGCCTGGGCCTGCTCAGGGGAAAAGTGGGTGATGGTTTTCCCCCGGTCCTCGAACTCCTTCGCCGCCGCCGATCGAGTGCTCGAGTCCTTCTTCGCGTAGGTCGCGGCGATCTGCATGTCGGCGGTGAAGTAGAAGCCCCGGCCGTAGAGGTTGGCGCCCTTGTCGTGTGCGGGGTCGAACGAGGAGAACCCCCCAATCGTCGTGCCGTGGTAGACCGGAACCGGCTTCTCTCCCCACTGCTCCTCGGGCGTGCCGTCGGCCCGGACCACGCGCGACCCCTGGCGGCGCTCCCAGTCACCGAACCAGGACTTGAACGCCTGGGACTTCCGAACGTCCTCCTCGGGGATCCTCTCGGCATGGTGCGCGGCCGCGGCCTTCTCAGGGTACCAGTATTCCCACCGATGGCCCTTGCGCCGCCGGTAGCCCCCATGCTTGCCGCCGGGGATGATCTGCCATCCAGCCCCGGGGGGTCGGGTGGACTTCGAGAGATCGATCATGCTGCGCTCCAGGTCTTTGATGGCTACCGCCGGACTACAAACCGTAGAGACTTTCCGATCCCTCGGTCGAACAGGCTGCCCTGGGCACCCCGGGACTCACCCGCCAGGCCGAACAGGCTCGTCTGCTCGGCCGGCGCCTGTCGTACCTCCCGACGAGGAGCGGCCGCGGCCTGGCGATCGGGCGCGACCTTGGCGTCGGCGTAGCGTAGAACCTTCCGCGCCTCGAGCTTGCCGTGCTCCTCGACCAGGCGGGAGAGGTAGGTCGACGCCTGGGGGGTGATCCCCAGCGCCCCGATCGCCTTCGCGTGCTCGACCACCTGCTGATCGGTGAGCTCGCGCGGCGGGGGTTCTCCCGGGGGGGCCTCGAAAAGCTGCTGTTGCCGGAGCTCCCACTCCCGGGCGGCGTCGCCGGCGCGCTTGCCCACCGCTCGCGCCTGCTCCTGCAAGTGGCTGATCTCCTCGATCGAGCGCGAGCCGGAGATCTTCTTCTTCAGGCGATCGATCTCCGGCCGGTAGTCGACCTTCACCCGGAGCTCGGGGGTGGCGGTGGCGCCCAGCGATGCGAGCACGCGCCCGACGATCACGTTCGCGCGGTTGACCTCGTTGAGATCCTCGACCGCCTGGGCCTCCTCGGCAGCCTCGCCCTTGTTCACCTCGGGCACGGTCTGCTGCTCGTCGAGGGTCTTCTGTGCGCCGTAGAACCCGCGATCGTGGTACCAGTAGACCAGTCCCCGGGCGGTCATCTTCCGGAACCCACCCTTTTTGCCGCCCGGGATCGGGCCCCATCCCGCGCCGGGGGGGCGGTTCTGGCGGGCCTTGATCAGGTCGCCGAGCTCGACGCCCTTGTTGATCTCGCCCGCGACCATCGCGACCATCACCTGGACGAGTCCCCGGATTGCCGCCTCGGTCACCGCCGAGAGACCTCCCGCCAGCGCCGTGTCGTTCCGGGCCGTGTCCTGGGCGTCCTCCATAACCTGCTGGACGATCCGGTCGACGGCGACCCTGGGACGTCGGCCGTTGGTCGTCGCCCGGTGGATGTCCGCCTCGACCAGCCAGCGGATGAGATGGATCGCCCGGTTGAGCAGAGCATTCGGTCCCGTGGCCTTGACCAGCGTCGGGAGCGAACGGTCGCTCGCGGCTAGTCTTTTCTTTTGGCCGAAAATTTCGCCGGCGGAAGGAGGAGGCAGGGACGGCTTTCCGGATCCGAACGCCTCGGCGATGGTCAGCGGAGCCTCGAACAGCCCGCCCTCCTCGGCCTGGAGGTCAGCGAGCCGCTTGCGCTCGGCGTCCGCCTCCTTGAGCTTCCGTTTCTCCTCCTTCGCCGTGGCTTCGCGCTCGCGCTTCGCCCTCGCCGCCTCGGGCGTGACCCCGAACTCGATGTCCAGCGCCTCTGCCGGCGTCATCGGGGGTCTCGCCAAGCCGACCAGCGTGCCGATCGCTCCCTCGCGCCCTCTACCGAAAGCGTGATCCTCGTGGTCCTGGGTCGCGCGCAGGGCGAAGCCTCGGAACGCCCGGGGCATCTTGTCGGTGCCGACCTTCTCCCGCACGATGTGCAGCAACATCTTCGCCACGGGGTCCGCGTGGATCCGCCCGGCCAGATCGAGCCCCCCGGCCTTGAGCTCGGTCTGCTCGAGGAACTCGGCCAGCGCGACCTTGGCGGGCTTCTCCGAGGTGTCCCGGATGTGCAGATCGGCCTCGACCGCCAGGCGCAACGACGTCGCGATCGGCCAGCCCTTGCCTTCGGCGACCAGCAGCGAGGGGGTCGAGACCGCGAGCGACTCTCGCAGGGTCGGGTTCATCTTCTCGAGGATGTCCGCGTTGGGGATCAGCCTCGCGGCCATGACGCGCTCTACCCTGCGACGGCCGTCCTCGCTGAGTAGCTTGCCCTTGCCACCGTCCGCGATGTACTTCGCCTGATTGAGCTCGTCGACGATCCCCGCCTGGCGCAGGCTGACCACGAAGTCCGCCGACGCTGCGCTGTAGAGGAAGTCCGCGAGGGTCTGCTCGGGCTCGATCGACGCGACGAGGGTGTCGGTGACGTGGGAGGTCACAAACTGCGCGACCGCCACCTCCTCGGACCGAGGATCGAGATCGTGGGTCAGGGACTCGTTCATGCGTCGACCGAGGAGCTTGAGCCTGGCGTTCCCGGGGCCCGGATCCTTGACCCTCATCCTCCGGGCGATCATCGGCTGTTCCATCGCGCGCACGTCCGCGGAGGTCACGCCGTACTTCCTGGCGTTGGCGATCAGGTACTCGCGCAGCTTCTTCGCGCTCTCGGGGTACTCGCGGTAGGCCACCTGAACGGCCATCGTCCGCTTGTTCCCGCCGAGGACCACCCGATCCTGGGTCATGATCGGAGGGCCGTTCACGGCGTCGGGGTTGGTATTGACCAGCATCGCGGGATCGATGTCGCGAGCGATCTTGTAGACGCCGTTGCGGTCGGACTCGATCGCGTGGTAGCGGCGCTCCTGGACGTTCTCCGGGTAGTCCGATCGGATCGGGAACGAGCCGAGGCTGTCGGGCTTGTGCGAGGGGATCATGTCGCGGACGTCGATCAGAACGAACTCCGCGTCCACGGTATCGATCCCCTTGCCGGTCGCTGCCCGGAGCTTGACCGGGTACCGCTCACCCACCACCTCCCGTTGCTTCCCGGTCTCGCGCTTGCGCTTGCTGAGAAGGGTGAAGCCGTTGGGCTGCTTCATCACCGCCCACTCGCGATCACCCCCCGCTGCCGCCGCCTGGGCCTCGATCGTCGCGACGTCGGGCGCGAACCCTTCGATGTTGTCGTACTCGCCGCGCGCCAGGTCCGTCATCGTGATCCGGGGCAGCGCCGGCGCGGCCGTGCCTTCCTTCTTCGCAGCCTCGACCGTTTTCTGCCGGTGGTAGCTCTGGACCATCCGATGGAGGTCGCGCTCGTGGATGTGCGCCTCACGCCCGCTCTCATCGTGGCGGACTCGCACGATCCCCTTCTTGCGATCGTGGGACACGATCTCGAAGTGCCCCTCGTGCCCCGCGTGCTTGACCCTGATCTTCGATCCCTCGACCAGATCCCCTGTCGACGTGAGACCGCGTTTCGAGGGGAGCTTGTAGAAGTAGCGCCAGCGCGGCCGGTGCTTCCCCGAGGGGACGCGCTTGAGGTACTTGTGCCCCGCGGCCTTGCCGACCATCTCCTCGCCCTCGAGCTCCCGGTCCTCAAGGTCGTCGCCCTCGGCGACCATCCACACGAGCTCCGGTGGGGTCGGCCGCAGTTTCAGGCGCAGGGCCCGGCGGTCCGCGTGGTAGGGATCGGCCACGGGGAAGGACAGAACGTGAAGTCCCTGGAGGTCGAGCTCCTGGGCCACCATCGCCTTCTGCACAATCACCTCCTCGGCGTACCGGCCCCATCTCCGGGGCCTGGCGCCCGAGCTCGCCCGCCAGAGCTCGACGCATCGGCGCGCGATCTCGGAGCGCAGCGATAGGTCAGCCGGGGCCAGCGCGCGGACGCCCAGCATCAACGAACGGCGGAAGCTGATCGGGTCCGGAGCGGCTACCCACTCGCGCACATGGTCGACGAGGGACTGCTCGGCTGCCAGGGACAACCCCAAGCCACGGATCACGTCCTGGGGATCGCGCACGGGCCCCCCGGGGAGGATGGCCACGGGCGCCGCCTGGGTCTGGTTCATCGCCGAGAACGCCGAGGTGTCGACCACTACCGGGGTTCGCAGACGGTGAATCAGGCGCGGCGCCTGTCCCATCGATCCCGGGATTCCGATTGGCAGCACAGGTTCCTCCAGGTGAAGCGAACGGCCCCCGCCTGACCGTTCAGTCCCGTCGACTCTCACCCGAGGAAGGAGAGCGGGAACCCTCAGAACCCCGGGCCGGCCGACTCACCCACTCCAGTAGTCCCCGCCGCCTCCAAACCCCAGATCGGCCGCAGTTGGCGAGCCTTCCTCGGGGTCCAGAGCAGTAGGAGTGTCACGCCGACCACCATACCCGTCGGCATTGACGGAAGCAACCGTATCTGCGGGGGGTTGCGAGTTGGTGATGGAAGGTCGCAGATTGGCGGGCAGAAGGGCCACGGGCGCCGGAGCGGCCAGGGGCGCCTCGGTCGACGGAAGTGCCTCGTCCCCGAAGCTGAAACGGAAGCCCCCGGCCATGATCGCCGTGTCTGTCATCCACATGGCCATCACCGTGTCATCGTGGTCGCCGACACTGACCACCTTTCCGTTCTGGAAGGACATCGCCGAGAGCTCGCCCATGAGCACGTCGGTCTCCTCCACCGCCTTCTCGTCCCCCCGGGGAAATCGCCACTTCCTGTTCTCGAGCGTCATGCGGAGCGAGGGCACGCCGCGGTCAATCGAGTGCTTGCCCATGGTCAGCGAGGTCATCCCCTTCCGCCAGGGCTGCTTGGGCATGACGCCCGAGGTGAAGAACTTCCGGATCGGGATGTCGGTCTCGCGGCGTAGCTCGTCGGTGAAGATCCGCTGGAACTGGTTCGCCTCCGCGTGCATGACCTCGAACCTGTAGATCGCGTAGACGTCCTTGATCTGGTCGATCTGCTCCTGGAAGCCCCATCCCTTGCCCCGGCGGATGTCCACGATCCAGCGGTTGCGGTGGCTGTCGACGGCCACCGTCAAGATCACCGTCCAGTCTGCCGAGGAACTGGAGCTCATGGCGAAGTCCACGCCCGAGTAGATCAGGCACCCGCGCTCGCGCCAGTAGCTCCCGGGCAGCCCCAGGACGTAGGGCACGCGGACATCTCCCTCGAACAGCTTGGACGGGAACAGCGATGCCTCGTCGGAGAGCGGCTGGCAGAGGAACTCCCGGGCGAACCGCGCCGGACCGAGCTCGCGCGCCTTCTCCGTGAGCCGGTTTCGGCTGTACCGCTCGGGGAACAGGATCCGATCGTCCTTGCCGATCGCGGCGTACTTCCGGCACTCGTAGCGCCCGGTGTTCCGGATGTGACCGTAGAGGTCGCCGAAGTGCATCGGCGTGCCAACCACCACGATCTGCCCCCCAGGGGTGATCATGTTCGAGATCGCCGAAAGGAAGTAGTCGATGTTTCGGCGACGGATGGTCTCGCTGTAGATGTCGTTGTCGGTCAGGCAGTCGTCGGCGACGATCCACTGGGGGTGACCGCCTCGGACCTTCACCCCGAATCCGCGCGCTCGGATGATCGTGCCGTTGCGGAGCGTGATCTCCTTCTTCGACCAGTAGAGATCCCGCGTCACCGGAACGAGACCGGCGAGCTTGGGGTTGTTGAGCAGCTCCTCCTTCACCAGCGCCAGGATCGCGTTCGCGGTGTCCTGCGTCGACGAGAAGATGTAGCCCAGAGACCCCGGCTTGACGTACCCGCCCATCCAGATCGGGTAGGCGACGGAGAAGAAGTGTGATTTCCCGTGGTCGCGAGCGGCCTCGACCATCACCCGATCGTAGGTCGTGAGGAGCTTGTCCCACTCCTCATGGTGCCACCCGCAGAGGGACTTGCCGTTGTAGGGGGCTTCCTGGGGCCCGGTGATCACCTCGGAGAAGAAGTAGGCGAGCGAGGTCTGGAGGAGCTCCTTCTGCGCCACGTTCCAGATCCGGTCGTCGCCCGGGGCCACCTCTGCCAGGCGCAGGCTCGCCTCCACCTGTTGGTCGCTGACGTCGGCCGAGAACACGAGCTCCGAGAGAGGAATCGCCCGCTCGCCAGCGATCACGGGCGTCCGATCGTACTCCTGGCGTCGCAACAGCGCCGGCGGGATGGACGCGACCACTGGCGTCCGGATGATCATGATCGGTCCTGGGCCTGGACCTCGAACAGACGCATCTGGAGCACCATCAACCACGCGACCGCTTCTACCAGATCGGCGTGGGCGGTGCCCTTGACCCGACGCCCCCACTTCATGTGGGCCCAGTAGGAATGTCGCGACGGCTCGAACATCCCCCCGGGGTAAAGCCAGGCCGGCCAGCCCCTCGAGGGTCGCGGGTTGGCCCACGGCTCCTCGGCCCATGGCTCGCCACATTCCCGATTGTGGTAGCTCCTCCACATGTCCGCGATCCGGACCGTCTCCCGGAGATTCACCCGAGGGACCTGGAGCAGCCACTCGCGCCCGAGGAACCGCGCCGAGCCGTTGACTGCTACGTGGACTTGTCCCAGTCCGTGGTCGTTGGTCCGGCTGATGTGATCGGGCTTGTACCGCGACTCGACCCAGACGTGGGCCGCGAGCCACGTCGCTGCGATGTCCCGGAAGGCGCTCTCCTGCTCGATGATCCGGGCGTAGCTACGCGCAGTCCTCTGAGGGACGTGGGGAGCGATCGACACGATCGCCAGCGCGAGCAGCGCGGCGTAGGTCACAGCCTACCAGACGTTGGCGGCTTCGGTGCTCTTGCGGACGTGGTACTTCACGGTCGCGGCGCTGCACTTGAGCACCACCGCGGCCTTGGCGAAGCTGCCGGCGCGGTTGTAAGCCGCGACCACCTTCGAGGTCACGAGCCCGAGCGCGCGGCCCTTCTTGGTGATGGCCTTCTTGGTGATGGCCTTCTTGGTGGTGGTCCGCTTCTTCGCGATCTTCTTGGTCGGCATCGGATCTCTCTTGGTCGGCATCGGATCTCTCTCGGTCGGACTACGGACTATACTGGCCGTGGTCCGGAACCGTCAACCCCTAACCAGCAGATCGCGAGCTCCGGGGGTCGAGGTACACCCGGCCGTGGGCGCCCGCGCCGCCTTCGCGCCCGGTGGTGCCGCGTGACCGCCAGTGGGGATCCTGGGCCTCCACCTGGCGGTGGAAGTCGTAGATCGGCCCGGTGTGGGGCGCGACCTTCATCATCCCCGGCACGCTGATCAGGCGTGTGAGCGGTTGACCGCAGGCGCAGACTGGATCGGGCCCGGCGATCGGCGCCAGATCCTCGCTCTGATTCCCACAGCCTGGACATTCGTAGTCGTAGATAGGCATTCAATCCTCGGCCTTTTTCGCCCAGCCGACGGAGAGGTACTGACCGCTCTCGCGCTTGGCGGTCATCCCATCCACCGCAGCCTTGCTCACACAGGCCAGGCGCGACGCCATCGTGATCACCCTGCCCATTCGGTGGCTCGCGATCTGGGCCTCGCCCTGGGCGCGGCGCGTTCGCTTCGAGCTCCGCAGCCCCGCCTGAGCCGAGAGAGCGGTGTCGAGCTCATCCTCGGTGATCACCTCGCCCGCCACGAGCAACCGTCCCAGGAGCAGGTCGGGATCTCCGTCCTTCGCCGCCTGTACTTCCGAGAGCTGCTCCTCGGTGACCATCCCCAGCGCCAGCAACACCTGCCCCAACGACGTTCGATCTTCGCTCATCGGATACCTCGCGCGATCTCCTTGACCAACTCCTCCATCCTCACCAGCACACTCTCGGTTTTCACCGCAGCCGCCGTCTGATCCTTGGCCATGGTGATTACCGTGTCCTGTAGCTTGGTCGTTTCCTTGCGCTCCAGCCAGTAGATCACGAGCAGAATCGCCGCCACCAGGTATCCGCCCCCGGTAGCAATCAGCTTTCCCGCGAGCGTCGAAAAGATCCCTTCCACGGCTACCCCTTGATCTTCGCGGCGTCGAGCCACTCGATCGCCACGATCGAGGCGCGGTTCTCGACCACCCCCTGCGCCACCACACCCGCCCGGATCGCCAGGGTGTCACGCGCCTGGGTGATGTCCTCGGCCTTGCACCCGTAGTGCTTGAGCGATGCCACCCGCTGGTCGAGATCGATGATCTGGCCGGTGCGCCAGAACTCCATCTCCAGGTCGCAGCCGTAGGCTTCTGCCTCGTAGCCCGCGCGCCAGGAGCTCGAGGTCAGATACCTGGCCCCGAACGTCGCCCATCCCTCGCGCCCACCCTGCACGACGTGCTGATGCTCGTGAACACAGATCCGGAGCTGCACCCAGAGCGGCCACTGGTCGCTCTCGACGCCGATCTCGAAGGGGATGTAGATCGTTCCACCGACGGTGGTAACGAAGTCCTTCATGAACTGGTCGCGGTCCTGGACGTCGATCAGATCGAGGAACGTGGCCGCGATCTGCATCGTCGCCGAGCTCTGCTTCTGCTCGACCTTCGACTCGAACTGCCGTTGCATGTGCGCCCAGAAGTCGCGCACCACCTCGGGCGTCAACTTCATCGCCCACCCCCGGGGATGCAGGTGTTGCCCGTGGTCGTCGGTCCGCACGTCCAGGCCGTGGGTACCCCGGGCTTGATCGCCCGAACCTGGGCGCAGTCCATCACCCGCTGCCAGCGACGATTGCTCCCGCAGAGCTCGACCACCTGCCCCTGGCAGCGCGTCGCCCGAACCTGCTGGCAGGGTGAACCGCAGCCCGCCAGGAGGAGCAGGGCTACCGCCATCGATCGCATCACCATGATCTCACCCTATCCTGGTCAGGGCCGCAGCCGCAACCGCCGCAGCCGATCGTTGATCGAGGTCAGGGTCTTCGGCCCGACCACGCCGTCGACCGCCAACACGCGATCGGGATGGGTCGGCGCCCAGGCGGCGGTGCTGCGCTGGTACCAGCGCACGAACTTCGCGAGCTTCTCCGGGGTGGGAGCCTCGGGGCCGGTGGGGTACCCGAGATCGTAGAGTGCGGCGGCGACATACACCGCGTCCTTGGGATCGGTCTCGAGCGCCAGGGACTTCCCGCTCGGCTGGCGATCGGGCTCAGTCGTGTGCCGGAGGTCCGCCGTGGGCTTCCAGTCCAGGCGATCCTCGAGCGCAAGCTCGGGCTCGGTGTAGTAGGCGATCCAGGGGGCGGTCAGGGGATCGCGGTCGATCGCGATCTCCGTCCGGACGCGGTGGAGCGGGAACGCGGGCCCGGGGTCGCTCTTGGTCGCCCAGACCATCGAATGGCCCACGATGTAGTCACGGTCGAACAGCGGACTGGCCATCGCTCTCACGAGTCGCCCGACGTTGATCGCGGAGATCATCTGCGAGCGCGTGTAGGGCTCCCATGGCAGGGTGTTGATGATCTCCGGGGTCTTCCCCTGGAGCTTATAGGGCCCGAGGGGCGCGACGCCGTACCCGACGTTCCGGAGCTCGACCCCCAGACACCAGCGGTTGATCCAGTTGGTACACCAGGTACCCCACCGCCAGTCGGCGAGCACGATCGCGGGAGCGGGGAACAGGCGCAGGATCTCCGCGTCGGCGGCGTTCCACGCTTCGCCCATGGGATCGTCGGGCAGGCGGTCGAGCACCAGGACGTGGCAAGAGCTCCCGGTGTTACCCCACGAGGGATCGTTGAACCACCTGGCCGACTTCACCCCCGAGGGTCCGCCCGTGTAGTGGTAGGCGACGCCGATCGGCCCCTCACCCTCCCACTTGCAGGTCCGCTCCACCGGCTTGTGCGGCTCGTGGTCGATCCCGAGCTCGTCGAGCGCCAGGTGTGAGA